>Ga0187845_1000061_pt1 | contig 55229 bp, 48 predicted proteins | sample SpaLakP09_SKY_68_FD_134515 | JGI IMG/M metagenome (GOLD analysis project Ga0187845, IMG submission 134515) | Oligotrophic lake water microbial communities from Sparkling Lake, Wisconsin, USA - SP09_SKY_68 | ecosystem: Environmental > Aquatic > Freshwater > Lake | place: USA: Sparkling Lake... | reverse complement strand
GTTGGTGCCAGAGCTTGCCGGGGTACCGCCAAGGTCTGGCACGCAAGTCCTCTGGTCAGTTGGTGCCAGAGCTTGCCGGGGTACCGCCAAGGTCTGGCACGCAAGTCATTTCATTTTGCATTGCGCTGCGTAAGCATCCGCATGGTTGCCAAAGATCTTGCCCAGCGTCTTGTTGGTCACGCGGCCCTGCGCGTCCTTGCCGATGATGCGGATGTAGTAGTCCTGGATCGGGTACTGGTTGTTGTTGAACTTGAACGGGCCGCGCACCGATTCGAACTTGGCCGCCTTCAGCGCCTTCAGCACCGCCTCCTTGTCTTCGATCTTGCCCTTGACGTCGCGCACGGCTGCGTCGATCAGCTGCGCCGCGTCGTAGCCTTGGCTCGCGTACAGCGAAGGCAGGCGACCATATTCCTTCTGGAAGTCGGCGACGAACTTCTTGTTGGCCGGGTTGTCCATGTCGTGCGCCCAGTGCGAGCTGTTGAACATGCCCAGCATCGGCTCGCCGACGGCCTTGATCACGTCCTCGTCGGCCGAGAAGCCGGGGCCGAACAGGGTCACGTCCTTGGACAGACCGGCACCAACGAACTGCTTGATGAAGTTGATGCCCATGCCGCCCGGCAGGAAAATGTACATCGCATCGGGCTTGGCGGCGCGGGCCTGGGCCAGCTCGGCCGAGTAGTCCAGCTGCCCCAGCTTGGTGTAGATCTCCTCGGCCACGGCGCCCTTGTAATAGCGCTTGAAGCCGGTCAACGCGTCCTTGCCGGCCGGGTAGTTGGGCGCCAGGATGACCAGCTTCTTGAAGCCCTTGTCCTGCACCGCCTTGCCCACCGCCTCATGCAGGTTGTTGTTCTGCCAGGCGACGTTGAAGAAGTAGGGGTTGCACTGCTCGCCGGCGTACTGCGAGGGGCCGGCATTGGCGCTGATATAGGGTGTCTTGCTGTCGAACACGCTCTGGCCCACGGCCAGCATCAGGTTGGAGAACACGATACCGGTCATGAAGTCCACCTTGTCGCGCTTGATCAGGCGGTCGGTGGTCTGCTTGGCGGTATCGGGATTCTGCTGGTCATCGGCAATGATCACCTCGGCCGGCAGGCCGCCCAGCTTGCCGCCACGGGTCTTCAAGGCCAGGTTGAAGCCGTCGCGGATATCCACGCCCAGGCCTGCGCCCGCGCCCGACAGCGTGCTGAGCATGCCGATCTTGACCTTGTCGGCGGCGAGCGCCGGGCTGGCCGCCGCGCAGGCCAGCAGGGCAAGGGCCAGGGTGTTCAGAACCAGGGATTGCTTCTTGATCATGCAGTGCTCCATCGGTAGGTCGGGTGGTCGGTGGTTTTCGGGCGTTTCGGGCGTTTCGGCTCAGGCGCTCTGCCTCAAGCGGAAGCGCTGAAGTTTGCCTGTTTCCGTGCGCGGCAGCGCCTCGCGGAACTCGATCGCACGGGGGTATTTATACGGAGCGACCGTCTGTTTCACGAAGTCCTGCAGCTCGCGCACCAGTTCGGGGCCAGGTGTTGCACCGGGGCGCAGCACCACAAAGGCCTTGACGATCTGGCCGCGCTGCTCGTCGGCCACTCCGATAACGCCACATTCCGCCACCTGTGGGTGCAGCAGCAGGGCGCTCTCGACCTCGGGGCCGGCAATGTTGTAGCCGCCGGAAATGATCATGTCGTCGGTGCGTGACTGGTAATGGTAGTAGCCTTCATCGTCCATCGCATAGGCGTCGCCGGTCAGATTCCAGCCGTTCTGCACATAGGCGCGCTGACGATCATCGGCCAGGTAGCGGCAGCCGGTCGGGCCCTTGACTGCCAGCTTGCCCACCTGCCCTGCCGGCAAGACACGGCCCTCATCATCGACCACGCGGGCCTGGTAGCCGGGCACCGGCTTGCCGGTGGCGCCGGGTCGTGCCTGGGCTTCGGTATGCGAGATGAAGATGTGCAAGAGCTCGGTCGCGCCGATGCCGTCGATCATCTCGATGCCGGTGCTGTCCTTCCACAGCATGCGCGTGGCGGCAGGCAGAGCCTCGCCGGCGCTGACGCATTTGCGCAGGCTGCTCAGGTCATGCTGACCCACCAGCGGCGCCATGGCGCGGTACGATGTGGGGGCGGTGACGCAGACTGTGGCGCGATAGTGGGCGATGGCTGGCAAGAGGGCCTCGGGCGAAGCCTTCTCAAGCAACACGGTCGAAGCCCCCACCGACATCGGAAACAAGACCAGGCCGCCGAGGCCGAACGTAAAGGCCAGCGGTGGGCTGCCGATGAAGACATCGTCGGCGACCGGCTTCAACACATGCCTGGGCCAGCAGGCGCAGATCGCCATCACATCACGATGGAAGTGCATCGTGCCCTTGGGCTTGCCGGTCGTGCCGGAGGTGAACGCGATGATGCAGCAGTCGTCGGCGGCGGTGTCCACATGGGTGAACGTGGCGGGCTTGGCCGCGGCGCGCGCCTCGATGCCATCGGGCGCATCGCTCATATAGTGGGCGATGGACCTCAAGGTCGGGCATTGCGCCTGGGCCACCGCCAATTCATCGGCCAGGCGCGCATCGCACAGCGCGTGGCTGACTTCGGCCTGCTGTATCGCCTGGCACAGCTCCTTTGCGCGCAGCAGCGGCATGGTCGCCACCGCGATCGCACCGGCCTTCTGGATCGCGAACCAGCAGGCGGCCATCATCGGCGTGTTGGCTCCGCGCATCAGCACGCGGTTGCCTGGCACGACGCCCATGTCTTCGACGAGCACGTGAGCGATCCTGTTGGACTGGGCCAGCAGATCGGCATAGGTCCAGTGCACGCCGGTGCCCTGGATGCACAACCGGTCGCCGTGGCCACGCTCGACCCAGCTGTCCAGCAGCTCATGGGCACAGTTCAGACGCTCGGGGAACTGCAGTTCGGGCAGGTCGAACACCAGCTCGGGCCACTGATCGATCGGCGGCAGGTTGTCGCGGGCAAATGTATCGGTGTGCGCGGTATAGCTCATGCCAGAAGTCCTCACCCGTTCTTCAACAAATCACGACCGATGATCAGCTGCTGCACCTCTCTGGCACCCTCGTAGATGCGCAGCGCGCGGATCTCGCGGTACAGCGACTCGACCATCTCGCCGCTTTGCACGCCTCGGCCGCCGAACATCTGCACCGCCGCATCGATGACGCGCTGCGCACCTTCGGTCGCCATCAGCTTGGCCATCGCGGCCTCGCGGGTCACGTTCTGGCCCTGATCGCGCTGCCAGGCGGCGCGATAGACCAGCAGCGCCGACGAGTCCACCGTGCAGGCCATGTCGGCCAGCTTGGCCTGGGTCAGCGGCAGGTCGCCGAGCGTGGCGCCGAACATCTTGCGGCCATGGGCCTGTTGCAAGCCCTCCTGCAAGGCGCGGCGGGCAAAGCCCAGCGAGGCGGCGGCAACCGAGGTACGGAATACATCGAGCGTCCGCATCGCCACCTTGAAGCCTTCACCCGGCGTGCCCACCATCTGGCTCTTGGCCACGCGGCAGTTCGTGAACTTCAGCCGCGCCAGCGGATGCGGCGCGATCACCTCGATGCGCTCGGCGATCTCGAAACCAGGCAAGTCCGCATCGACGATGAAGGCGCTGATGCCACGTGAACCGGGTTGCTCACCGGTACGGGCGAAGACCACGTAGAAATCGGCGATGCCACCGTTGGAGATCCAGGTCTTCTCGCCGTTCAGCACAAAGCTGTCGCCGTCCTCGACGGCCGCGCATTGCATCGCGGCCACATCAGAGCCGGCCTCCGGCTCACTCAGTGCAAACGCGGCCAGCGCCTCGCCGCGGGCCACGCGGGGCAGATAGCGCTCGCGCTGCGCGGCCGTGCCATCCAGCGAGATCGCGCCCGAGCCCAGGCCCTGCATCGCGAAGGCGAAATCGGCCAGGCCGTTGTAGCGGGCCAGCGTCTCGCGCAGCAGGCAGATGGCGCGGGTGTCTATCACCTCGGCCGCGCCACCCAGCGCCGCTCCGGCAATCGCGTGGCGCAGCCAGCCGGCCTGGCCCAGCAGCTTGACCAGGCGCTTGCATTCGGCATCGACGTCGGTGCCATGGCCATGATCCAGATGCGCGGCGCACCAGTTGTCCAGCTCGGCGGCCAGGGCGCGACGCCGGTCTTCGAAGAACGGCCAATCGAGGTGCTTCAGATGAACGCTGCTGCTCATGCTCAGTTCCCCTCGAAGCTTGGACGCTGCTTGTTGGCGAAAGCGTTGTAGGCGCGGTGGAAGTCCTGCGTCATCATGCAGATCGCCTGGGCCTGGGCCTCGGACTCGATCGCCTCATCGACGCCCATCGCCCACTCCTGATGCAGCATCTTCTTGGTCATCGCATGGCCGAAGGTCGGGCCGCTGGCCAGGTCCTGCGCCAGGGCCACGGCGGCGGCGTTCAGCTCATCCTCGGCGACCACGCGGTTGTAGAAGCCCCAGGCCAAGGCCTCGTCGCCACCCATATTGCGGCCGGTGTACAGCAGCTCGGACGCCCTGCCCTGGCCGATGATGCGCGGCAGCATTGCGCAGGCGCCCATATCGCAGCCGGCCAGGCCGACGCGCGAGAACAGAAAGGCCACCTTGGAGCGGGCCGTGCCCAGGCGCAGGTCGGACGACATCGCGATGATGGCGCCGGCGCCGGCGCAAACGCCGTCGATGGCCGAGACGATGGGCTGCGGGCAGGCTCGCATCGCCTTCACCAGATCGCCGGTCATGCGCGTGAAGGCGAGCAGATCAGGCATGCTCATCTTGGTCAGCGGGCCAATGATCTCGTGCACGTCGCCGCCGGAGCAGAAATTGCCGCCTGCCCCCTGCACGACTATCGTGCGCACATCGTCGGCATAGGCCTGCAGGCGGAACAGATCGCGCAGCTCGGCGTAGGACTCGAAGGTCAGCGGGTTCTTGCGCTCGGGTCGGTTCAAGGTGATCACGCCGACCTTGCCAACGACCTCCCAGCCAAAGTGCTGCGGCTTCAGACCGGCGGTCACGCGGCGATTGCCGGCTTCCAGATTTGCATCCATCACTTGTTCTCCTTGACCGAGGCACGTTTGGCCTTGGTGGTCTTGCCGTTGGCGGCAGGCAGCGCTTCCTGCGCACCCAGATGGGTTTTCAATGTCGCCAGCAGGTCATAGACCTGGGCCTTCTCGTCGCTGCTCCAGCCGGCCAGCAGCTCGACCACCCATTCCTCATGAGTCGCGGCCATGCGGCGGAACTGGCGCTTGCCGGCGGGCGTGAGGCAGACCGAGAACGAACGCCGGTCGGTCGGGTGCGGCGCCCGCACCACCAGGCCCTCGGACTCCAGCTGGTCGGTGATGCCGGTGACATTGCCGCCGGTGACCATCAGCCGCTGCGACAGCTCGCCCATGGTCAGCCCTTCGGGATGGCGCTCCAGCTGGGCCAGCAGGTCAAAGCGCGGCAAGGTGGTGGCGAACTCGGTGCGAAGACGGTTGCGTATCACCCCCTCGACTCGCGTGGTGCAGGCCAGGAGGCGCAGCCACAGCTTCAGCGCCTGGTGATGGTCGTCGATGACTCGTGATTCGAGGTCGGGACGGTCTTCGATCTCGGTACCCATCACATCACCTCGCCGCCGCAGACGGCAATCGCCTGGCCGGTGATAGACGACGAGTCGGGCCGCGCCAGCCAGCGCACCGTCTGCGCCACCTCGTCGGGCTGCACCATCCGGCCTTGCGGATTGCCGGCCGACAGTTCGGCGCGCGCCTCTTCGGCCGTGCGACCCGTCTTCGAGACAATGCGCTGAACAGCGCTGTCGACAATCTCGGTCTCGGTATAGCCGGGGCAGACCGCATTGACGGTGATGCCCTTCCTGGCCAGCTCCAGGGCCATCGCCCGGGTCAGGCCCAGCACGCCATGCTTGGCCGCCACATAGGCCGCCACATAGGCATAGCCCTTGAGCGCGGCCGTGCTGGCCACATTGATGATGCGGCCCTGGCGACGCTCGGTCATGCCGGCCAGCACCTCACGCGAGCACAGGAAGGTGCCGGTCAGATTGACGTTGAGCATCTGCTGCCACAGGGCCAAGGTCGTGCGGTGCAACGGCGCGCTCTCGGCCTGGCCGGCGTTGTTGACGAGCACCGCAATCGGCCCCAACTCGGCAGTCGCGGCAGCAAATGCAGCCTGCACAGCAGCCTCATCGGCCACATCAACCGCCTGCACGCCGACACGGCCCAGCGCCAACAACTCGGCCTGCTGAACTTGCAGCTTCTCCATGTTGCGGCCCATCAAGGTGACCGCATAGCCGTCCTGCAGCAGCCCGCGGGCAATGGCAGCGCCAATGCCGCTGCCGCCGCCCGTCACCACCGCATGCATTGCGTCACTCATCGCTCAGACACCCAGCGCACGGTTGGCCTGCTCCAGCGGCGACAGGCCCGCCATCTGCGCGGCCTGGGCGCGCTCGCGCTCGTAGTTGCGCTCCAGCTGCACCTTGGCAGAGGTGTATTGCTTGGGCCAATCGACCCCGACGCCGCCCAGATAGCCGATGCGCGCCGCCTCCGTCAGCGTCCAGGCCGGATTGGCCAGATGCGGCCGGGCGATCGCGCACAGATCGGCGCGACCCGAGGCGATGATGCTGTTGACATGGTCGGCCTCGCTGATCGCACCGACGGCAATCGTCGCAATGCCGACGCGGTTGCGTATCGCCTCCGAGAACGGCGTCTGGAACATGCGGCCATAGACCGGCTTCTCGGCCTTGGACACCTGGCCCGAGGACACGTCGATCAGGTCGGCCCCTAGCGCCTTGAAGGCGCGCGACATCTCGACCGCATCATCCGGCGTGTTGCCGCCGGGCACCCAGTCGTGCGCCGAGATGCGCACCGACATCGGCAGATGCTCGGGCCAGACGGCGCGCATCGCCTTGAACACTTCCAGCGGATAGCGCAGCCAGTTCTCCAGGCTGCCGCCGTACTCGTCGTTACGCTGATTGGTCAGCGGCGACAGGAAGGACGACAGCAGATAGCCATGGGCGCAATGCAGCTCCAGCCAGTCGAAGCCTGCCTCGGCGGCGCGCTTGGTGGCGGCGACGAAGTCATCGCGCACGCGGTCCAAGTCGGCGCGCGTCATCGCCCGTGACCAGGCGCTGACGTCGGGCAGGTATTGCTGCGGCGAGGCGGAGATCAAGGGCCAGGCGCCCGACTCCAGCGGCTGATCGATGCCCTCCCACATCACCTTGGTGGCACCCTTGGCCCCCGCGTGTCCCAGCTGCAGCGCAATCTTGGCCGTGGTCTGGCTGTGCACATAGTCGGTGATACGCTTGAAGGCGGCCGTCTGCGCGTCGTTGTACAGGCCCGGACAGGCCGGGGTGATGCGCGCGTCGGGCGAGACGCAGGTCATCTCGACGAAGACCAGGCCGGCGCCGCCCATGGCACGCGCACCAAGGTGCACCAGGTGGTGGTCGGTGGGCAGGCCATCGACGGCCGAATACTGGGCCATCGGCGAGACGACGACGCGGTTCTTCAGGCTCACGCTGCGCAGGGTGAACGGCGTGAACATCGGCGGCACGCTCTGGCCCTTGGCCGGCTTCAAGCCGGCCTGCTCGGCCAGCCAGTTCTCGAACTCGCCTACGTAGCCGGCATCGCGCAGCCGCAGGTTCTCGTGCGAGATGCGCTGCGAGCGGGTCAGCAGCGAATAGGCAAACTGCTCCGGGTCCAGGTGCGCATAGCGCTCGACGTTCTCGAACCACTCGGTCGAGTTGCGTGCCGCATTCTGGATGCGCAGCACTTCGATGCTGCGCGTGGCCTCATAGGTGTGCAGCGCCGCGTTCAGATCGCCCTTGGCTTCGCCGATATTGCGGGCCAGGCCGATCGCGTCCTCCAGCGCCAGCTTGGTGCCGGAGCCGATCGAGAAATGCGCGGTGTGGGCGGCATCGCCCATCAGCACGACAGGAGCCTTGCCGTTGTTGTGCACCCAGGTCTTGCAGACGACGCGCGGGAAGCGAATCCATTGCGCCGAGCCCCGCAGATGGGCCGAGTTGGAGATCAGCTTGTTGCCGTCCAGCACCTTGGCGAACAGCTTCTCGCAGAAGGCAATCGCGTCTTCCTTGCTCATGTCCTCCAGGCCGGCGGCGCGCCACACGTCCTCAGGCGCCTCGACGATGAAGGTCGAGGTGTCGGCATCGAAGCGGTAGGCATGGGCCTGGAACCAGCCACATTCGGTGCGCTGGAAGTCGAACGTGAAGGCGTCAAACAGCTTGTGCGTGCCCAGCCAGACGAAGCGGCACTGGCGTAGATCGACATCAGGCTGGTAGGTCGCGGCGTACTTCGTTCGCACGCGGCTGTTCAGGCCGTCGGCGGCGATGATCAGATCGGCGTTCAGCCCCTCGTCGTCGGCCACGTCGGACTCGAAGCGCAGATCGACACCCAACTCGATGCAGCGCTGCTGCAGGATGTTCAGCAGCTTCATCCGGCCGATGCCGCAAAAGCCATGGCCTCCGGAAAGCATCTTGCGGCCGGCGATATTGACCTCGATGTCGTCCCAGTGGTTGAAGGCGTCGAGGATCTGGCCGGCGGTCTTGGGGTCGGCCTGCTGCATCGCGCTCAGCGTCTGGTCCGAGAACACGACGCCCCAGCCAAAGGTGTCGCCGGGGCGGTTGCGTTCGTAGACGGTGATCTGATTGGCCGGGTCCTGCTGCTTCATCAGCAACGCGAAATACAGACCGGCCGGGCCGCCACCAATGCAGGAAATGCGCATCATCAGACTCCGTCTTGCCGCGGGCAGAGAACCCGCTTGATGGATGCACTTTAGACCTGTATATTTTAGGTGTCAACTAAATTGACGTATCAAAAGTCCTAGGGCTTTCACCAGGATAGCGTCCGGTTCATGATGTTGGAATTAACCGACACCGCACGCCAAATCCCGCTGCTATGGTTCGGGCCGCTTTGCATCTCAAGCCAGGGGTCTATTCGATGAAACAGCTCTGGGACATCTCTCCCACCGTCTCGCCCGCCTCGCCGATCTTTCCCGGCGACGAGCCCTATGTCCTGCGCTGGACGGCCCGGCTGTCACCCGGCTGCCCGGTCAATCTCAGCGCGCTGACGATGTCGCCACACGTGGGTGCGCATGCCGACGCGCCGCTTCACTATGGCGACGACCAGCCCTCGGCCGCCGAGGTGGACCTGCAGGCCTATGTCGGCCCCTGCCGTGTGATCCACGCGATTGACTGCGGGCCGTTGATCAGGGTCGAACACCTCCAGCATGCCGAAAAAGACCTGCCCGAGCGCGTGCTGGTGCGTTGCTGCCAGCAGGCCAGCGAAGTCTGGAACCCCGAGTTCACCGCCTACGCCCCCGAGAGCGTGGCCTGGCTGGCGGCGCGCGGCGTCAAGCTGATCGGGCTGGACACGCCTTCAGTCGATCCGGCGGACAGTAAGAGCCTGGACAGCCATCAGCAACTGCTGCGCCTGAACCTGCGCGTGCTGGAGAACCTGGTGCTCGACGCCGTGCCCGAAGGCGACTACGAACTGATCGCGCTGCCACTCAAATTGGCCGGCGCCTGTGCCTCCCCTGTGCGCGCTGTGTTGCGCGCAATTTGATGAGCCTTGCGGGCCGGACCTTGCCGTACCCGGCAAGCTCGGGCCCCAACTGACCAAGAGAAGGACCTCACCATGATGACCAGACAAGACTGCGAAGTGCGGGATCAGGAAGACCCGCTGTTTGAGCTGAGGCATCAGTTCGACCTGCCGCCCGGCATCAACTACCTGGACGGCAATTCGCTGGGTGTGCTGCCCCGCGCCACGGCTGCCCGCGTGCAAGAGGTGATTGCCCGCGAATGGGGCATGGACCTGATCAAGAGCTGGAACACGGCCGGCTGGATCGACCTGCCGCGCAAGGTCGGGAACAAGATCGCCCGCCTCGTCGGCGCCGGGCCGGACGAGCTGGTGACCGCCGACTCAACCTCGGTCAATCTCTACAAGGTGTTGCACGCAGCAGCACAGATCAGCAAGGCGGACGCGCCCGGGCGGCGCATCATCGTCAGCGAGCGCAGCAACTTTCCTACCGATCTCTACATCGCCGAGAGCGTGGCCCGCCAGCATGGCTTCAGCCTGAAGCTGGTGGACACGGTGGATGAGATTCCCGCGGCGCTGAATGGCGAGCTGGCTTGCCTGATGCTGACCGAGGTCAACTACCGCACCGGCTACCGCCACGACATGGAGGCGCTGACCGCCGCCACCCACGCCGCCGGCGCGCTGGTGATCTGGGACCTGGCCCATTCGGCCGGTGCGCTGCCGGTGGACCTGAAGGGGGCGGACGCCGACTTCGCCGTCGGCTGCGGCTACAAATACCTGAACGGCGGCCCCGGCGCTCCCGCCTTCGTGTGGGCGCACCCGCGCCACGCAAAGCGCGAAATGGGAAACTTCGTGCAGCCGCTTTCCGGCTGGATGGGCCATGCCGCCCCGTTCCAGTTCACGCCGGACTACAAGCCTGCGGCCGGCATCACCCGCTACCAGTGCGGCACGCCGGCCATCCTCGCGCTGAGCGCGCTGGAGTGCGGCGTCGATACGCTGCTCGCCGCCGAGCCCATGGGCGGCATGGAGGCCTTGCGCAAGAAGTCGATCGCGCTGACCGAGGCCTTCATCGCGCTGGCCGAGGCCCGATGCGGCGCCCAGGGCGTGCACCTGTCTTCGCCACGAGACGCGAACCAGCGCGGCAGCCAGGTCTGCCTGAGCCTGGCCGCACCGCTGCACGAGGCCGGCTATGCGGTCGTCAAGGCCTTGATCGCCCGCGGCGTGATCGGCGACTACCGCGCCGGTGACCCCCGGCGCCTGGACGAGTTTCCCCACATCCTGCGCTTTGGCTTCACGCCGCTGTACACCCGCTTTGTCGATGTCTGGGACGCCATCGAGCATCTGCATCAGGTACTGCAGACCGAGGAGTGGCGCGAGCCGCGTTTCAACCAAGTGGATGCGGTGACATGAGCAGCGCCGACAACAAGGGCCAGTGCCCGATGAACATCGTCAGAGAGGAGGGGGCCCAGCTCGACTTCTCGAAAGACATGAGCTACGGCGACTATCTGCACCTCGACCAGGTGCTCAGCGCCCAGCATCCGCTCTCGCCCGAGCACAACGAGATGCTGTTCATCGTCCAGCACCAGACCTCCGAGCTGTGGATGAAGCTGATGCTGCACGAGATGCAGGCGGCGGTGGCCAATGTGGCCAAGGACGAACTGCCGGCGGCCTTCAAGATGCTGGCCCGCGTGAGCCGCATCATGGAGCAGTTGGTCCATGCCTGGGATGTGCTGGCGACGATGACGCCGCCCGAGTATTCGGCCATCCGGCCCTACCTGTCGAACAGCAGCGGCTTCCAGAGCTGGCAATACCGCCAGATCGAATTCACGCTGGGCAACAAGAACGCGGCCATGCTCAAGCCCCACGAGCACGCACCAGCACGGCTGGCCGTGGTCGAGGCCAGCTGGCGCGCCCCCTCGCTGTATGACGAGACGCTGAAGCTGATGGCGCGCCGCGGCCTGGCCGTGCCCGCCAGCCACACCGAGCGCGACTGGACCCAGGCCTACGCCGCCGACGAGGCCGTCAAGCAGGCCTGGCTGCAGGTCTATCGCAACCCCAGCCAGCACTGGGATCTGTACCAGATGGGTGAAGAGCTGGTCGATCTGGAAGACGCCTTCCGCCTCTGGCGCTTCCGCCATGTCACGACGGTGGAGCGCGTGATCGGCTTCAAGCGCGGCACCGGCGGCACCGGCGGCGTCAGCTATCTGCGCAAGATGCTGGATGTGGTGCTGTTCCCGGAGCTGTGGACCTTGCGCACCGAACTGTGATCGCCCCGGGCAACAACCGAGCCAAACCGGACGGCTTTGGCATTAGAGTGCAGGACTGAACCCGACCACCACACAGGACCGCGCATTTCTCTCGTCGTGCCACCGCACCCACCCCCGCCCTGGCTGAAGCGCGCGCTGCTATTCCGTGCCGGCGCGCTGCTTGCCCTGCTGGTGCTGCTGGCGGCCCTGGGCTTTGCCCTCTATGCACTGCGCAGCGCCGAGCAGCACGAACTCCGCATCACCCAGCTCTATGCCCGCGTGCTGCAGCAGCATGCCGATCAAAGCCTGCAAGCCTCGGCGCTGGTGCTGCGCAGCCTGGCGCCGACCGCCGCCCAGGCCCGCGAACCGACCGAAGCACTGAACCTGGCGCTGAGCCAGCCGCTGCCCCTGCTGCCCATGGTGCGCAGCCTGTCGGTGCTGGACGGCTCGGGCCGGGTGCTGGCCAGCTCCGCATCGGCCAATATCGCGGCGCAGCTCGACCTCGGCCAGCTGCGCCGCGGCGCCGCCAACGCGCAACAGTGGGTGGGCTCGCTGGCGCCGGGTCGAGATCTGGCGGACCTCGACGGCCGCTTGCGCCGCAACTACGCGGGCACGCAGCGCCTGCTACCGCAAATCCATGCCTTACCTGACACGCCGCTGGGCCCGCGCTATCTGGTGGCCGTGCTGAACCCGGACTATTTCGCCAGGCACTACCAGCAACAGTTCGGCGACGGCCCGCGCAGCGCGGCCCTGCTGGGTCGGGATGGCAGCCTGATCGATGCCCGGGCCGGTGCGGTTCTGCCCAGCGGCGCGGCGCTGATCGACCGGACGGTGTACCGGCACTTTCTGCCCAGCAAGGAGCACGGCAGCTTCACCGGCCCCGGGCTGGACGGTCATGAGGTGCTGGCCAGCTTTCAAGGCACCCAGCAGTTCCCGGGTCTGTTGCTGGTCGAGTACCGACGCAGCGCGATCTGGGCCGGGCTGCGCGGCACGCTGGCCTGGGCCCTCGCCGTCACCCTGGTCGGCTGGCTGGGCATCGCCCTGCTGACGCTCGGCGCCTGGCGCAGCCTGCACCGTCACGAACAGGTCGAGCTGTCGCTGTTGCGGGCCCGGCTGCACGGCGCCGACGAGGAGCGCAATCAGCGCCTGCTGATCGACAGCGTGCAGGAGCTGATGTTCCGCACCGATCCCGAGGGCCGGCTGCAGTTCGTCAACCGCCAATGGTTTGTGGATGAGATCACCCTGCGGCCGGTACTCGGCCAGCCCTTTGCCGACTTTGTGGACCCCGACGATGCTGCCATAGCCCGCGCGCTGTTCCGCCCGCCGCGCGGTGGCGACCCTCCGCCCGGCAGCCTGCGCGGCCCGCCGACCCAGCTGCGGCTGCGCGGCGCCGAGGGCGCACACCGGGTGCTGGAGGTCGGCGTCACCCCCGTTGAGTCGGCCGAGCGCGGGCTGATCGGCTTTGCCGGCTTTGCCATCGACGTGACCGAGCGTGAGCTGGCGCGCCGCCTGTTGCTGGAGCAACTTGAGTTCACCGCCCGGCTGATCGAGGTCTGCCCCTTCCCGATCTTCGCCAAGGACAAGGCCGGCCGCTACCTGATGGTCAACCGCGCCTGGTGCGATATGGTCGGCTGGCCGGTCGAACATGTGCTGGGCAAGACCCTGCCCGAGCTGCGGCCGATGGGCGACTTCACCATCACCCTGGCCAAGGACGAGCAACTGATGCGCGAAGGCGGCACGCTGTCTTACGAGGAGCGAGTGCCCTTCCCCAACGGCACCTGGCACGACCTGATGGTGCGCAAGACCTCCTACGCCAACGCCAATGGCGAGCCGATGGGCGTGATCGGCAGCATGGTGGACATCACCGACTTCCGCGAGGTCGAGCGCCGCACCCGCGAGGCGCGCGACGCGGCCGAGCGCTCCAGCGCCGCCAAGGGCGAGTTCCTGGCCAATGTCAGCCATGAGCTGCGCACACCGCTGCAAACGATTCTGGGCTTCTCGCAGGTGGGCCTGTCGCGGGCCCGCGAGCAGCCGGTGCTGGCGCGCATGTTCAGCGACATCCAGTCCGCCGGCCACCGCATGCTGCATGTGGTCAACAACCTGCTGGATCTGTCCCGGCTGGAAACCTCGGTCGGCTCGTTCAAACTGGCACGCGGCGATGTGCGGCCGCTGCTGGCCGAGGTGGTGCAGGAGCTGGCCCAGTTGGCCGCCAGCCGGGCCTTAAGCCTGCGCCTGGAGCTGTCCGACTGGCCCTGCATGGGCTTGCTGGATGCCTTCCGGCTGCAGCAGGTGTTCCGCAACATCCTGGCCAATGCGCTGCGCTATGCCCCGGCGCACAGCGAGATCGAGCTGCGCTGCTTCAATGAGCCGGCCACTGGCGGCTGCTGTGTCGAGGTGCGCGACCATGGCCCGGGCATTCCGCCGGACGAGTTCGAAAGCATCTTCGCGCCTTTTGTCCAGTCCTCGCTGAACCAGACTGGCGCCGGTGGCACCGGCCTGGGCCTGGCCATCAGCCGCAAGATCATCCATGTGCACAGCGGCACGATACGCGCGCACAACCACCCCGACGGCGGCGCCGTGTTCGAGGTGCATCTGCCGCCGCTGGCGTCCGGCTGAGGCCTCAACCTACAATCTCGCACCCCCTTCAACACGGGCCACCGCCCACCCGGCGGCAGCGCCACCCCGGAGAGCCCCCATGGACACCCGTACTTCCGAGATCACCCTGAGACTGGCGCGGCTGCGCGATGCGATGCAGGCCCAACAGGTGCACGGGGTGCTGGTGCCGTCCAGCGACCCGCACCTGTCGGAATACCTGCCCGCGCGCTGGCAGGGCCGCGAATGGCTGTCGGGCTTCACTGGTTCAATGGGCACCCTGGTCGTCACCCTGGACCGCGCCGCCCTGTTCGCCGACATGCGCTACTGGACCCAGGCCGAGGTCGAGCTGGCCGGCACCGGCATTGATCTGGTGAAGATACCCAGCGTCGCCGCCACCCACTTCATCGACTGGACGGCCCAGCAGCTGCAGGCGGGCCAGACCCTGGCCGTCGATGGCCAATGCCTGAGCCTGGCGCTGGCACATCAAGTCCGTCTGGGCCTGCTTGCCGCCAAGATCAAGCTGCGCACCGATCTGGACCTGCTCGATGCGATCTGGGACGGCCGCCCCACCCTGCCCGGTGCGCCAGTCTACGAGCACGGTGCGCCGCAGGCCATCGTCAGCCGCGCAGCCAAGCTGGCCGAGGTGCGCGCCACGATGACGCGCCTGGGCGCCAGCCAGCATTTCATCTCCACCGTCGATGACGTGGCCTGGCTGTTCAATCTGCGCGGCTCGGACGTGCAATGCAACCCGGTCTTCATCGCCCATGCGCTGATCGGCCTGGGCAAGGCCACGCTGTTCGTTGGCGCCGGCAAGGTGCCGGCCGCGCTGCAGGCCACCTTGGCCGCGGATGGCGTGCAGCTGGCCGACTACGCCGAGGCGCCCAAGGCGCTGGGCGCACTGGCCGCCGACACGGTGCTGCTGGTCGACCCCCGACGCATCACCTGGGGCCTGCGCGAATCGGTGGCCAGCGGCGTGCGGGTGGTCGAGGTCATCAACCCCAGCACGCTGGCCAAGAGCCGCAAGACCAGCGCCGAGGCGCAGTTCGTGCGCGAGACCATGGAGCAGGACGGCGCCGCGATGTGCGAGTTCTACGCCTGGTTCGAGCAGGCGCTGGGCAAGGAGCGCATCACCGAGATCACCGTCGATGAACAGCTGTCCGCGGCCCGCGCGCGTCGGCCCGGCTTTGTTGGCCTGAGCTTCTCCACCATTGCAGGCTTCGGCCCCAATGGCGCGATGCCCCACTACCGCGCCACACCAGAATCGCATGCAGTCATCGAGGGCAACAACCTGCTCCTGATCGATTCGGGCGGCCAGTACCTGGGCGGCACCACCGACATCACCCGCGTCTGGCAGATCGGCACGATCGGCGAGGCCCAGAAGCGCGATTTCACGATCGTCCTCAAGGGCATGATGAACCTGAGCCGCACCCGCTTCCCGCGCGGCACCCTGTCGCCGATGCTGGACGCCATTGCCCGTGCCCCGATCTGGGAGCATGGCGTCGACTATGGCCACGGCACCGGCCACGGCGTCGGCTACTTCATGAATGTGCATGAGGGTCCGCAAAGCATCTCCAAGGCGGTGCCCGACGCCCATATGGCGATGGAGCCCGGCATGATCACCTCGATCGAGCCCGGCATCTACCGCAACGGCAAGTGGGGCGTGCGCTTGGAGAACCTGGTGCTCAACGTCGCCATAGCCACGCCCGAGCAGGGCGCCTTCGGCGAGATGCTGGCCTTCGAGACCCTGACCCTGTGCCCGATCGACACCCGCTGCATCGCCCGCGAGCTGATGCGCGACGACGAGATCGCCTGGCTCAATCGCTACCACGCCGAGGTGCTGGCGCGCCTGTCGCCGCTGGTCAGCGGCGATGCGCTGGCCTGGCTGAAGCTGCGGACGCAGCCGATCTAATGTCTTGCGGGACAGACCTTGCCGTACCCGGCGAGCTCTGTCCCCAACTAACTGGAATGGCGTCAAGCGCTAGAGAAAAAGGGGCCCGCGGGTCCTTTTTTCATTCATTGATTGCCCTTGTCGGGCACCGCTTCATCCCGTCGTTCCGCAGTTCATCCGGCACGGCTGGCGACTCATCACATGCCGCTGGTTGACGGGGCAGCGGGCTCCTACATTCACTCCATCGCGACGTTTTTCGCGGCAGTGAAACCAGCAGGAGCCCACCATGTTAGACAACCTTTTCAACAGCGTTCTGGTCCTCAGCTTCCTGGCCATCAGCGCCGTGGGATCGTAGACAAGCCCGGCGGAAACCGACGAACTCGTCGCCACCCAGACGGTCGCCCAGCTTGAGCGCGTGGTCATCACCGGGCGCAGCCTGAAAGCTGTGAAACCCGCCTGAGCATAGCCCTCCCCCAACCGTATTCGGCCCGAGGCAACTCGGGCTTTTTTTCGTCTGTACGCAACTGAGCAAGGCTTCAGACCCGGCCCCGTTGCATTTGCTGACAGCGCTCGTCCTACACACATCGGCAGTGCTGTCCGATGCCCGGCGATGCGCGACGCGCCTAGATTCATGTCAGGCCCATTGGCCGATGACCCACCCAGCGCCACCGGCGCACCAAAAGGAGTTATGACATGAAGGCTTCCAAGACCGTCACCACCATTTTCGCCGCCGCCTCCTTGGTCGGTGCCATCAGCCTGGCCTATGCGCAGGCTTCTGCCGACATGCAACCCGTCGAGCCGACTCAGGAACAGCAACTCCAGCCGGCCGCGGACATCAGCCCAGCACCGGCCACCGATGGTAGCCAGGCCCCTCTGACCCAGGCACAGGACGCCAACGGCACTCCGGCCGGTACGCTGGCAACACCTGCCGAGACGACAAGCACGATGCCGGCACCGATGCCCGCGCCCATGCCCGCCCAGGCGCCAATGAAGTCCCAGACCTATGACAACAACACCCCGACCACCGGCAATATGCCCGTGCCGGACAACAGCGCACCGTTGATCACCGAGCGCACCCCGCGCGCCGACCGCAACTGAAGGCGCGCTCAGGCGCAGCGCCCCGAAGCCGCAGGGTTCTGACCCACGCCGCTTCGGGGCGTTTTCCGTTGACCGAGGAACGCAATCGCCATGGCCACCTACAACCCGCCGCCCCGCATCGAGCTGCCGCCGCGTCCGGAGCTGATTGCCGCGCTGAAGCAGGGCTTCTTGCTCGGCAGCGCCGTGCTGGTGCTGATGCTCCCGCCCGATGGCACCGGCCTGCACCGGGCCCGGTTCTTTGCCGGTCCGGCACTGCGCGCCCCGGTCGCGCTTCAAGCCGGCGGCCCGCGCCTCGCCGACTTCCGGGGCGAGGCCGCTTCCGCCGAGGCCCGCCACATTGCCGATTGGGTGGCCGATTCGGGTGACAACCAGCGTCTGCCCTATGTGATCCTGGACAAGCGCAATGCGCGCGTGTTCGTGTTTGATGCCCGGGGTGTGCTGCTCGGCGCCACCCCCGTGTTGCTCGGTGCAGCGGCAGGTGACGACTCGGTGATTGGCATCGGCAACCGTGCCATTGCCGATGTGCGACCGGAGGAGCGCACCACACCGGCTGGCCGCTTCGTCGCCGAGCCGGGCCGCAATGCCTCGGGCGAGGATGTGCTCTGGGTGGACTACAACGCCGCCGTGTCCATGCACCGCGTGCGCGCCATCGAGCCCAGCGAGCGCCGGCTGGAACGCCTGGCCTCGCCGACATCGGACGACAACCGCATCTCCTATGGCTGCATCAATGTGCCGGTGCGCTTCTATGAAGACGTGGTGCGCACCACCTTCAAGAGCTCCCGCGGCATCGTCTATGTGCTGCCCGAGGTCAAACCGCTCGGTGCGGTATTCGCCTCCTACGACGTGGCACTGAAGCATCTACGGGCCAAACCCGGAGCGTTACAACTTCGCCCTGTAACAGCGCCCAGGGCGTGACGTCCTGCGCAGTCGCGCCAGCCCTGGCCTGGTTACCATCGACGACATCGAAGCCGGGCCCCATGCCCGGCTTGTTGATGCGGTCGCGTGGCAGGGGTCGGGGTGCAGCAGTTGTTCAATCTTCGGACGCGTTCGGCGCAGATTGCCGCCGTCTGCCTGTCGGTCCTGGCCGCCAGCGTGCAAGCGGCTCCCGGCGCCGATTTTGGTGCCGAAACCCCATCGACGGACACGCGTCAGATGGCCGAGTGGGTGCTGGCCTCGGCCGACCACCAAGGCCAGCCCTTTGCCATCGTCGACAAGAAGGACGCGCGGCTGTTCGTGTTCGGCGCCAATGGCCGGCTGCTGGGCGCTAGCCCAGCCTTGCTTGGCCAGACGCCCGGTGACCAGGGGCTGAGCGATATGGGGAGCCGCGCTCCCGTGCAACTGCTGCCTGCCGAGCGCACCACCCCGGCCGGGCGTTTTGCCTCGGAACCGGGGCACAATCTGCAGGGCGAGGCAGTGGTCTGGTTCAACTACGAGGCCGCACTGGCCATTCACCGGCTGCGTCCGGCACCGGCGCAGGAACGCCGGCCTCAGCGCCTGCTGTCGGATACACCGAACGACAACCGCATCTCGCTGGGCTGCGTGATCGTGGCGCCGAGCTTTTTTGACACGGTGGTGGCACCGGTGCTGGGTCGACAGCGCGGCGTTGTGTATGTGCTGCCGGAGACGCGGCCGGTGCAATCGCTGTTCAGCAAGCCGTTCCGGCTGGCCCTGCATCAGCCCTGACGAAGCCTCACATCTGCCTGAACATATGCAGATAGGCGCGGCTCACCGGTAGCACCTCGGGCCGCCCGCGCAGGTGGATATCGGCGGTCTCGTTGGCACCTCGGGTGATGTGGCTGACCTCGCGCAGATTGACGATCACCGAGCGGTGCACCTGGGCGAAAATTTGCGGGTCAAGCTGATCGGCCAGCTCGCGGATGGGCGTGCGTATCAGCGCCTCGCCCTCGGGCCAGACGACCAGGGTGTACTTTTCGTCTGAGCGCAGATAGATCAGCTGGTCCACCGGTATCAGCTTCAGCGCCGCACCGACCGAGGCCTTGATCCACTGCAGCCAGGGTTCGCTGCGCTGCGGCTGGCCCTGCTGCTGAAGATGGCCCGAGAGCTGGGCCAGCACCGCGTCCAAGGCCTCCCCGGCAGGCATCTGGCCTGCCTCCAGCCGCTGCCGCAGGCGCTGTACCGTGTCCACCAGCCGCCGCTCGTCGACCGGCTTGACCAGATAGTCGATCGCGCCCTCGTCAAAGGCGGCCAGCGCGTACTGCTCGAAGGCCGTCACGAACACCAGCTGGGCCCGCCGGGCAATGCCCTTGGCGGCCTCGATGCCATTGAGCCCCGGCATATGCACATCCATGAACACGATCTGCGGCTGGTGCTCCTCGAACAACTCCAGCGCCTCGCGGCCGTTGCGCGCCTGGGCCACCACCTCCAGCTCGGGCCAGGCCCGCTTCAGCGCCAGTATCAGACTCTCACGCAACAGCGGCTCATCATCGGCCACAAGGGCCGTCACGGTGGCATTGCTCATGGTGGGGTGAACTTCAGTTCGGCGCGCAGGCCGTGGGGTGGGGTTTCGGACAACTCAAGCCTTGCCTCGGGGCCGAAGAACAGGCCCATGCGCTCGCGCAGATTCTGCAGGCCGGTGCCAACGCCTGCGGTTTCGTTCATGCCGACGCCGCTGTCCTGCACCCACAGGCTGACCACGCCGGTCAACGCGTCGCGCTGGGCGCCAACCTCGATGCGGCCGCCCTCCTCGCTCGGGTCCACGCCGTGGCGCACGGCGTTCTCCACCAGCGTCAGCAGGGCCATCGCTGGAAAGCGCAGCCCCTCCAGCGCAGACGGCACATCAACGACGAACTGCAGCCGATCCGGCATGCGCATATGCATCAGCTCCAGGTAGGCGCGCACCAGGGTCAGCTCGTCTCCGAGGCAGGCCGCCTGCTCCTTGAGTCGGGGCATGGCACCGCGCAGATAGGCGATCAGGCTGCCCAGCACCGGCCCGGCCTGCGGCGATCCGGTCTCGACCAGGGTGCGCACATTGGCCAGCGTATTGAACAAAAAGTGCGGCTCGACCTGGGCCTGCATCAACCGCAGCCGAGCGTCCAGCGCCTGACGCTCAAGCTGGCTCTTCTCCAGCTCGAAGTGCAGGGCCTGGGAGCGGGCCTGAGCGTCGCGCTCCCGGTACAGCGCCGCCAGGGCCAGCAGCGTGCCGACGAGCAGTCCGGTACCGGCAATCCAGATCAGGCCGCTGAGCCGCCCCTCGTGGCGCAACAGCGCCGGCACATCGCCGTCGACCGCCAGCAGATAGACCAGGATGGTGGCCAGCGGCAGGGTCAGGGCCACCACCAGCACCTGCACCACCCAGCGGGGCATCCAGCCCGGCAGACGCCGCGGCCACTGGCCGGCCGCGGAGAAGGTCACCAGGCTCAGCACGCCAACGAAGAGCGTGCGCCCCAGCAGCACCGGGAAGGAGGTGATGAAGATCGGATTCAGCAGGGCCGCGCCGATAAAGGCGAGCGCCAGCGTGAACATCAGACGCGATGGGGTCAGCGAGGCCAGAAAGCCGGCACGCCCGCTGAGTGGGGCGGGCGGTGGAGACGAAAGGGCCGAGGCCGTGCTGGGAGAGTCCATGGCTGCACCATAACGTCTGCGTGCCCGGCTTCCAAGCCTGGCCCGGGGCTGCTGCGACGAATGACGGTTTACCGCCCATGAACGGCGGCCTGGCTGCGGCATGCCCGCAACGCCGGACGCAAGGCACAGTAAGCTCGGGCACCTGTCCATCTGGAGCCTCGCCATGAAACGCCTCTTCACCGCCCTCACCCTCGCCTTGCTGACGCTGCTGCCCATCGCCAGCTGGGCGCAAGACAAGGTCGTTTATCACATCAGCGACACAGCGGCCCAGGCGCTGGGCGGCCTGCGCAATGTCAAGAACCACCTGGATACCGACCCGACGGCGCAGATCACTGTCGTCACCCACGCCCAGGGCATTGACTTCCTGATGCAGGACGCCAAGGACCGCAACGGCAACCCCTACGAGATCGCCGTGCAGGAGCTGGTGGGGCGCGGTGTCAAGTTTGAGATCTGCGAGATCACCTTGAAGAACCGCAGCCTGAAGAAGGAGCAGTTCATTGCCGAGGCCGGCTTCACGCCCTCCGGCGTGGTGCGCCTGGCCAAACTGCAGAAGCAGGGCTACGCCTACATCCGGCCCTGAACGTGCGCGCAAGATACGCAGGCTTGCGCCGCCAAAGGGCTCATGGCAGGCTCCCCTCGCCCCGGGGGCAGGCAACTCCTGGCACTCGGCGCAGAATCGTGATCAATTCCACACGCTGACCGGAGTTCTGCCCATGACCCGCCACACCTTTCACCCGCTGCTGCGCCAGACCGCCGTGGCCGCCACCCTGGCCCTGCTGGGTAGTGCCGCCCTGGCCCAGGTTTCCGCGATGGACGCCACCGGCGCCTTCTCGATGGACGGTGGCGCGCTGACGAACCTGCTCTCAGCCTTCCCGCCCAACAGTTCGGTCGACGTCCTGCGGTTCGAGAATACTGGCACCAGCAACGTCGGCCTGCACAGCTATGGCTCGACCTCGGGCGACTTCGGCAGCCGTTCCTCGGGCATGGGTGTCTACCAGGTCAGTGGCGGTTTCAAGCTGGTGCAGACCGTCACCAACAGCAGCGCCGTTGCCCAGAGCGCCAAGTTCACCTTCTCGATCACGCCGGGCATGGTGCAGAACAACATCGGCTCGGCCCTGGGCAGCGGCCAGTATGTCGAGGCCGGCCTGAAGTTCGACCTGCGCAAAGGCGCAAGCTCGGTCTGGAACAGCTCGGCCACCTTGCGCAGCGATGAGACGGGCACAAGCGCCGCCTTCGGTGGTGACACCAGCCTCTACAACGGCACCGGCACGATGTACAGCGTGCTGGGCGTCACCCGCGAAATCGACCTCGGCGTGATCAATGCCGGCGACAGCTTCGAACTGAGCTACGAGCTGACCACCTTTGCCAATGGTGTATCGACCGCCGGTGATGACCGCTGGGTCGAGCCCACCACCTTCACCGTGCCCGAGGGCTGGTACGTCTATGGCGAGTGCGGTGCTTATGGCTACGGCTACGGCTGCGGCACCCAGCCGCCCGGCACCGTGATCAACGTGCCAGGTTACTGGGTGCAGGGCACCGTCAGCGGATCGCACGCCAGCTCGGGCGATCCGTTCGACATCCGCTTCGGCCCCGATGACAAGTTCTACGCCAGTGTCTCCCCGAACGCCGCCTTCGGCTCGGTGAGCCTGCAGCCGGTGCCCGAACCCGCAAGCTATGCCCTGCTGCTCAGCGGCCTGGGCGTGCTGGGCTGGGCGGCGCGACGACGCCGCAAGACGATCTGACCCTTGCAAAGAGGCCGCAAGGCCTCTATTTCGTTCAGGACTGCGCCAGCTGCTGCTCGAAGGCCTCGACCAGGTCCTGCACCTGCTGGGCCTGGCTGAAGCCCGCATAGCGCTGGGCAAACGTGGCCGCTGCGTCGGCAAAGCCCGGCTCATCGAGCATGCGGCGCAGCAAGGCCCGCCAATCGACCGGGCGCCGTAGCAGGGCTGCATTGATGCCGGCACCGGTCTGGGCGACCCGGCGTGACATCAGGAACTGCTCGGTCTGCATAGGCAGAAGCAGCACCGGCACACCGGCCAGCAAGGCCTGCACCAGCGTCGCCTCCCCACCGTGGCAGATGCACAGCGAGCAGTCCGCGAAGGCCTCGCCCAGCGACACGGGCCCCGCCGCGTAGTGGATCAGCGGGCTGAGCACCGGCGCCGGCTTGCCGGTGGCCACCTCGGGCAGATAGCACAGCGTGCGGCAACCGGCGTCTGCCAAGGCCTGCAACAGCACGGCATGATCGGGATGATCGGTCTTCAGGTAGGCGAAGACCTTGGAGCCCTCCCCGGCCGGCCACTGCGGCGCCTCGCCGGTCTGCGGCAGGAAGTTGGGCCCGTACCAGCGTGTGCCCTCGGGCAGGCTGCTGCGGCCGTAGTGGTCCAACTCGGGCCAGGTGCACAGCAGCGTGGCATCGCCCAGCAGCAGGTCGCTGACGCGCGCGAAAGGTGGCGCACCATGCAGGGCCAGCACCGCGTTGGCGCTGGTCAGCACCCGGGCCTCGGCAGCAGCCATGCGTTGCGCCGGCACGGGCTCCCAGTCGCGCAGTGGCGGCAAGGCCTGACCCTGGGGCGGCATGTAGAAGCCGATGCCCAGGGTGGCACAGCGCAGGCCCATCGAGCGCGCCGCCAGCACCGCCGTTGGCGCGTAGTCGGCGACCAGAAGATCGGGCTGCAGCAGCCCGAACATATGGCGCCAGCCCTCCACCAGACCCTCGATCGCGTTCGCCTCCAGATAGCCGCAGGTGAGCAGGATCTCGGCCAGGTTGGCCTGCGTGGGCGGCAGACCGACGGCCCGGTGCAGCCATATCGGCGCCTGCAGCTTCGGGACATCCAGATCGGCCAGCAGGCTGTGCGTGTGCACCAGATCCCGCAGGCTCATGCTGACGCGATGCCCTCGCGCCAGCAGCGCCAGCGCGAGCGGCTTCAGTCGCCCGGCATGGCCCAGGCCGCCCCCCATTTCCCAGGTCAGATGTATATGCGCCATGGGTGGGCAGTGTGCTTGAAAAACAGACGCTGCAAGCAAAGCGCCGACGGTTGACCCCGGTCAATGCCACTCGCTCATCGAAACGCCAGCATGCCGGCCATGAACATGACCGCCCCCACTTCCAGTCACGATGCCGACGTGCTGATCATCGGCGCCGGCCCGGCAGGCCTGGCCCTCGCCTGTGCGCTGGCCGACGCCGGCATGACCGTGCTGCTGCTGGAGCAGGCCCCGCAAGCCAGCCTGGAGGCACCCGCCGACGACAGGCGCGAGATTGCCATGACGCATCGCGCCCGGCGCGTGATGGAGACCCTGGGGCTATGGCAGCAGCTGCCCCCGGCCGACATCGCGCCGCTGCGCGAGGCCCGCGTGATCGACGGCGGCGGCCCGTCCATGCTGCGCTTCGAGCCCGCGGCCGGCAGCGACGCTCCGCTGGGCTGGCTGGTGCCAAACCATCGCATCCGCCGCGCCGCGCTGCAGGCGGCCAGCAGCCGCCCGGCCGTGCGCCTGATGTGTGAGGCTCGGGTCAGTGCCCTGAGCATAGTCACCGGCCGCGCCAGCGTCAGCCTCGACGATGGTCGGGAGTTCAGTGCCCCGCTGCTGGTGGCGGCCGACAGCCGCCTGTCGCAATCGCGCCGGCTGGCCGGCATCGGCGCCTCAATGCATGACTTCGGCCGCAGCGTCGTGGTCGGCCCTATCGCCCACGAGCGCGATCACCAGGGCATTGCCTGGGAGTGCTTCCGCTATGGCAACACCTTGGCCCTGCTGCCGATGAGCGGCCGCCACTCCTCGGCGGTGGTGACCGTGCCCGGCGAACAGGCGGCCGAGTGGCTGGCCCTGTCCGATGCCGAGTTCGCTGCGCGCATCGCCCGGCAGGCCGAGGGCCGGCTCGGGGCGGTGCAGGCCGCCGGCTCGCGCCAGCACTACCCGCTGGTGGGCGTGTATGCCCACCGCTTCGCCGCCCCGCGATTCGCGCTGATCGGCGACGCCGCGGTTGGCATGCACCCGGTCACCGCCCATGGCTGGAACTTTGGACTGTATGGCGTCGAGGTGTTGGCGCGCGAGCTGCGCGCCGCCCATGCCTCCGGCCGTGACCTCGGCGCGCTGCCCGCGCTGCAAGCCTATGAGCGCGAGCACCGCCGCACCACCCTGCCCGTCTATCTGGGCACCAATGCCCTGGTCTCGCTGTTCAGCGACGAACGCGCGCTGCCCAGGCGCGCCCGCCAACTGCTGCTGACCGTGGCCGAGCGGGTGCCGCCGTTCAGCGGGCTGATCAAGGCCGCCATCAGGCGCCAGCTGACCGGCGGAATCTTTGCTTAGCGATTTCTCTTGATTCACTGCAACAACGCAGCGCCCTATCGTTCACCCCAACGCAGCCAGACAAGACAAGCGGACGGCACTCCAGGCGCCCTCCGAAGGTGTCCAGACCGTGGTCGGGTGCAGAAGGTCGCTGTGGGGTACGGGAGCGCAGACAACACGACCACGGTGCTGAACGCCTCGGATTGAGCCCCCCCATTTGGGGGCCCCCTTCAGAAGGATGGATGGCTCGCCCCGCCGGGCTGAAGATGGCGAAATGGCAAGTAGTGAGGCGAGCATGACCACCACCGCGCAATCGAGCAGCCCCAACATCCTGACCCGCCTCGCACAGGGCTCCGGCCTGTGGTTGGTGCCGGCCAGCAAGGATGCAGCCCCCTGCACCGAAGGCATGGAGGTCAGCCTGATTCCCTGGCAGGAATGGGAAGAGGCCTGCAAGGCCAGCCAGCAGTGGCCGCAATCGTCCACGAACTAGTTGCCGGAACCACTCCAGACGCAGGCTTTCGAACGTATCAATTTGCAAGCCAGGTAACCAGCACCGCGGAGATGTCTTTTGACATTCACCTTCCCCCGGTAGACATCCAAGATCGGAATCGTCGCAACCCTCCCTCTGATTCGCGAACATCACTTCGGGGAAGCGATAAAAGGGCCAGATTCGCAAGGATCGGGCCCTTTTCTACACCTGCACATGGTCTGCCGGGTTCGTGCCTACAGCGCCAGTCGATACGATGGCCACTGCGAAATGGGCGGAAGCCTCACGCTTCTCGGCTTCGCAGTCTTGATGCCCACAGGTTCGACGAACCCGCCGCTGGCAAGCACATGGTTTTGGTGCGGTCGATCAGATCAAGAGACACGCGAAGCAGTTGCAACATCGTCACGCTGATACGCCGCAAATTGTGCGGCGTACGCGCCCATCCACTCCTCGGATAGAACGGGCGACTTGGCATGCTTGCGGTCATCAGCCTGCCAGCTGGCGATGCTGCGACTTCCTTGCACCCAAGGCGAGCAAGTCGATCCAATGGCCGTGCCGATTGGTAGGTGGATTGGTAGATAGAAATAGAAAACGGGCCGCTAGGGCCCGTGTTTCCTTACTTCTTGGAGGAGAGGGTGGCTGCCGAATTCGAATTCCAAACAGTCCTTAGAAGTCCCGGCGCTCTTGAGTTTATCTATGAGAGTGAAGAGAAATTTGTCCCCGGCGGATTCAAGAGATACTGTGCAGTCTTAGATCTATTGGTGCGTACAATGGTTCGTACCATACGAGTTCAGATCGACCAACGAGACATCGCTCGCCGTGCCCAAATTCGCTCGCCAGCTTTCAGAAAAGGAAGTTCGCACCCTGATCAAAAAGCCGGGACTGCATGCCGTCGGCGGTCCTGTCGCCGGCCTCCTGTTTCAGGTGACTCCCAGCCGCAGCGATCCACCAGGGCCCGCATCTACAAGTTGGATTTTGCGGCGCACCGTTGCCGATGGCAGCAGGATCAAGTACGGACTCGGTCCATTTCCTGAAATGGGTCTTGCTGCAGCGCGTCAGGCCGCCCTCGTGACGGCCGGCAAGATCGCCGAAGGCTTAAACCCTGTTGCCGAGCGACGCAAGACCCGTAGCGAGGCTGTGGCACACAAGCTCACCGCCTTCACTTTCAAGCAGGCGGCCGAGGCATACATCGTCGACCATGAGCAAGGCTGGACTCACCACAAGCACAGCCAGCAATGGCGCAGCTCCTTGGAAACATACGCTTATCCGAAGCTCGGAAATGTCCTTGTAGAGGACATCGACATCTCCCATATCAAGGCCGTTCTAGATCCGATTTGGACGACGAAATCAGAAACGGCAAGCCGCGTGAGAATGCGGCTCGAAAAGGTCATCGCCGCCGCAGACGTCAAGGCGGCACGCCAACGCAAAAACCCGGCTACTTGGAAAGGGAATCTAGACACCCTGCTTCCAAAGCTTAGCAAGGTCCAGACCGTCCGCAATCAGCCGGCGATTCCCTTCATTGACATGCCCGAATTTATGGCCGAACTGCGAAGCATGCCTGGCGTCGGTGCCCGCGCCTTGGAGTTCGGCATTCTCTGCGCCAGTCGGTCCAACGAAGTTCGCGGCGCCAAATGGATCGAGTTCAATTTTGAAGCAGCCACTTGGGAGATTCCTGCGAATCGAATGAAGATGGACAAGGCGCATTTGGTGCCACTCAGCGAGAGCGGATTGGCGTTGTTGGCCGCTCTACCCCGCTTGGCCAAGGATGAGCCAGGAGCCGACTTGGTGTTCCCATCGAACAAGGGTGAGCCTCTGTCCGATGCGACGCTTTCGGCTTGCATAAAGCGCCTGAATGCAAAAGGCGACAAGCCACGATGGGTAGATCCGAAGCAAGGCAATGCTCCAGTTGTGCCGCATGGCTTCAGAAGCGTCTTCAAGGACTGGTGCACTGAGACCACAAGCTTCGCCAACGAACTGAGCGAAGCTGCCCTGGCCCACAAGATCTCCAATGCCGTCGAGGGCGCCTATCGCCGGGGCGATCTGCTGGATCGCCGCCGCGCTTTGATGACGGCTTGGGCCGAGTTCTGTGTAAGCGCCCAGGCAAGTCACGTTGAACCGCCGAGATCAGCAAAGGATGGGTTCATCGCCGATTTCCGGGGAACGCTGCCCGGATCTTGAGGGAGAAGTGGGCGTCGTCGCGGTAGCCGTAGGCCATGCGTTTGATGACCTTGATCTTGCTGTTGATGCCCACTCGATTGTCAACACAGACTTCGCGCCCTGGCAAGGAGCGTTGGACAGCTTGGTCAACGTAGTTGCACTACCAACACGAATACCGTCGAAAGGCAAATGCGTTCGTCCAATCGCCGTTCCGTCTGGCAACAGAACCGTGCGATTGCGGGGCTGTGAACTCGGCACCATGGTGGAGCATTCTGGTGGCAGTGCCGTTTGCGAGCAGCCGGCTTCCCTCGGAAGCTTGCCTGCTTTGACGACGCGGCGACGCCTCGCCCCTGAAGGCTGGATCGAGGCATTCAAGCCATGCTGAACTTCACTTCGTTGACCTGCGCCGTATCAGCAGGAACACCGCAGGAATCAGGAACAAGGACAGCAAGGGCGCCGTGACCATTCCTCCCAGCATCGGCGCCGCAATGCGGCTCATCACTTCCGAGCCCGTCCCACTGCCCCATACGATGGGCACCAGGCCGGCGAGGATGACGGCGACCGTCATCGCTTTCGGGCGCACGCGCAGCACCGCGCCTTCACGGATGGCATCTAGCAGCACCGCCGCATCAATGGTCTTGCCTGCCCGCACGCGGTCCTCCAGCGCATGCCTCAGATAAATCAGCATCACCACGCCGAACTCGGCCGCCACCCCGGCCAACGCGATAAAGCCCACGCCGGTGGCAATCGACAGATGGAATCCCATCAAGTACAGGAACCAGATGCCGCCTGTCAGCGCGAAGGGCAGCGTCGCCATGATGAGCGCGGCTTCATCCACACGCTTGAAGGTCAGGTAGAGCAGCACAAAGATGATGAGAAGGGTGGCGGGCACCACCAGCTTGAGCTTGGCATTGGCACGCTCCAAAAACTCGAACTGCCCCGAGTACGCCACGGACATGCCGGGTTCCAGTTTCACGGTCTTGGCGACTGTCGCGCGCAGCTCGTGCGCCACCGTGGCCAGGTCCCGGCCCCGCACATCCACATAGACCCAACCCGAGGGCCGAGCGTTCTCGCTCTTGAGCATCGGGGGGCCGTCGCTGATGCTGAGCTTGGCGACGACGCCGAGCGTGATCTGCGCACCGGCCGAGGTGAGGATGGGTAGTTGGGCCAGCTTATCCGGTGAGTCTCGCCATTCCCTGGGGTAGCGGAGGTTGATGGGGAAGCGCGCCAGACCTTCGACGGTTTCGCCGACGTTCTCGCCACCGATGGCGCCGGCAACGATGGTTTGCACCTCGGCGATGTTCAGCCCGTAACGGCCGGCTGCGATGCGGTCGATCTCGATGTCGACATAGCGCCCGCCGGTCAGCCGCTCGGCCAGGGCCGAACTGACGCCGGGTACGCCCTTCGCCACTTGCTCGATGGACGCTGCGACGCGCTCGATGGCGCGCAAGTCGCTGCCCGTCACCTTGACCCCGATGGGGCTCTTGACGCCGGTCGCGAGCATGTCGATGCGATTGCGGATCGGCGGAATCCAGATATTGGACAGACCGGGAATCTTCACCGCACGATCCAATTCCTCGACCAGCTTCTCCGACGTCATGCCGGCGCGCCACTGTTCGCGTGGTTTCAGCTTCACCGTCGTCTCGAACATTTCCATGGGCGCCGGATCGGTGGCGGTTTCGGCACGGCCGGCCTTGCCGAACACACGCTCCACCTCGGGCACGGTGCGGATCATCCGGTTGCTGATCTGCAGCAGCTCGGCCGCGCCCTGCGCCGAGAGGCCAGGCAGGGCCGAAGGCATATAGAGCAAATCGCCTTCGTCGATGGCGGGCAGGAATTCGCCACCGAGTTTCGACAAGGGCCAAGCCGTCGTGGCCAGGCAGACGCAGGCGATCAGCAGTGTGAGTTTGGGCCAGCGCAGCACCCATTCCAGGGCCGGGCGATAGATGGCAATCAAGCCGCGCGTGATGGGGTTTTTCTGCTCATCGGGAATGCGGCCCAGGATCCAGTAGCCCATCAGCACCGGAATAAGCGTGACGGACAGACCCGCCGCGGCCGCCATCGCATAGGTTTTGGTGAAGGCGAGCGGCCCAAACAATCGCCCCTCCTGCGCCTCCAGCGTGAACACCGGGATGAAGGACAGCGTGATGATGAGCAGTGAGAAGAACAGCGCCGGTCCGACTTCCTCGGCGGCCTCGGTGATGACCTGCCAGCGCTCGGCCCCGACCAGTTCGCGCTCGGGGTTCGCGTGCTGCCAGGCCTCCAGCTTCTTGTGCGCGTTCTCGATCATCACCACCGCAGCATCGACCATCGCGCCGATCGCAATGGCGATGCCGCCCAGCGACATCATGTTGGCGTTGATGCCCTGGTAGTGCATGACGACGAAGGCCGCTAGGATGCCCAGTGGCAGCGAGATGATGGCCACCAGCGCTGAGCGCAAATGCCAGAGGAACAGGACGCACACCACCGCCACGACAAGAAACTCCTCGGCCAGTTTGTGGCTAAGGTTGGTGACGGCGCGCTCGATCAGCGCGCTGCGGTCGTAGGTCGTCACGATCTCGACGCCCTTGGGCAGGCTGGACTGCAGCTCACCGAGTCGCTGCTTGACAGCAGCGATGGCCTCCTGCGCGTTCTTGCCGGAGCGGAGGATCACCACGCCACCGGCCACCTCGCCCTCGCCATTGAGTTCGGCAATGCCGCGGCGCATCTCGGGCCCGATCTGCAGCACCGCGACATCGCCCAGGCGCACCGGCACGCCGCCGCGCGCGGCCAGCGGTATGGCGCGAAAGTCATCGAGCGTCTTCAGATAGCCACTGGCCCGAACCATGTATTCCGCGCCCGCCAACTCCAGCACCGAGCCCCCCGCCTCCTGGTTGCCCGCCATCAACGCCTCACGGACCTGCGCCTGGGTCACCCCGTAGGCCGCCAGCCGGGCCGGGTCGAGCAGCACCTGGTACTGCTTGACCATGCCGCCCACCGAGGCGACCTCGGCCACGTTTGGCAGGCTCTTGAGTTCGAACTTGAGGAACCAGTCCTGCAGGGCGCGTAGCTGCGCCAGGTCGTGGCGGCCGCTGCGATCCACAAGGGCGTACTGGAAGATCCAGCCGACGCCCGTGGCGTCCGGCCCCAGCGACGTCTTTGCAGTGGCTGGCAACCGGCCTTGCACCTGGTTCAGATACTCCAGCACCCGCGAACGCGCCCAGTAGAGGTCCGTGCCATCTTCGAACAGCACGTAGACAAAGGAGTCGCCGAAGAAGGAGAAGCCGCGCACGGTCTTCGCGCCGGGCACCGACAGCATCGTCGTTGACAAGGGATAGGTCACCTGGTTCTCGACGATCTGCGGTGCCTGGCCGGGGTAGCTCGTGCGGACGATGACCTGCACGTCGGACAGATCGGGCAAGGCATCGATAGCCGTGCCGCGCACCGCCCAGAGGCCCCAGGCGGCCATCATCAGCGTGGCCAGCAGCACCAGAAAGCGGTTGCCCACCGACCAGCGGATCAGACGCGCAATCATGGCTTGCCTCCCGCGGCACTAGCCGCATCGGCAGGCTGGATGGCCGTGACCACATAGTCATCGCCCTGCTTGACGAAGCTGAACTGCACCACCTGCCTGGGCTTCAGACCGGCCCTGAGCCTGGCATCCACCAGCTTGAAATCCATCTGCATGGCTGGCCACTTCAGCGCGGGCACCGGGGCATGGGCCAGCGTCACGCTGCCCTCTCCCAGTTCGATGACCGTGCCGGTCGCGCTGTGGCCGGCGGCGGGCACCGGCATCAGGCCCTGCAGACTGGCCTCCGAGTCGATCAGGAACTGGGCCGAAGCCACCACCTGCTGGCCCGCCTCCAGACCGCGCAACACCACGAGCTTGCCGTCCTGCTCGGCCCCGACCTCCACCTCGACAGGGCGGTAGCGCCCCGGCCCGTCCAGCACATAGGCTACCGCCCGTTTGCCGGTGCGGATGATGGCCTCGGCGGGCACCCGCAGCGCCTCGCTCTGCAGCCCCTGAATGCCTACCTGGGCGAACATGCCGGCCTTCAGGCGCTGCCCGGGATTGGGCAGCTCGATGCGCAGGCGCAAGGTGCGCGTCTCGGCGTTGCCTTGCGGCAGCACAGCGGCCACCCGGCCGCGGAACAGCTCGCCGGGGTAGGCCGCCATCTGGGCCTCCACCGCCTGGCCGACCTGGACCGCGCCGGCCTGGGCCTCGGGGATGGCCGCCTCAAGCCAGATGCTGCCCAGCCCGTTGATGCGCGCCAGGCTCATGCCCGCCGACACCGTCATGCCCTGGCGCACCATCAACTCGGCCAGCAGGCCGCCGGCCGGCACGCGCACCGTGGTGCTGCCCTGCGTCTGGCCGCTGCGATCCAGCAGTTCGATCAAGGCCGGCGGCATGCCCAGCAGGTTCAGGCGCTGGCGCGCAGCCTGCGTCAGCGGCCCATCGTTCAAGGCCTTCACCGCCAGGTATTCGCGCTGGGTGGCGATCCAGTCGGGCAGCAGCAGGTCCACCAGCGGTGCGCCAGCGGGGAGTACATCGCCGGGCGCATGGGCATACACGCGCTCGACGAAGCCGGCGGCGCGCGCCTGCACGATGCTGACCTCGCGCTCATTGAGCTGGAGCGTGCCCACCGCGTCGATGCGGGTGCCGGCTCGCGTCTTCTCCACGGTCGTGACACGTAAGCCGAGTGACTGAAGCGCAGCGGGCGACACGCTCACGGCGGCCACCCCGCTATCGCCCTCACCGGCGTACTTGGGCACCAACTGCATGTCCATGAAGGGTGACTTGCCGGGCTTGTCGAACTTCTGCGTGGGAACCATCGGGTCGTACCAATAGAGCGGCTTGCGCTCCTCTGAAACCGCTGCCGACGGTTGGCTGCGCCATTGCGCGAGGCCCCAGCCCAGGGCCATGCCGGCGGCCAGAAGTGCGATGGCCAAGGCGGCCTTGTTCAATGTCTTCATGACGGTGCTCACTCCGCAATCAGGTGGTTCAGGCGCAGGGACAGATCGCTGCGCTGTGCGTCGAGGTCGAGGGCGCGCAACCGCGTCTCCAGCAACTCGCGGCGTGCATTGAGCACGGCACCGAGCTCCCCGCGCCGGGCTTCATAGGCCGCCAGGGCCAGCGCCGTCCGCTGCTGCCCCAGTGGCAGGGCCAGGTCTCGCAGGCGTTCGAACTGGCGGTCGAGCGCGGCGAGCGCGGCGAGCTGCTCCTCCACCGCTTGCATGACGCGGCGCTGCGCCTCGTCGGCCTCGGCCGCCACGCGCTCGGTATCGCGCTGCTTTGCGCTGATGAGCGGCTGCTGGCGCTGCTGCTTTTGCCAGGGCAGGTCAAAGCTAAGTTGCACCGAGACCATGTCGCCCCATTGCCTGCCACGCCGGCTGTAGGCCAGCTCCCAGGACCAGTCGCCGCGGGCCTCGGCCTCGGCCTCGCGCAGGTCTGCCCGGGCCATCGTCTGCATGGCTGGGTAGACCGCAAGTTCTGCAGCGCGCTGCACCTGCTGGCGCAGGCGTTCGGGCTGCACCGGGGCCAGGGGAGTCGTGCCTTGCAGGGACTCATCGGCACGCGGCCCGACCAGGCGTCGCAGCGCCGCACGGGCCTTGGCTTCGTCGCGACTCATGTCGTCGCGCCGGTCGGCCAGGGCCAAGGCCTCCTGCCGCGCCATCAGCAGCTCGGACGGGGCTGCGGTGCCGGCCGAAACGCGCGCTGGCAGGGTGTCTTGCAGGCGCTGGTTCTCGGCCAGCATTTCCGTCAACGCGGCTTGGCGCTGGCCGACAAATTGCAAGTCCAGCCAGTTTCGCGCCACGGCCTCGCGCAATTGAAGCAGCGCCTGCCCCAGCAGTGCGCGCTCCCGCTCCATCCTCGCCTGTGCCCCCTCGACGCGCGCCTCACGCTTGGTGCGGTTGGGCACTTCCTGCATCAGGCCGATGCGCCGCATGGTCATGAAGTCGCGGCCGAAGCTCCAACGGTCCATGCCACTGACGGGCAGATTCTCTATACCGACGGTGAGTCGTGGGTCAGGCAGAGCGGAAGCGGCGCCCTGCGCCGCTTCCGCTCCGGACAGGGCCGCTTGTTGCGCCGCCAGTGCGGGGCTTTGCCGCTCGGCCAGGGCCTGTGCTTCGTCATAGCTCAGGGCCGCTGCAGGCAGGGCCTGCGACAGCAGCAGAGCAGCCGTGAATGAGAGTTTCATGTGAGTCCTTCGGGTTGATCCTGCGAGCGAGCACCCGGGCGCAGTGAGCGCACCGGGTCAGGTCGCGGCGATCAATTCCGGAGGACGAGCAGGCTCAGATAGAGCGGCGGGGCGCCGCCCGGCTTCGACAGCCAAGGTGAGTGACTGGATGCGAGCAACGCCAGCATCGGCAGAGGCGCCGGCTCGACGATACCCTGCAACAGAATGACCGCCGCAGGGTTGGCTTGCAGGTCCGGCACCGGGGTGGATGCGGTTGACTGACGACCCTGGTCGCAGTGCGCCTTGCACAGCTGAGGCTGCTCGCCGTCCATAGCCCCGAGGGCCATGCCATGGCAGTCCGGCATGGCGGCCATGGCAGCAAGCTCGACCGCCTTCTCCAGAATCGGACACGCGTACGCCGCGGTGGCGAGCTGCATGAACAGCATCGCCATCGCTACACCGCCGGAAATCCAGCGGCGAAGGCGTTTCGTTGTGGCCATGGCGACAAGCATAGCCGAGCTTGGTCAGAGAGTCTTTCGCGTGCCTTCATGTCCGGCGGCTCTTCGCAATCGCAGCGCATTCGTGATGACGGAGGCCGAGCTCAGACTCATGGCCAGCGCGGCAATCATCGGCGACAGCAGCCAGCCGGTGAACGGGTACAAGACCCGGCGGCTAAAGGAACGTCCAGGGCGTTGTAAACGAAGGCGAAACCGAGGTTCTGCTTCATGTTGGCGACGGTGGCCTCGAACAAGGCGCGCGCCTGGGCGCTGTTCATCGCCACATCGGTGCCGGTGCCCATGGCCACACCCACGTCGACCTTGGCCAGCGCGGGTGCGCCGTTGATGCCATCACCGGCCATGGCCAGGACTCAGCCTGGTTTTGCAGAGGCTCGACCGAGGGCCAACAGCCAAGGGCACTAGGGTAAAAGGGGTTTGAGGTTCTGCATTTGGACTGCTGCGCAAGGGGAAAAGTGATGCCGCTCAGTGCCCGTGTCGGTGATGCGCGTCCGGGAAGTGCGCATGATGATGTTTCAGCAGCACATGCCGGTGTGCGTGTGTATGCCTTGTTCCAGCGGGTACGGGCGGCTCATGCTCGTGCTGATGGTGTAGTTCCTCGGCCTCATGGACGTGTTCATGTTCATGGGCAAGCGACTCGTGCTCATGCTCGTGCTCGTGCCGCTCGGTCAGATGCAGTGCCACACCGACCGCCATCAGCAGCCCGGCCACAGCGATCTGCCAGGTGAGCGATTCGCCCAGCAGTCCGATGGCCAGCAAGGCGCCGACAAAGGGCGCAATGGAGAAGTAGGCCCCCGTGCGCGCCGTGCCCAGGTGGCGCAGACCCAGCACGAACAGCACCAGGCTGGCGCCGTAGCTGAAAAAGCCGAGCAGGCCGGCCGTCAGCACCGTCGCAAGGTCCGGCCACTGCGCGCCAGCGGCCAAAGCCAGGACGAGATTGGTGCCGCCCGCCGCCAGGCCCTTGCTCATGGCGATGTAGCTGGCATCGGTCAGCGAGACCTTGCGCGTCAGGTTGTTGTCGATGCCCCAGGCGAAGCAGGCACCCAGCACGGCCAGGGCCGGCCACCATTGCTCGAAGCCCTTGGCTGCCGCATCAGCGCCCGGCCAGGACAGCACAACGCTGCCCGCGACGATGGCCAGCATGCCCAGCGCGATGCGCCGGTCAAAGTTTTCCTTGAAGGCGAACCAGGCCAGCAAGGCCGTCATCACGCCCTCGGCGTTGAGCAGCAGCGACACGCCCGCGGCCGGCATGCGCGAGAGGCCCAGCATCAGCAGGGCGGGCCCGATCATCCCGCCGGTGACGATGGCGCCGGCCAGCCACTTGCGCTCCCCGGGTTCGAGCCGCACGGCAGGTGCTCCGCGCACACGCCGAACCAGCCAGAGGCCGAAGCCCGAGCCCAGGTAAAGCAGGGCTGCGAGCAGCCAGGGACTGGTCTGGCCCAGCAACGGCTTCGCCAATGGAGTGCCCGAGCCGAACAGAACGGCGGCGGCCAGTGCGGCGAGAACGCCGGGTTCGAACTTGAATTTCATCGAGAGCGTTCCGTCTTCATTGCATGCAGCGAGGGGCACCCTGCATTGTCGGATGAGCCCGGGTGAACACACTCGCCATGGTCAACGGTGTTTTCGTCGATGAAGCCCACACCAGCTTCTTCGCAGCACTTCTTGATCCGTGGTGACTACGTGACTAGCGAGCCGACGATGACGAATACGTCATCTTCTTGACGGCTAGATGTCGAGGGTGAATTCATACAGTTCCTCCAGGGCGAATCAAAAGGTCTTGCAGTCTTGCAGGCCGCGCCCTCAACAGGAGATATATATGAAGATCCAAAACCTCAAAGCCGTCATCCTTGCCGCCGGTCTGGCGTTGACTGCCCACGCTGCCATCGCTACCAGCAATCCGACGCTCAGGAACGGCAACTCTTTATTCGGTGTACCGGCCGTTGCCACCGCGGCGAGCAAGGTATTCGATGTGACCAAGGGTGCGAAGGCACTGAACATAGCCTGTGGTGACGTTGTGAACTTCCGCAGCGGAGACAAGACCTTCACCTGGAAATTCGACGTGGTCAACCACCAGACTGTCGATCTAGCGGCCATCGCGCCGGCAGGTTTCTCCACCAACTCGCTCAAGGTGTATGTCAGCCGCAACGAGGCTGAGCGCAACTGATACGGGCAGCGCGGGAGAATCCTGGATTTCGCAAACTGCGAGGGCTGGGATGCACTATTTGGAGGGCAATGCGAGGCCGATGCGGGTGAGCCCGCCGGCCGAACTGGCAAAGGGCTCTCCACCGTGCATCTGGGCAATCGCGGCTACGATCGACAGTCCAAGCCCGTGGTTCATATCGGCATGAGCCCGCGCAGGGTCGGCACGGTAGAAGCGATCGAACACGCGGGGCAGATCCTCGGCCGCAATCGCTGGGCCTTGGTTCAGGACAGTGATCGTGACCATGCCTCCCTGCGTCTCTTCGATTTGCACCAGCACCACACTGCCAGGTGTGGCATATCGTGTGGCATTACCCAGCAGATTCGACAACGCACGACGCAGCAAACCGGCGTCGTACAGGCCCGAAGCGTCACCCAGCACTTCGGCTCTCAGTGAGGCCTCCTGCATGACTGGCTCATGAAACTCGACCACATCGCTGGCGAGGGTCGCAAGACTGGGAACATCGACGCGCCGGGCGCTTGAGCCTCGATCGGCTTGCGACAGGAAAAGCATGTCCTTCACGATGCCCGCAATGCGGTGCAAATCTTCCAAATTCGAGGCCAGCACGTCGCGCAGTTCATCGACGGATCTGGATTTTCGCAAGGCCACTTCGCAACTGCTAATCAGCGTGGCCAGAGGGGTATTGAGTTCATGCGCCACGTCGGCGTTGAAGCCTTCCATACGATGATAGGCATGGTCCAGCCGCTCTAGCAACGCGTTGAACTGCTCGACGAGCGGCTGCAACTCTCTGGGCTGCTCCGATCCATCAAGACGCTTGTCAAGCTGGCTCGCCGTGACCTGACGAGTCTGATCGACCAGGTGGCGAAGGGGCGCCAGCCCGAGTCGCACAAGCCAGAAACATCCGATGGAGACGGCGGCGGTGCCTATGACGGAGGCGGCAATCAGTGTCATGGCCAGTTGGCGCAGCAGCACCTCGTCGGCTCGCGTGCCTAGAGTCAGTTCTGCCTGAGCGGCACCTCGGGCGCCGACGGGCGCAATCACTTCAAAGGTCCGCTTCTTGAAGGGCTTCTGCATCGGCTGCGCAGACGACGAGGCATAAAGGGATTGGCCGTCGGGCTCCAGCAGTCGAAGCGCGAGTTCCTCATGCCCGGCGAGGAAATCATTGAGTTGATGCTGCACGCCGGAATCACCCAGAGGAACCCGCCCTTCCTGGAGTAGATGCTTCACCATTGCACTCTTCTGATCCAGGGTGTCGTCCTGCCGATGGTTGAGTGTGGCCGCGGTGACGACGTAGACAGCGGCGCAAACCAAGCCCAAGCCGAAGAAGGTCTGCAGCGCCAGCCACTGAGAAAGGCGCCGACGCAGTGCGACTGCCGACCGTTGGACGGTCATTCCCGCGCTTCCAAGACGTAGCCCATGCCCCGGACCGTGTGCAACAGCGATCGCTCGAACGGCGTGTCCAGCTTGTTGCGCAATCGACGCACGGCGACTTCGACCACATTGGTTTCGCTATCGAAATGCATGTCCAGACCTGTTCAGCAAGCTCAGTTCTGGAAAGTACCTCGCCGTGGCGCCTGAGAAGGAGACTGAGCAGGTTGAACTCCTTGACCGTCAGGTCAAGGCGCTGTCCTGCGCGCGTCGCCTTGCGTCGGATCAGATCGACATCAAGGTCCGCCAGATGGAGCGCCGTCGGCTCGGCATCCGTGCGGGACGGATGGCTTCGGCGCAGGAGCACCTGAATACGAGCTACCAGTTCAGAAAACGCGAACGGCTTGACCAAGTAGTCGTCCGCCCCCGTCTGCAACCCCCTGACCCGGTCTTCCACCTGGCCACGGGCCGTGAGCATGAGCACCGGTGTCTGCTTGCTCTGGCGCAGCGCGGTCAGGACGGCCAGGCCATCGATGCCGGGCAGCATGCCGTCCAACACGAGCAGATCGTAGTCGCCCGTGGATGCCAGATGGAGACCGTCGATCCCGTTGTGAGCAAGATCCACGACGTAGCCTTCTTCGCTCAGGCCCTTGCGAAGGTATTCGGCGAGCTTGACCTCGTCTTCGATGACTAAGAGTTTCATGGCGACATTGTTACGGCTGGCGGTACACCCCGCGATGACGAAATTGTCATCTGAACTTCAGAGCAGGAGCAGCCGGTATTGGTCACAGGCCCTGGGCGGCGTCACGACCTTCGCTTGCGGGTCCTCTTGCCTCGCGTCCGGTCACGTTCTCGGTTTTGCGCGCGACGCAGTTCGCGGAGCTTGCGGTCGCGGAAATGTAGATAGATGAGGTAGCCGATGCACACGATCAGGCCGACCGCAGCGGCCGTGACCATGAAGGTCACCATGCTGGGATGGCTGGTGCGCCAGTGGCTCAGGTCAGCAGGCATGGGTTCGAAATGAATCAGGAAGACGGTGAGCGCCGGAGGTCCAGATCCACGATGACCCGGCTGTCGAGCGACCGCCGTGCGAGATCGTCCTGTTCGACCGTCCGCCAGTCGTAGCGAGCGTGCCACGACCAGGTCCGCCTCATTTCGACGAACTGCACCTCACCGGCCAGCCCCTTCAGCTGCAGTGTGGAATCCTCGCCGTGCCTGCTCAGCCCAAACTGGTGGCTGCCGGGCGCGAGCCTGATCCTGGCGATTGAGAATGGGGGGACGGTGACGCTGGCATCGCCATCGATTCTCATCAGCACCGCGCCGCCCGTATCGCCGAATCGCCGGCGGACCACGTAGACCGTCAGCGCATTGGCGGTAGCGTCAAATCGGCGGATCTCGCGCTCAACCTCGACAGAGGGTGCCGGCGCATCGCTGCAGATCAGCCGTCGTGGCCGCTGCAAGGAGAAGCATGCCTGGCCGTTGGCGTTGAGCCGGCGAGGCGGCGAGCTTGCGCATCCGATCAAGAGTGCCGATGTGCCGAGCCATAGGCCCGTCTTGAGAATCCATGTCCGCCGTCTTTCCATGAGAACCTCCTAGCTGGCCAGCGGCACAGCGGGCTGGTAAGTGTGTGAAGCGTCAGCTTCGTCGCAGGGCGTGGATTCCAACTGCAGGGTGACATGATGGATTCCAAAGTCACGGGACAGCAGAGCCCGAAGCACAACCAACAGCTTGTCTGCGTCGACCGAGCCGCTGTCATAGACGATGTGGCTGGTGAGGCTGTGCTTGCCGCTCGTCAGCGCCCAGATATGCAGGTCATGCAGGTCGGTGACGCCAGCGCCGTTACGCAGGGCCTGTTCAATCTTGACCAGATCCACGCCCTCGGGCACGCCTTCCAGCAGGATGTTGAGCGTGTCCTTTAGCAGGACCCACGTGCGTGGCAGCACCCACAGGCCGATGCCGACGGCAACCACCGTGTCCACCCACGCCCAGCCGGTGTAGCGAATCAGAACGGCAGCAGCGATGACACCCAGCGAGCCGAGCATGTCGCTCCAGACCTCCAGGTAGGCGCCCTTGAGGTTGAGGCTTTCGTCCTTGCCGGCCCTGAGCAAGCGCATGCTGACAAGGTTGATCACCAGGCCCAGGACTGCCACCACCAACATCCCGTTTGGCTGCACTTCAGCCGGGCTTCGAAACCGCTGCCAAGCCTCGTACAGGATGTAGACGGCCACGCCGAACAGCAACAACGCATTGAAAGCCGCAGCCAGAATCTCGAAACGGTAATAACCGTAGGTGCGGCGGGAATCGGCCCTGCGGCGGCCGAGACGCACGGCCGCCAAGGCCACGCCAAGGGCGGCCGCGTCGGTGAACATGTGAGCGGCGTCGGCCAGCAACGCCAAGCTGTTGAGCATGACGCCGGCGAACACCTCGGCGATCAAGAAGGTCGAAGTCAGCCCCAACGCGAACCACAGCGTGGTCTCATTTTTGTTCTGGGGTACTGCATGCGAATGATCGGCGCTCATCGTCGCTGCATTCCTTATGTGATGGCGACAGCACTGGCGATGTCGGCCACATAGATCCAACCGGAATTGGGCTGCCCGGTGCGTCCGGCGCCGCGGATGGCATCCACCAGTTCGTCGACATGTTCGTCCGCGCAGTGCAGCTCCAGCTTGTATTCATTGACGACCTCTTCGCCAAGGTCCACTGAGTAGTGGCGCTCGCTGTCGTCCAGGGGAACCAGGGAGCCCTTGACCATGTAGACGGTCAGGTTGTGCGCTCCGTTGCCGGCGACGGACCAGGCTGCAGTGTTCTTGAGGGCGCTGATCACATCGCCGATGCGATTGCGATGGATATAGGCCTTGACCTCTTTCATGACGGGGCTCCTTCAGCGGGTGGCGAGGCGGATACTTCGGGCGGGGCGGGCCGCGCCTTTCTTTCGGCGCGCAGCTCCGACCACTCGTAGATCAATGGCAGCAGCAGTAGCGTCAGCGCGGTGGAGGTGAACAGGCCGCCGACCACCACAGTCGCCAGGGGGCGCTGAGTCTCGGCGCCGACGCCTGTGGACAGCAACATCGGGATCAATCCCAGAATCGCAACAGACGCTGTCATGAGCACCGGTCGCAGCCGCAGCGCGGCACCCTGGCGCACAGCGTCTCGAACGGCCAGGCCGCGCCGGCGCAGATCGTTCAGGAAGCTCACCATCACGATGCCGTTGAGCATGGCCACACCGAACACGGCAATGAAGCCGATGGCGGAAGGCACGGACAAATACTGCCCGCTGATGAAGAGGCCGACGATGCCGCCGATGATGGCGAAAGGCACGTTGGCGATGATCAGAGCAGCATGCCGCACCGAGTTGAACGCGGTGTAGAGCAGAATGAAGATCAGCCCGATGGTCAGCGGCACAATCACCGCCAGGCGTGCCATGGCACGCTGTTGGTTCTCGAAGGCGCCGCCCCATTCGATCCAGTAGCCGGCCGGTATCTTGACCTGCGCCTCGATCTTGTCGTTGGCCTCCTTGACGAAGCTGTCGACGTCACGCCCCTTGACGTCCAGTTGCAGCACCGAATAGCGCTGAAGCGCCTCGCGCCGCACGAAGGAATAGCCCTCGTCCAGCGAGATCGAAGCGACCTGCGAAAACGGCACCAGCGCGCCTTCGCCGGTGCGCAGCGGGATCGCACCGATGGCCGTCGGATCGACACGGAAGCCGTCAGCCAAGCGCACGGCGATATCGAAGCGCCGCGTGCCGTCAATCAAGGTCGATACTGTCTGCCCGCCGATGCCGGCCTGCACAACCTCAAGAATCTCGTCGGCGTTGATGCCATAACGGGAAGCGGCCTCGCGGTTGACCTTGATGACCAACTGCGGCTTGCCCTTGTTGGCCTCGGCCGACAGGTCGGCCGCGCCCGGTACCTTGTCCAGCACGCCCTTGATTTGCGAACTCAGGCGATCCAGCGTCTCCAGGTCCTCACCATAGAGCTTGAGCGCCAGGGTGGCGCGCACGCCAGAAATCAGTTCTTCCACCCTCGACTGGATGGGCTGGGTGGCACCGAAAACGGCGGTAGGCACGACCTTCTCCATCGCTTCCTGCATCTCGGCGGCCAGCTTCGGATAGCTGATCTTCTCTGGCCACTCCGACTGCGGCTTGGTGTCGAGGTTGATCTCCATGTAGTTCACATCAGTGGTCTCGCCACCTTCTGCGCGACCGATGGTCGCAAGCACCGAGCGCACCTGCGGGAACTTCTTGTGCAACTCGTCGCTGACCACATTGGAGACGCGGATCGATTCGTCCAGCGACGTCGACGGTATGCCCGTTACGCGGAACTGGATCGTGCCCTCTTGCAAGGTGGGCATGAACTCTTTGCCGAGGAATGGAAACAAGGCCAGCGAACCCATCAGTAGCAGCACCGCTGCACTGATCACCAGCTTCTTGCGCTCCAGCGCCCAATCCAATAGCGGCAGATACCCCTTCTTGCACCAGCGCACGAGGAAGGTGTCGCGCTCCTCCTTGGGTTTGAGGATCAGGGCGGCGAGCACCGGCACCAGGGTGATCGACAGCAGCAGCGAGCCGATCATCGCGAAGGTGATCGTGTAGGCCATCGGCTTGAAGAGCTTGCCCTCCAGGCCGGTCAGCGAGAACAGCGGCATGAAGACGACAATGATGATGAGAATCGCGAAGGTGATCGGGTTCACCACCTCGCGGGCAGCTTCCAGAATCAGGTGGGTCTTGTGGATTGGTTTGCCGGACTCGCGCGCATGCGCAAGCAGCCGGAATGCGTTTTCCACCATCACGACCGCGCCGTCCACCATCATCCCCGTTCCGATGGCCAGGCCTGCCAGCGACATCAGATTGGCCGAGACGCCGAACTGCTGCATCAGGATGAAAGCAATCAGCATCGCCATCGGCAGCGTGACGATGACGACGATGGCCGAACGGAACTCGCCAAGAAACAGGAACAGGATGATGGCCACGAGCACTGCGCCTTCGACCAGCGAGCTTTCTGCAGTCTTGAGCGCCTTGTCGACGAGCTCGGTGCGGTCGTAGATCGGCTTGAGCGTCACGCCCTTGGGCAGGGCGGCCTGCGCGGTTACCATCTTCGCCTTGACCGCATCAACGACGTTCTTGGCGTTCTCGTTCACGCGGGACAGTGCAATGCCGAGCACCGCCTCCTTGCCATCGCGGGTAACGGCGCCGAAGCGGGGTGCGGCGGCTTCCTTCACATCAGCCACGTCTCGCACGAAGATCGGCGAGCCGTTTCGCTCGGCAACCACGATGGAGGCAATGTCCGCGGTGTTGCTGACCAGCCCTAGGCCACGGACCAGGTATTGCTCGGAACCCAAGGTGATAGATTGGCCGCCGACCTGCTTGTTGTTGGCCGTCAGCCGGTCCATCACGGTCTTGAAGGACAGCCCGTACTTGATCAGCTTGCGCGGGTCGATCTGTACCTGGAACTGCTTTTCGTCGCCGCCCCAGGATATGACGTCATCCACCCCTGCGGAGGTGCGCAGGATCAGCCGCACGGTCCAGTCATGCAGCGTGCGCAGATCCATCGCATTGAGCTTCTGGTCGGCCGACTCGATCGTGTACCAGAAGACCTGACCCAAGCCGGAGCTGTTAGGCCCCAGCACCGGATCGCCATAGCCCTGCGGCAGCCGGCCCTTGGCCTCCTGCAGCTTTTCGCCGACGAGGCGACGTGCAAAGTAGATGTCGACATCGTCCTTGAAGTAGATGCCGACATAGGACAGTCCGAACAGCGAGACCGAACGAACCTCTTCGACGCCAGGCAAGCCGGCCATCGCGCCCTCAATGGGTGTAGTAAGCAGTTTCTCGACGTCCTCGGCGGCGAGGCCAGGCGACTCGGTATAGACGTTGACCTGGATCGGCGTCACGTCCGGAAAGGCATCCACGGGCACCTGGCGGAAGGCCTGCACGCCGAGCCCGATCAGGACCAGGAAGGCGACCAGCACCAGAACTTTGTAGCGTAAGGACGCATCGACGATGGCATTGAGCATGATGGGATCCTTGACTCAATGTTCGTCGCCGATTTGCGACTTCAGCAGCCGGGCCTTGAGCGCATAACTGCCTGCCGCCACGACCTGCTCACCAGCGGTAAGGCCGGATTTCACAATGGTGCGGCCGGTAAGTTTGTCGCCGGGAAGGATTGCGCGCGGCTCGTAGCCGCCGTGCTCAAAGACAAACACAGTGGGTTGTCCTTGCAGCAGGATGATGGCGGCATCTGGCACGCTAATGGCCTCTGGCGCTTGCCCGCCAGTCCCCGCCTTGCCCGAGGTACTGGCAATCGTGGCGCTGGCGAACATTTCTGGCTTGAGGCGACCATCCTTGTTCTCCAGCTCGATGCGTGCCTGCACGGTGCGGGAATCCTTGTCGAGCAGGCTGGCTACATAGGTCACCCTTCCGACAAAGGTTTCTCCGGGATAGGCATCCAATGTCACGGTGGCGTTGGCGCCTACGCGGACCTTAGAAAGCATGGTTTCGCCAAGATTGGCCTCGATCCACACCTTGGACAAATCGGCCACCACCAGAATCGACTCGCTCGGGCTGGCCAAGCTGCCCACGGTCACCTTCTTCTCGATCACCGTGCCCGCAAAGGGTGCAAGGATGGGAAAGGTCGAGACGACGCGTTGGTTCACCTGCTTGGGAGAAACGCCGAGCAACTGCAGCCGGTCCTCGGCTGCACGCAGGCTGGCCTCGGCCTTCTCGTGCTCTGACTTTGCGCGCAGGAATTCCTTCTGGGGAATGATCTCCTCTGCATTGAGCGCCGTCGCACGCTTGAAATCGGCTTCGGCGACTCGGTCGGCTGACTGCGCCTGGATGAGGGTTGCAGACGCCTCGCCGACCGCCAGACTGTCCAGGACTGCCAGGATTTGGCCGGCCTTGACGTTGTCGCCCAGGTTGACGTGCAAGGTCGCGATGCGGCCCTCTACGCGCGGGGCGATGCGAGCCATCCGGTCCTGGTTTGCCCGGATCGTCGCAGTCACGGTGACCGTGTCGGCGATGACCTGGGGCGTGATTTTCTCCAGCTTGATGCCGGAACGCGCGACCTCCTCGGGCTCCAGCTTGATCCCAGAGCTTTCCTCGTGGCCAGCAGCGCCCGAGGCCGCCTTGGCGGCATTGGCAGCGGCTGGCTTCTCATTGCCGCCGCAGCCGCCGAGCGTCCACAGCAGTGCAGTCAGGGCCGAAGCGAGCAAAATTCCTCCACCGGAGGGCAGCGTGCGTGTTGTTGTCATGGTTGGGTTCCTTGCGTGGACTGCCAGCCGGCGGCCATTTCGAGCGTGAGACGGGTGGTCTGGAGATCAGTCAGGGCCTCAATGAGGTCGCGGCGGGCGTCCAACGCCTGCCTGTTGAAAACGATCAGCTCCAGCAGACCGATTTCACCGGCGCGCTGGGATTTGAGCGAGAGCCGTTGGTTGTCGGCCAGGGCCGGTAGGACCACATCGCGCAAGCGCGCGACGCGCCGCTTCAGGCTGTCCAATTTGAACCACAGGACGCGCACCTGGGCTTGCACGTCGCGTATTGCTGCGCCGCGATCGATCTCGGCTTGGCTGAGCTCCGTCGTGGCTTGGCCGATGGCTGCAGCATTGCGTTTGAATAAGGGAAGGGGCAGCGAGACCGTCAAGGTGGTCAGACGCTCCCGCCCCATGGAAGGTCCTTCGCGACCAACATTCACGCCCAGTGTGACATCTGGATAGCGACTGGATTGTTCGAGTTTCAGCCGTGCGCGGGCACTGTCCTCGCGGGCAGCGGTGGCGATGAGGCGCGGCTGGTCGAGCACCCGGGCAAGCAGCGTGTCCAAGTCGTATGGCGAGGCGCCAGCCATGGCCGCCAGATCGCCAGCGACCACGGCAATGTGCTCGGGCGGAAGCTGGATCTTCTCTGCCAGCTCACCGCGTGCTTCCATCAACTGCTCATCGACCTGGGCCAACTGGTTGCGGGCCCTTTCAGCCTCGACTGCGGTCACATTGGCATCAAGCTTGGTGTCTTCGCCGGCGGCACGGCGTTTTTGCACCGCGGCGGCGGTGCTGTCGAAGAGCTGGACCGCCTGCGCTTCCAACTGAAGTCGCTGCTGAAGCGCAAGCACCCGATAGAACTGCTGAGCAACCCCGGAGCGCACCTGACGGCGCAGATCCTCGACCTCGGCCTGAAGTGCGGTCAGCGCAGCCGCGGTAGCGCTCCGGCGGTAGCCTTGCTGCCCTGCGATCTCCAGGGTCTGCGACAGGCCGGTGCTCCACTCCTTACGGCGCTCATCGGACAAGCCGGCTTGCGGCACTTCGCGGCGAGTCCCTTCCAGCGCGAGCTGGGGGTTGTTGTAGAACAGCGCATTGGCGTCAGTGCGCGCACCCTGCGCAGCGGCGAGCTGGGCCTGGCGGGAACGCAAGGCTGGATTGGCCTGCTCCCCAAGGATCAGCGCTTCTTCAAGGCCCAGCGGCGTTGCAGGCTGGAGCGGGCTGTGTGGTGGCTGAGTGGGCTGGGCAGTGACCATCCATGGCGTCAACGCCAGGGCGGCTGCCGATAGCAGCGTCTTCAATCGCATCGAATTCTCCGGGCTGTGAAAACAACGGGGACGAATTCGGCGAGTCTTCGGCGCCCGACGGGCACCATGGAATCTCAAGACATCGCCGAATCAGGCGACGATGCTTCGATCAGGTCGTTCCAGCCCGGACGGCACGCAGGAATCGAACAGGAGATATTCAGAGCGCGTGAACACCGTGTGGAAAGGCTCGACATGTGCGAGCACACTCGGGAGGATGCTAGGTGCCGCGCAGGAATGGCACACGCTGCAATCATCGTCCAGGACGATCGGGGCAATCTTTGCTTTCACGTTCTTGCCTGTATCAGCATGACCGTCTGCACGGTGCTGGTGGCCATGGTGCCCGAAATGCGAGACCGATGCATTGCTCTCGTGGCTGCAATAAGTGGCCGCCGCCGCCCAGCAGAACTGGAACGGCAGCACGATCAGCAGAACGATCAGCATGTAGCGGCGCATGCACGTCAGTGTATCCAATCTACGCGGCCGGTGGGCGTGGGTTGAAAGGCCAGCTACCGCGGAACGACGCTAGCAACGCAATTCATAGGCCTTTGGACACTGTACTGGCTGGGCGTGGGGCTTGACAGGAGCCATGGATTACAAATTTGTCATCTTTCGGTCGGAATCCTGTACGGGGACACTCCCTACAGTTGCGAATTCGGCGCATGTCCGTGCCGACACCCGCCACTTCTCTGCCCGCCATGCGCCGTTGGTTCGTCATCCTGCTCGCTGTTCTGCTCTCAGCCCAATTCGGCTGGGCAGTCGCGGCGGCGTATTGCGCCCACGAAACGGACGACGCCGCAGGGAGCCACTTCGGGCATCACAACGGCACCCATACCGGCACGCCGTCAAAGTCCGCGAAGGAGCCGGGGGCACAGGTGGGACAGAAGTCAGCCGCGGGAGATCCAGCTGCGGCCGCAGATTTCGACCACGCGCATTGCCACCTCTTACAGGTCGTGATCGGTCATGACATGCCCCTTGCGATCAATATCGCCAATGAGCGGGGCACTCAGCACGCTGGCGAACCGCTGGGCAGCTCTCACATTCCCAACAGTCTAGACCGCCCCAACTGGCTGAGCGCCTGAATCGGCGCGCGCCAAACCTCTCGCTCACCCGTTTCTGCGGAGTTGTTATTGCGGAGTCGACGCCGCGCCGAACCCATCCACCCGTTGTCCAAACAACCCCGGAGAGTTCGATGCGAAGCCCTTTCGCCTATCATTCGGTACCGCTGACCCTGGCGGTACTTTGTTCCCCCCTTGCATTCGCGCAGGCGCAGACGCCCAGTGCCCCTGCCCCCTCTGTACAAGCCATCCCGGCTTCGTCCGCAACTGTTGCCACGCAGACCTTGACGATGAGTCAGGCCGTTCAGCTGGCCTTGTCCCGGAACCCTGAGCTGGCCTCGGCGCGGCTCGAATTGCAGGCGATGGAGGGGGCCGAAATCCAAGCTGGCGCCCGGCCGAATCCTGAAGTCGGCATGCTGCTGGAAGACACGCGCAGCGCAACTCGCACGACCACCGTGCAGTTGAGCCAGGCGATCGAACTTGGCGGCAAGCGTTCCGCCCGGCAGGCCGCTGCGGCCCGGGCCCGCGAGCAGGCGGCCGTCGCCTTGCAAGCAAAACAGGCAGAGTTGCGGGCCGCAGTGACGAGTGGCTTCTTTGAAGTGCTCGGCGCTCAAGAGCAGGTGCGACTCACACAGGCTTCGCTTGATCTTGCCCATAACGCGGCCTTGATCGCCGGCAAGCGTGTTCAGGCGGGTAAGGTGCCGCCGCTTGAGCAAAGCAGGGCTCAGGTGGCCGAGGCAGGTGTCCGCGCCGAATTTGCGCAGGCGCAGAGCGATCTGCTGCTCGCTCGCCAGCGGCTGGCCGCGTTCTGGGGGCAAAGCCCGATCACCTTCGATCGCGCGGACGGTCACGATGCGAGCCTGCCCGAGTTGCTCAGCGACCAGCGCGTGGGCGAACTGATGGCGAGTGCACCGGCCATCCGCCTTGCCCAATTGGACATCGCCCGCCGCCAGGCACTCAGCGACACCGAACGTGCGCGCCGCGTCCCTGACCTGACCGTGACGCTCGGTGCCAAGCGCGATGCCGAACTGGGTCGCACCCAGGCGATCGTGGGCTTCTCCATGCCGCTGCCTCTGCTCAACACCAACCAAGGCAATCTGCTGGAAGCACTGCGCCGGGAGGACCAAGCACGCGAGGCGCTCAGTGCGACGGCGGTGCGCGTGCAGGCCGAGGTCTCCCAGGCCATCGAACGCCTGCGACTGACGCGTGAGCAGGTGCAATTGCTCCGCTCGGACGTCCTTCCGCTCGCGCAGGCCACCTACGACGCCGCCGTCAAGGGCTACGAGCTGGGCAAGTTCGCCTTCATCGACGTACTGGACGCCCAGCGGACGCTGTTCCAGTTGCGCCAGCAGGTACTGCGCAGCACAGCGGATGCCTACCGCGCCGCCGCCGAACTCGATCGATTGCTGGGCCGCGATGAACCGCGGCCGGCACTTCCACGAACTGATTCAGGAGTCACAGATGTTGATGGAACCCAAGAAAAAGAAGTCCGCCGTGGCGATCGCCGTGGTGCTCGTGATCGGGCTGGTGCTGGGCTTTGCAATCCTGCGCACCGAGAAGTCGGCGCCGGCAGGTGAGGAGCACGGCCACGGCCACGAGGAAGCCAAAGCGCACGCCGATGACGAACACCATGGCAAGAAGGCGGCCGACGGCCATGCCGACGACAAGGATCATGGCGACAAGGAGCATCACGAGGAAGCAGCTGAGCCCGCCAAGGGCCCTCATGGCGGCAAGCTGTTCACCAAAGACGGATTCGGCCTGGAGCTGACCATCTTCGAGAACAACGTAGAGCCTCAGTTCCGAATCTTCCTCTACCGCGACGGTAAGCCGGTGGCACCTAACCAGGCCAAGGTCGGCATCACGCTCGATCGCCTGGGTCGCAAGCCCGAGGTCTACAGCTTCACCCCGGAGAAGGACTACCTGAAAGGGTCTGCCACCGTCGAAGAGCCCCACTCCTTCGCGGGCACCATCGACGCTCAGGTCGGCAGCCAGAAGGTCGAATTCAAGTTCGAGCAGACCGAAGGCCGCGTGCAACTCAGCGACGAACAGCTCAAGAGCAATGGCGTCGAGATTGCCACGGCAGGTCCTGCTCGCATCCGCAGCAGCCTGGCCTTGTTGGGTGAAGTGAAGTTGAATCAGGATCGCTCGGTGTTCGTCACGCCGCGTCTGTCTGGCATCGTCGAATCGGTGCGCGCGAGTGCCGGTGACACGGTCAAGCGTGGGCAGGTGCTGGCAGTGATATCAAGCCAGGCGCTGGCCGATCAGCGCGGCGAGTTGCTCGCGGCCCAAAAGCGCATGGCCTTGGCCAAGACTACGTTCGAGCGCGAGAAGCGCCTGTGGGAAGAAAAGATCTCGGCCGAGCAGGACTACCTCGCGGCCAAGCACGCCTTCCAGGAGGCGGAGATTTCCGCCGAAAGCGCGCGCCAGAAGCTCAGCAGCCTGGGTGCCGGCGCGACCGAGTCGTCGCAGGGCCTGACCCGCTACGAAATTCGCTCGCCGATCGACGGCGTCGTCACCGAAAAGAAGATCAGCGTCGGCGAAGTGCTGAAGGAAGACGCGCCTATCTTCCAGGTGGCCGATCTCAGCACCGTCTGGGTCGAGCTGACGGTACCGGCCAAGGATGTGAATGCCCTGAAGGTGGGAGACTCCGCCAGTGTCAAGGCGGCGGCCTTCGAGGCGCAGTCCACCGCCAAGTTGTCCTATGTGGGCTCGCTGGTGGGCGAGCAAAGCCGCAATGCAACCGCCCGCCTGGTGCTGGCCAATCCCAAGGGCATGTGGCGACCGGGCCTGCCGGTGACGGTGGACCTGACCTCAGGCGAAGTGGATGTGCCCGTCGCCGTCGCGGCCGACGCCGTGCAGTCGGTCGGTGAGTCCACCGTGGTCTTCGGTCGTTACGGCAAGCAGTTCGAGGCGCGACCGCTGACGCTGGGCCGCAGCGACGGTCGCTTTGTCGAAGTTGTCAAGGGGCTGCAGGCCGGCGAACGCTACGCCGCCAAGAACAGCTTCCTGGTCAAGGCCGAAGTGGGCAAAGCCGGCGCAAGCCACGATCACTAAGGAGCATGCCATGAAGCAGATCACTGCCATCCTGCAGCCGCATCGGCTGGAAAAGCTCGAAGAGGCGCTGCACCGGCTGCCGCATCTTCCCGGTTTCACGGTGTTCAAAGCCCAGGGACATCCGCGCGGCCACGGCACCGGTCACGCCTATGTCGCCGACGAATGGGATCCGGACCATCACGACCGCCTGGTCCTGCTGATGTTCTGCGCGGACGAGCACGTCGCCGAACTCATGCACACCATCGAGAAGGCCGCCCGCACGGGCCAGTCCGGTGACGGCATCGTTGCCGTCACCGAGGTCGTCGACATCGTTCGCCTGCACAGCGGCGAGCGCGGCAATGACGCCGTCTGATGCACGCACGTGCTGATGCCGCCCCAAGCCGCATGAAACGGAACTCCCATGTTTGAAAAAATCATCCGCTTTGCCATCGAGCAGCGATGGCTGGTGCTGCTGTGTGTCCTGGGCATGGCTGCCCTGGGCATCTTCAGCTACCAACGCCTGCCCATCGATGCCGTGCCGGACATCACCAACGTCCAGGTGCAGATCAACACCCAGGCCAAAGGCTACTCGCCGTTGGAGGCCGAGCAGCGCGTCACCTATCCGATCGAGACGGCGATGGCCGGGCTGCCGAATCTGGAGCAGACCCGGTCGCTGTCGCGCTATGGCCTGTCACAAGTGACCGTCGTCTTCAAGGACGGCACCGACATCTACTTCGCGCGCCAACTGGTCAATGAACGGATCCAGGAAGCGAAGGGCAAGTTGCCCGGGGGCCTGGCGCCGACGCTGGGGCCGATCGCCACAGGCCTGGGCGAGATCTACATGTGGACGGTGGAGGCCAAGCCCGGAGCGCTGAAGGCAGATGGCTCGCCCTACACACCGATGGATCTACGCGAGATCCAGGACTGGATCATCAAGCCGCAGCTGCGCAACGTCCCCGGTGTTACCGAAATCAACACGATCGGAGGCTACGCCAAAGAGTACCAGGTTGCACCGTTCCCCGAGAAGCTGGTCGCCTATGGTCTGACCCTCAAGGACATCGTGGAGGCGCTGGAGCGCAACAACGGCAATGTCGGCGCCGGCTATATCGAACGGCGGGGTGAACAGTATCTGATCCGCGCCCCGGGCCAGGTGGCCAACATGGACGATATCGCCAACATCGTCGTCGCGACCGCGAAAGGTGTGCCGGTGCGGATCCGTGACGTGGCGGACGTGGGACTGGGCAAGGAATTGCGCACCGGCGCCGCGACTGAGAACGGCCGCGAGACCGTGCTCGGCACCGTCTTCATGCTGCTGGGCGAAAACAGCCGCACGGTATCCCAGGCGGTTGATGTCCGCCTTCAGGAAATCAACAAGACCCTGCCGCCTGGCGTGATTGCGCAGACGGTCTAAGACCGCACCATCCTCATCGACAAGGCGATCGCCACGGTGAAGAAGAATCTGGTGGAGGGGGCGCTGCTGGTCATCGCGATCCTGTTCCTGTTCCTCGGCAACATCCGTGCTGCACTGATCACTGCAGCAGTGATCCCGCTGGCCATGCTGTTCACCTTCACCGGCATGGTGACCAACAAAGTCAGCGCCAACTTGATGAGCCTGGGCGCCCTGGACTTTGGCATCATCATCGACGGTGCGGTGGTCATCGTGGAGAACTGCGTGCGGCGCCTGGCGCATGCGCAGGCTGCCGCGGGCCGGCCGCTGACGCGCGACGAACGCTTCCATGAGGTGTTCGCCGCAGCGCGGGAATCACGCCGGCCCCTGCTGTTCGGGCAACTGATCATCATGGTGGTCTACCTGCCGATCTTTGCGCTGACCGGTGTCGAAGGGAAGATGTTCCACCCCATGGCCTTCACCGTGGTGGCGGCGCTCGTAGGCGCCATGATCCTGTCGATGACCTTCATCCCGGCCGCGGTCGCGCTGATGATCGGCAAGAACGTCGGCGAGAAGGAAAACCGCCTGATGGGTTGGGCGAAACGCGGCTATGCGCCGATGCTGGACTGGGCATTGCTGAACAGGCCCCTGGTGCTGGCCATCACGGCCGTATCGGTCGTTCTGAGCGGCCTGCTCGTCACCCGCATGGGCAGCGAGTTCATCCCGAGCCTGAGCGAAGGCGACGTGGCGCTGCACGCCATGCGAATCCCGGGCACCAGCCTGACCCAGGCCATCGAGATGCAGGTCGCCCTGGAGAAGTCGATCAAGCAGTTTCCTGAGGTGGAACGAGTGTTCGCCAAGCTAGGCACTGCGGAGGTCGCAACCGACCCGATGCCCCCCAATGTGGCCGACACCTTCCTGATGCTCAAGCCCAGGTCTGAGTGGCCGGATCCCAGTCGGAGCATCGAATCGCTGGTTGGGGCGGTTCAGGAAGCCGTGGGCAAGGTGCCGGGCAACAACTACGAGTTCACACAGCCGATCCAGATGCGCTTCAACGAACTGATCTCGGGTGTGCGCAGCGATGTGGCGGTCAAGATCTTTGGCGACGACATGACGGTCATGGAGAGCAGCGCTGGCGAGATCCAAAGGGTGTTGGAGGCCATTCCGGGCGCTGCGGACGTGAAGGTCGAGCAAACGACCGGCCTGCCTATGCTGACCGTGCAGATCGACCGCGCCAAGCTCGCTCGCCTGGGCCTGAGCATGGCCGACGTCCAGGAGATGGCGGGCACCGCCATTGGCGGCCAGGAGGCGGGGGCGCTGTTCCAAGGGGACCGGCGCTTCGACATCCTGGTTCGCATGCCAGACTCGGTGCGAAGCGACATCGAGGCACTCAAGCGCCTGCCGATCAAGCTGCCTACGAGCGGCGGCGTGGCATCGTTCTTGACCCTGGGAGACGTGGCGAGCTTCGAGATCGCGCCTGGTCCGAACCAGATCAGCCGCGAGAGCGGCAAGCGGCGCGTCGTGGTCACGGCCAATGTGCGTGGTCGCGACATCGGCTCCTTCGTCCGGGAGGCGCAAGGCCAGTTGGCGCAGAAGGTGAAGATCCCGGCCGGCTACTGGATCACCTGGGGGGGCACCTTTGAGCAACTGCAATCCGCCACCCAGCGCCTGCAGATTGTGGTGCCGGTCGCGCTGGGCTTGGTGTTCATGCTGTTGTTCGCGATGTTCGGCAATGTCAAGGATGGCCTGCTGGTCTTCACGGGCGTTCCCTTCGCGCTGACCGGTGGCATCGTGGCCTTGTGGCTGCGGGACATTCCCTTGTCGATCTCGGCTGGCGTGGGCTTCATTGCGCTATCCGGCGTAGCGGTGCTGAACGGCTTGGTGATGATCGCGTACATCCGTTCGCTGCGCGAGGACGGTATGCCGCTCGAAGGCGCGGTTCGGGAAGGCGCGTTGACGCGCCTGCGACCTGTGCTGATGACGGCGCTGGTGGCCTCGCTGGGCTTCGTGCCGATGGCGCTGGCCACGGGCACGGGCGCGGAAGTGCAGCGTCCGCTGGCGACGGTCGTGATTGGCGGCATCTTGTCGTCGACCGCGCTAACCCTGCTGGTATTGCCGGTGCTGTACCGCTGGGTGCATCGGCGCGAGAAGACGCGCAAGCACACCAAGTCGCCCGAACTCGGGCTGGCCGAGCACTGATTGGAATTGGAGCTGACGGAAGCATGAAGGCCGGTGTTGTCACTCCCGTGATCACGCCGGCCTTTCTTGCAATGGAATGGGACATTGATGAGCGTCGTTCTACCGTATCAAGGCCTGTCGCGCGCGGTGCAAGACGATGCGCGCGCGCTCGGCATGGCGTTCCTGTCGCTGATGCTGTGGGAGTTCAGCGGTCTGGACCTCAGCTCGCACGCGCCTTCGGGACCGGGCAGGGCTTTGTCTGGCGGAACCACTGGTTGACTGCCGGCGTGCTGCACAACGGGGCTCGGTATGCCGCGTGAGCGGTGTTCGCCGCCCTCGTGATGTCGATCTGGAAGCCGTTTGGAGTGCTTCGGCGTGTCCAGAGACCGAACCTGGTGTGGTGAGTGGCCACCGCCCTGTTCTGCGTGGCGTTGATCTCGCCGCTGAAATGGAAAAGCGCACCCGTTGTCATTGGTCCATGGGGGTGATATCGACGGCTTGAGTCACCGCCTTCACAGCCGGCTTCTCTGCTGCGTCTTCATGCCCGTCGCGCGAATGTGCGTGATGCCCAAAATGCCCTGACCGGTTCTGCGGCGCTTCTTCATGTGCGCAATGCCCCGCCGTTGCGGCCCAGAAGAACTGGGCAACGAGCAAGAGAGTCAGGAGTGGTATCGACCCAGCGGCGCATGATGTGCACCGAACGGGTCTATTTGGAAAAAGAGCTGCGCATCAACCGCAGCCCGTTGAAGACCACCAGCAGGCTTGCGCCCATGTCCGCGAACACCGCCATCCACATGCTGGCGTTGCCGAACAGCGCGGCGATCAGGAACACGCCCTTGATGCCCAGCGCGAGGCCGATGTTCTGCATCAAGATGGTGCGGGCTCGACGTGACAAGCGGATGGTTTCTGGCAAGCGCTGCAGGTCGTCGTTCATCACGACCACGTCGGCCGCTTCCATCGCCGTGTGCGTGCCGGCGCCGCCCATCGCGAAACCGATGTCGGCCTGG
>Ga0187845_1000053_pt1 | contig 58217 bp, 51 predicted proteins | sample SpaLakP09_SKY_68_FD_134515 | JGI IMG/M metagenome (GOLD analysis project Ga0187845, IMG submission 134515) | Oligotrophic lake water microbial communities from Sparkling Lake, Wisconsin, USA - SP09_SKY_68 | ecosystem: Environmental > Aquatic > Freshwater > Lake | place: USA: Sparkling Lake... | reverse complement strand
GCCCAGCTGGGCGGCCTCGTTGCGCAGCATGGCGGTGTCGGTGTCGCCGGGGCAGACGCTGTTGACGCGGATCTGCTGCGGGCCATGATCCACCGCCATCGCGCGGGTCATGTTCACCACCGCGCCTTTGGCGGCGCAGTAAGACACCGCGTCCTTGCCGCCCACCAGGCCCCAGCCCGAGCCGGCATTGATGATGCTCCCGCCGCCTTGGCTCTCCATCACCGGCACCGCGTACTTGCTCATCAGGAAGATGGACTTGACGTTGACCGCCATCACCGCGTCCCAGTCGGCCTCGCTGGTGTCCACCACATTGGCGCGGCGGGTGATGCCGGCGTTGTTGAACAGCACGTCGAGCCGGCCGAAGGCGGCAAGCGTCTCGCGCACCGAGCGTTCGCAGTCGGCGGCCAGGGCGACATTGGCCTCGACGAAGATCGCCTCGCCGCCGACCGCCTTCACCGCCGCCACCGTGGCCTCGCCACCGGCACGGTTCAGGTCGCAGACCGCCACCTGGGCACCCTCGCGGGCAAACAGCAGGGCCGTGGCCCGGCCGATGCCGGAGCCGGCGCCGGTGATCAGCGCGACCTTGCGGGCGAGTTCACCCTGTTGCTTGTCATTCATCTCGTTCTCCATCTACTTCGATCATTCAGTCTGCAACCAGTTGCAGCATCGCTTGTTCTCTGGGCCCGGTCAGCGCACGCACCGGCCCGGCATACAGGGCATCCACCTCGGCCGAGCCGCAATCCACGCGCAGCTGCGTGCTCGCCAAGGCCTGCAGCTTGCGGGGCGTGATCAGCACCGTCAGTGCCTCGCGGCCCAGGGCCTGCAGCACGCGCGGGCTCAGCGGCGCATTGCCGCGCCCCAGCACATGGCCCTGGCCGCCGATGGCGGTGAGCCACAGCCGGGGCTGCTGCTGAGCCAGCTCCCACAGCTGCGCCTCGGTGGCATCGCGCAGCCACAGAGCGCCATCGACCACCACATCGACACCGATCAGACTGCCGTCTAGGCCAAGGGCCTGCTTCAGCGCCCAGGTGGTGGAGCCGGGGCCGATGAAGTGCAGGCCCCGCTGCAGCTGCGGCTTGACGCTGGCTGCCAGCTGCGCGGCATCGACGGCATCGCCCGCCTCGCTTCGCGATTTGCGGCCCTGCAGCAGGCGCGCATCGACCGGCGTGCGCAGCTGGCCGTAGAGCTTGGCCTGCACGCGGCCCTGGCCCAGGGCGGCCTCGTCCAGATCCAGCACCTCGCGGGCTTCTGTGACACGTCTATGGCCAGACAAATAGCTGGCAGCCAACCGGCCAGCCGCCCGGGGGCTGACGCCGAAGCAAGCCGATTGCAGCTTCACGCCGGCCGGAATGCCCAGCACCGGCAGCGCCTCGCCGACGGCATCCAGCACATTGCGGGCCGTGCCGTCGCCGCCGACGAAGAGCAACAGCGCCAGGTCTTGCCAAACCATCTGCGACGCAATTGCTCGGGTCTCATTCGCACTGCTGGGCCAGCACCGCGCGCCCAGCACCTGGGGCTCCTGGCCCAAGGCGCGCAGCAGATCCTCGCCCATCGCCCCTGCCCCGCAAACCCATTGCGGAGAGTAGCCGGCCAGCAGCACGCGCAGCGCCTCCTCGGCCCGCCGTGCCGCCCAGTCCGGCACGTCGGCATTCGGCCGATAGGCATCGCTGCCGTGCAGGGCCAGCGGCCCGCCGGCACCGGCGATGGGGTTGATGATCAGGCCCACGCGCATATCGGTCTCAGCCCTTGGCCCCGTGTTCGCCGAGCTTGCGCTGCCAGGCGCGCCAGGTGATGGCCCAGCGCTTCGGGTCTTCCAGATACTCGTCCTGTACCCGCTTGGTCGGGCAGTTGTGTGGTGCGCTCAACACCATCGCCGGGTCGGTGCGTGCCTCGTGGGCCACCTGGGTCATGATCTGCACAAACTCGTCCAGGTCGGCTCGCGAGTAGGCCTCGGTCGGCTCGATGGTGGCGGGCTCGGGCACCACATAGGGGTGATGGCTGGTCCAGTAGTGGGTGCCGTAGTCGGCGGCGCGCAGGCCGATGTCGCCCGAGCTGACTCCGGTGGCTTCGCTCAAACCCGCCCAGCTGTAGCGCACCTGCTCGATGCGGCGCTTGCCGGCGGCATAAGGCGCGCTGAGGCCCTCGATCTTGAGTAGCTGGCTCATGATGTAGTTGTTGTTGAGCACCGCAATCTCAGCCACTTCGCGCAGGCCTTCGGCGCCCAGATTCATCACCCAGGCATAGGCGCGCAAGACGATGCTGGCCGTGCCCATGAAGGCCGCCACCTTGCCGATGGACCGGCCCTCGCCAGGGTCGATGCGGTAGCGATCGCCGTCCTTGACGACACGCGGCCGCGGCAGGAACGGCGCCAGTTCGGCCGTCACCGCGCAAGCCCCCACGGCGGGCCCGCCACAGGCGTGCGGCGTGGCAAAGGTCTTGTGCAGATTGAAGTGGCACAGATCGAACCCCGCCTCGCGCGCCCGGGTGATGCCCAACAGGCCGTTGGCATTCGCCTGGTCGTAGCAGGCCAGCGCACCGACCTCGTGCGCCGCTGCCACGAAGGCGGCGATCTTGGGGTTGAAAATGCCGGTGTCCTCGGGGTTGGTGATGATCAGCGCGGCGGTGCGCGGGCCCACCGCCGCCTTCATCGCGTCCAGATCGGGATAGCCATCGGCATCGGGGTATAGCGTGATGACCTTGTAGCCCAGCACCTTGGCGCAGGCGGCGTCCGAGGGGTGGGAGAAGATCGTCGTGATGATCTCGTCGCGCTGATCCCCCTCGCCTCGCGCCTCGAACCAGGCCCGCATCATCGCGATGTTCGCGTAGATCGCTTGCGAGCCCGAGCGCGGCTGCAGGCTCACCGCATCCATGCCCGAGACCTCGCAGATCACCTGCTCCATCGCATGCATCACCTGCAGAATGCCCTGCACGGTGGACTCGTCCTGCAGCGGATGCAGCTCGCTCATCCTGGCGTCGCGGGCCAGCTGCTCGTTGATCTTGGGGTTGTACTTCATCGTGCAGGTGCCCTGCCCCACGTCCACGTTCATGTCTGCGCCCAGGTTCTCCTGAGAGAGGCGCAGGTAGTGGCGCAGCACGCGGTTCTGGCTCAGCTCGGGCAGGGCCGGCGCCTGCGTGCGGCGCATGCCCCGCGGCAGCTGGCTCAGCGCCTGTGTCGTGGCGGCCTCGATGCCAGGCTCCAGCTCGGGCACGAGGATGGCGCGCTCGCCGGGCTGGCTGAGCTCGAAGATCACCGGCTCGTCCCAGCGTGCCTGCTGGTAGCGGCGCAGATTGGGCTTGCCGTCGGTGAAGCGGTGGGCGGAGATGTTTTCCATGGCGATGCTCATTGGGTCAAGCCGTCAAAAGTTTGTGCGGGTGATGGTTTGCCTACAGCGCGAGAGGACCGGCAGACCTGCTGCTCCGTGTCCCCCGGCCGCTGCGCGGCCTCCTCCTTTACCTGCGCACCAGGCCTGCCGGCCCTCCCGCTTGAGCTGGCCGGCAACGACGCCGCATGTTCGCGCCAGCACAACGGTGGATGAGCCGGGGAGTGGGCGTGCGCCCTTGCGCAGGTAAAGGAGGAGGGCCGCCTGCGGCCCGGGGGACACGGAGCAAGGGCGTACGCCCGCTCCCCGGCGAAAGGCCTATTTAGGCGGCAGTGCACGAGCGTTTTCCGGCCTGGATACGCAAGGTGCTTCATCGCGTCAGCAACTCGCGCAGCGCGTTCACCAGGGCATCGATATCGGCCTGGCTGTGCAGCTCGGTGAAGGCATAGAGGGCGCTCTGGCCCAGGCTGGGGAAGGCGGCCGAGAGGTCGTGGCCGCCAAAGATGCCGTGATGCTCGCGCAGCGCCGCGTTGATCTGCGCCACCGTGAAGCCGCTGGCATTGAAGTCCAGCACGAACTCCTTGAAGTGCGCCGTGCCGGCATGGGCCAGACGCAGGCCGGGCAGTTCGCTGAGTTGCTGGCGCGCATAGGCCACGCGGCGCAGAATGCCCTCGCCCAGCTCCACCATGCCCTGCGGCCCGAGGCTGGCCAGATAGACGCCGGCGGTGATGCCCCACAGCGCGGCGGCGGTGCCGACGAACTCGTTGCCGTTCTCGCGCTGGTCGAACGAGGTGCGGTGGTAGGCCACATCGCCAAAGCCGTACTGGCCAGGCACCGAAGTCGGCGCGATGCCGAACAGGCGCGACGGGTACTGCAGCACCAGCGCCTCGTCGTCGCGGCTGGCAATGAAGCCGCCATGGCCGCCGCCGTAGCTCATATGCATGCCCAGCGGCTGGATGTCACCGCAGACGATCGCCGCGCCGTAGTCGCCGGGCGGGGTCAGCACGCCCAGCGAGCTGGGATCGACACCGACGATCAAGAGCGCGCCGGCCTGCTGCACCAAGGTGGCCAGCGCGGCACCCTCGTCAATGCCGCCAAAGTAGTTGGGCACGTCCACATAAAAGGCCGCCACCTGCGGGCCCAGCTTGGCTTGCAGATCGGCACGATCCACCAGGCCGGTGGTGGCGTCGAAGCCCACCTCGACGAACTCGATCTCGCTTCGCCCGTAGGTCTGCATATGCGAGCGCTTGTCGGGGTTCACATTGGCGGCCACCAGCACCTGGCGGCGGCCGGTGTCCTTACCTTGATACCGGGCGGCCATGCAGCAGGCCGTCGCGGCGGCCTGGTAGCCGTCATAGGTGGGCACGCTGACCACATCGAGATTGAGCAGCTCGCCCATCATCGAGCCGTACTCCCACAGCGCCTGGAAGCGGCCATGGTCGTCATAGGGCTCGCCGGCGTAGGCGGTGAGGAATTCGCTGCGGCCGTTGATCTCGTCGCACAGCGCCGGCACATGGTGCTGGTAGCAGCCGCCGCCCAGAAAGCTCAGCACCTCGCCGCAATGCGTGTTCTTGGCCAGCAGGCCCTGCACATGGCGCTTGAGGCGCGCCTCGGACAGCATCGGCGCCGGCAGGTTGAGCGGGCGCGGCAGGCGCAGCGCGGCCGGGATGTCGGCGTAGAAGTCCTCCACCGAGGCCGCACCGGTGGCCGCCAACATCGCTGCCTTGACCTCGGGAACCGAGTTCGGAATATAAGGGTAAACCTTGGTTTTTCTCATGAGGCTGATACGTTATTTGAAACGTTTCGATGACGCTATTTCAACCTTAAGCCCGTGACTGCACAAACGAGAAATATTTGCTTTACACATAAGCCCAGCTAATCCATCAAGGCCTTAGCATCGCCCCATGCGACGCCATCTTCACCATCTGAACGCGCTGCGCTGCTTCGAGGCGGCGGCGCGCCTGCTGTCCTTCACCCAGGCCGCCGCCGAGCTGCACGTCACGCAGGCGGCGATCAGCCACCAGGTGCGCGCGCTGGAGGAGGCCCTGGGCCAGCCGCTGTTCGAGCGCCGGCCGCGCCGGGTGCGGCTCACGCCTGCGGGCGAGCGCCTGGTGGGCGTGCTGTCCAGCAGCTTCGACCGCATCGACGAATTGCTTGGCCAGCTCAAGCAAAGCGATCAGCTCAAGCAGAGCCTGCAGCTAGCGGTGACGCCCAGCTTCTCCAGCCGCTGGCTGATGCCGCGCCTGCCGCACTTCTGGGACGCCCACCCCGAGATCGAGCTGCATCTGCACCACACCGCACAGGCCGATGCGGTCAGCCGCGGCGCGGCGGAGGCGGCGGTGATCTGGACCCTGGAGCCACCGCAGCGGCTGTGGGCGCAGCAGCTGTTCGGCACGCTGCTGACGCCGGTCTGCTCACCCGCGCTGCCAAGGGCGTCGCAGCCACTGGACCGCCCCGATGCGCTGCGCCACTACCCGCTGCTGCATGAGGACAGCTTCGATGACTGGGCCCGCTGGATGCAGCACGCCGGTGTCACCGATGCGCAGGTCCGGCAGGGTCAGTTGATCGACGACAGCAATGCGCTGCTGATGGCGGCCATGGCCGGCCGTGGCGTTGCCCTGGGTCGGCTGGCCCTGATCAAGGACGAACTCGCCCTGGGCAGGCTGATACGCCCGTTCGAGCAATGCATCGCCGCGCAGGGCGCCTACTGGCTGATCACCAACGAGGCGGTGGCGGTGCAGCCCAGGTTCAAGGCGCTGGCGGGCTTCATGCTGGAGCACTCGGCGACCTCGAGCTTGGCCTGCTGAACCCGGACGAGCCCATAGCCCTGGTCCGCCCCCTAAGTCAAAGGATGTCGCCGGGCAGCGAGTCCGGTCAATGATGGCCCACCGTTTGCACAGGAGTCTCATGATGAAGATCGCAAGACTGGCGGCTGCGGCCGCCTTCGCGTTCACGCTCGCACCGACCCAGGCTGCCCCATTGACCTTTGACTTCAGCGGCACCGTCACCACCCTCTTGTCGGACGACAGTTCCGGCACCTTTGGCGCCAATTTCAGCGTCGGTCAGAGCGTTGCGGGAAGCTGGACCTTTGACTCCACCGCCGTTGGCGTACCGTCGCTTCCCTACCTGACTTCCTACTCGTCCACCTTCGTGGTCAAGGTCGGAGCGCACACCTTCTCCGGCAGTTCGGAATACCGCATCTTCGACGACGGCCCGGGCGGCGACGGCTTCTCGGTCATCAACGAAACCGGGACCTATGCCATCCCTGCACTCGGACCGTTGACCGCTCGCACATTCTTCGTTCAGTTCCTGGGCATGCCGACATCAACGCTGGCAAGCCAGGCGCTGGTGCTGGATCCGGCGGCAATCGCATCGCTCGCAAATCCCTTCTACGCACCCAATGGCTTGCGTCTGGACAACCCCGACGGTACCTGGGGTGGCCTGTATTTCTCGGCTGCCGTCGTGCCCGAACCGACCTCTGGTGCCCTGCTGGCTTGTGGTCTGCTGCTCACAGGAACATTGCTGCGCCGCCGTCGTACCCAGCCTTGATGGTCTGATGCTGCGGCGATGGATCGGCGTGACCGCAGATAATGAAAAGCCGCGCAGCCCCTGTCGGTCGGACCAAGAGACGGTGAGCGCACTGTTGCGGGCTTGGCCTGTCGGGGCCTCTCGAAGGGCGCCAGACGGGCCAGGGACTCCGCCGCACCGGCGCCAACACGGAAGCACGCAGAAGATCTAGCTGTCCTCGGGGGCGCGGGTGCTGTGCTCCTTGGCTGGGCTGGTGGTCGGCATGTCGCAGTGCTGGACGTCGTAGCACGCTTCAGTGGTATCGATGCGCAGACGACCGCTCAACACATCACCCAACTCATGGGCCGCGCTGATGCGCATGCCAAGCGGTGGGCAGCGCATGCCCCACTCGAAGCGACACAGGCAGACCTGCACTTGCGTGACCGCATGAGCCGCCCGGCGCATTCGAAATCCGCCTTAGTAGCCAGGTAAAAGGGCACATCCTGGCGAATGTGCCCGAGGCGCCAACTAGACGGCGATGAACACCGACTTGGTCTCAAGATAGGCATCCAGCGATGCCTTACCCATGTCGCGGCCTATGCCCGACTGCTTGTACCCACCGAAAGGCATGGACGGATCCAGCGCGCTGTGGCAATTGACCCAGACCGTGCCAGCCTTGATCTTGGGAATCAGTCGGTGCACCTTGGACAGATTGTTCGACCAGATGCTGGCGCCGAGGCCATAGGGCGAGTCGTTGGCCCAGGCAGCGACCTGATCGATGTCGTCGTAGGGCATGGCCACCAGCACCGGACCGAAGATCTCTTCCTGGACCACGCGGTGCTTGTGATCCACATCGGCCAGCACCGTGGGTCGCACAAAGAAGCCCCTGTCGCCCATGCGGCCACCGCCGGCCACCACGCTGGCGCCCTGCGAGCGGCCGACGTCGATGTAGTTGCATACCCGCTCCATCTGCTCGCGCGACACCAGCGGCCCCATCTGCGCCGCGGGGTCCAGGCCGTGCCCCATCGGCATCGCGGTGGCGATCTGCGCGATGTCGGCCACCACGCGGTCCAACATCTTCTTCTGCACAAACAGGCGCGAGCCGGCACAGCAGACCTGACCATGATTGAAGAAGATTGCATTCGCTGCACCCGCGGCGGCCACGGCCGGGTCGCAGTCGTCAAGCACGATCACTGGCGACTTCCCACCCAGCTCCAGGGTGAACCGGGTCATATTGTCGATGGAAGCGTGGCCGATCAGCTTGCCCACCTCGGTGGAGCCGGTGAAGCTGATCTTGTTGACCAGCGGGTGCGCGACCAGCGGCGCGCCGGTGCCCGGACCGTCGCCGGTTACGACGTTGACCACACCGGGCGGGAAGCCAGCCTCGGCGATCAGGTCGGCCAGATACAGCGCCGTCAGCGGGGTCTGCTCGGCGGGCTTGAGCACCACGGTGCAGCCGGCGGCCAGTGCCGGTCCCAGCTTCCAGGCGGCCACCAGCAGCGGGAAGTTCCAGGGCACGATGGCCGCCACCACGCCCACCGCCTCGCGCCGCGTGTAGGTCACGAACTCGGCCTGCAGCGCGTAGGGAATCGAATGCTCGGAGGTAGCGCCTTCGATCTTGGTGGCCCAGCCGGCCATGTAGCGAAAGAAGTCCACCACCAGGGCCATGTCCACGGCCTGTGCGATGCCGGCCGACTTGCCGTTGTCTATCGATTCGATCTCGGCCAAGGTCTGCGCGTGGGCCTCGACCAGATCGGCCAGCTTCAGCAGCAGGCGCTGGCGCTGAACTGGGCGCATCTTGCCCCAGGGGCCATCGTCGAAAGCGGCACGAGCGGCACGCACCGCGCGGTCCACATCCTCAGGCCCGGCGCTGGCGATCTCGCCGATCACCTCCTCGCTGGCCGGGTTGACGGTGGCGAAGGTCTTTCCGCTGGCTGCGGCGACCCACTCGCCGTTGATGAACAGACGGTGAGCGTGGCGGCCCAGAAAGGCAGCGGCCGGAGCGGACAGCAGGTGCTTGATGTCGGACAGGTTCATGGGGTGATCCTCTTGCGTTGAGTGGGGAAGCGGACTCAAGGCTAAGGATTGGCCCCGTGGCACGGGGCACTGGGAGTTTCCCAGGGGTGAATCTGTTCTGTCGTGGAACAGCCGGTGAGCCTGCCATGGTGGCCAACGTGGCTTATGCCTCTTTCCTGTGAGCCGGCTGACTTGGAACTCCCGCCAGCCAGACCCTAAGAAGCTTATTGAATATCGATGAGATTACGAATCTATCCAATCAAATTCCTATCACAATCTTCTCACTGAGTGATAATATTCTCGTCCATTGAGAGAATACCAATACGCATCTCCCCAGTGAAACGGTCATGTCAGTCGAAACACTCCGCGCCGCCATCGTGCAGTTTGTCGCAGACCAGATGAAGGCTGGGTCGGCCGGCGTAGCCGCAGGGGCTCTACAGGCGCACACAGGGCGCCCCAGACCGACACTCAATCGTGCACTGGCCGACTTGGTCGCCGCAGGCCGGCTGGAAAGGCTCGGCGCCGGCCGCGCCGTGACCTATCGAGTTGCCTCGATTGGACATGCCTCGCCGGCACTTGGCCACGATGCCCACACCGCAAACGAAGCAGCCCGAGCATCAACCCTGTGGACTCCCCAATCGAGGGTCCTCATGGCGGCGCTGACGGCCCCACTCGGGACACGCAAGCCCATTTCCTATCGACGAGATTTCGTCGATGGTTACAAGCCAAACGAAACGAGTCTGCTCCCTGCAGCAATGGCAGCCGACCTCTTCGAGCGAGGCCGAGTGAAAGACCAGCTACCGGCCGGCACATACGCACGGAAGGTATTGGAGCAACTCCTCATTGATCTATCTTGGTACTCGTCTCGGCTGGAGGGCAACAGCAAGAGCTGGTTGGACACCCAGGAGCTCTTCAAGAAGGGCCGATCCGAGGTCGACGACCGCGATGCCACGATGCTCCTCAATCACAAAGAGGCCATCGAGTTCATGGTCGATGCGGTACCGACCGAAGGCATCACGGTTCCGGTGGTCCGCAACCTCCAGAGCTTGTTGATGCGCGACCTGTTGGCTGACTCCAAGGACCTCGGCGCCATCAGACACACAGTTGTCCAGATCCAAGGCACGGTCTATGTTCCGACTCAGGTTCCCACGGTACTCGAAGAGATGCTGGGGCATATCGTCGACAAGGCTCGGCAGATACGGAACCCGGTCGAAGCGGCCTTTTTCTTCTGGGTCAACATCGCCTATCTGCAGCCCTTTGTGGACGGCAACAAGCGAACCAGCCGACTGAGCGCCAACCTGCCGCTGATGCTGGCCAATAGTGCTCCTCTATCCTTTATCGACGTACACCAGAATGACTACGCGCTGGCCATGCTGGGGGTCTATGAGCGACAGGACGTGACCTTGGCCGTGGATCTATTTGGGTGGACCTACAGGCGCTCTATCGACAAGTACCAGGCTGTCATGGAAGCCATGGGCGGACCCGACCCTGTTCGGGCTCGCTACCGCGAACAGCTCGGGCAAGCGGTGCAACAGATCGTGTTCTTCGGCACATCGCTGGAACATGCGCTGACAAACGTCCAGGTGGCAGCCGATGATGCAGCCACCTTCCGGCAAATGCTCGACGCGGAACTGGGCCACCTCGAGCCCTACAACTGCGCTCGCTATCGGTTGCCAATTGGCAAGACACATGAGTGGATTCAACAGGGGCGCCCGAGATAACGCCCCCTGCAACCTCCCTGACCGAGCCCTTCTTGTGCCAGTTTGCAGTGCGGCGAGCCCTAAGGTGCCGCTCCTCGCATCTGCCGGTACACCCGCCCCCTCGACACGCCCAAGCGCCGAGCCGCCTCACTGATATTGCCGCTGCACTCCTGCACGGTCTTGGCAATCAACTCGCGACTGGCATCGACCAGGTTGGCCGCGCTCGCCGCTTGGGCCACCGGGGGAGCAGTTGGTGGCGCCGCAGCGGGCGGCTGCGCTGCGACGAGCACGCCTCGCAGCCCATCGCGCGCCTGCATTTGCACCCGCATCCACACATTCAGCCCGTTGGGCAGACGCAGCAGCGCGAGCTCGCCGTGCCGGCTGTGGTCCAGCAACAATGCCATGGTCAGGCCCAGCAGTGCTTCCGCCGAGCCGGCTTCGGACCGCGTGGCCAGCGCCCCCACCAGACGCGCGGCCATGCCGTTCATCCAGGCCACACGCCCGTCCGGGGCGATACCGATCAACCCCGCCAGCGGCGTGCCCAACACGTCCGGGCTGGCCTGAAACTCCACCACCAGATGTTCAACAGACTGGGTGCGCAGCAGCCGGTTCTCTATCGCAGAGGCGTACATGCCAATCAGCGGCTGGGCGTCGAATCCGAAGCCACGGTCCTCGATCGACAAGTCGAGCACACCGGCGATGTGCCCCTGCGTGTCGCGTATCGGTGCGGCGGCGCAATGGATGGCAGCGACCTGGTCGAAGAAATGCTCGGGGCCACTGACGCTACATGCCTGGCCGGTGCGGAGTACGACCCCGGGCGCATTGGTGCCCAGCAGCGACTCGGAGACGTTCACCCCCAACCGGGCGAGATGCGGCAGCACGGCAGCCGATGGACTAGTCGAGGGAGCCTGACTCAGGCGCACGATCATGCCGTCGGCATCGGCCAACAGCAGGCGGCACCCGGTACCGCCCAGGGCCACTTCCAGGCGTTGGAACGAATCGGCGGCGGCCTCGCACAGCTGCCGGCTGCGGCGCAGGGCACTGTCCAGCCGCACGGCGCTGACAGGCTCGAAGGCGACGTGCTCGCTGCCCTGGCGACCGGCTCTCACACAGCGCTGCCAGGACTGGATCAGGGCCTCGCTCACCAGGCCGGTGGGCGCTTCACCGCGCTCGAAGAAGCGCTGCCGGGCCCAGGCCAGGCGCTGCTCGGACGTGGCGAAAAAGGGTTGGGCCGGCAGTGACATGAAACCGCTACGCGTTCTCGACCAGGCTCAGCCCCAGCTCCTGCATCATCGCGTCGCGCATGACGAACTTCTGTACCTTGCCGGTCACCGTCACCGGCAGCTCGTCAACGAAGCGGATGTAGCGCGGCTGCTTATAGTGCGCGATCTGGTCGCGGCAGAATTCACGTACCTCGTCTTCGGTGCAAGCCATGCCATGCCGGGTGATGATCCAGGCGCACAGCTCCTCGCCGTAGCGCTCGTCGGGCACGCCGAACACCTGCACTGCAGCGATCTTCGGATAGCGGAACAGGAACTCCTCGATTTCGCGCGGGTAGATGTTCTCGCCGCCGCGTATGACCATGTCCTTCAGCCGGCCGACGATATTGCAATAGCCCTCGGCATCGAGCGTGGCCAGGTCGCCGGTGTGCATCCAGCCTTCGCGCACGGCGTCCTGCGTGCGCTCCTCGTCGCCCCAGTAGCCCTGCATCACCGAGTAGCCGCGCGTGCACAGCTCACCGGTCTCGCCGATCGGCACGATGCGGCCATCAAAGTCAACGATCTTGACCTCCAGGTGCGGCAGCACGCGACCCACCGTGGTGACGCGCTTTTCCAGCGGATCATCGACGGCGCTCTGGAACGACACCGGGCTGGTCTCGGTCATGCCGTAGGCGATGGTCACCTCCTGCATATGCATATCAGTCTGCACCCTGCGCATGACCTCGATCGGGCAAGGTGCGCCGGCCATGATGCCGGTGCGCAGCGAGTGCAGATCGAAGCTGGGGAAATCCGGATGATTAAGCTCGGCGATGAACATCGTCGGCACGCCATGCAGCGCGGTGCAGCGCTCGGCCTGCACCGCAGCCAACGTGGCCTGCGGATCGAAGCCCTCGCCCGGGAACACCATCTTGGCGCCGCGGCTGACGCAGGCCAGCACCGACAGCACCATGCCGAAGCAGTGGTAAAGCGGCACCGGGATGCACAGGCTGTCGCGCTCGTCGAGGTTCATGCAGTCGGCCACGGCCCGCGCGTTGTTGACGATGTTGTGGTGCGTCAGGGTCGCACCCTTGGGCGCTCCTGTAGTGCCGCTGGTGAACTGGATATTGATCGGCTCGGCGCAGCGCAGTGCACTGTCCGCCGGCAGCGCAGCGATGTGATGGGCACCGAGCTCGATCACCGTGGCCCAGTTGAGCATCGCCGCCGTCGGCTCCTCGCCCAGGCGTATGACCAGGCGCAGATGGGGCAGCCGCGGCAGGCCATGCTGCGAGCCCACCCCCAGGTTCTGCAGCATGCCCAGATAGTTGCTGCTCTTGAACGCAGCGGCGCTGACCAGCACGCTGACGCCGACCTTGTTCAGCGCGTACTCCAGCTCCGACAAGCGATAGGCCGGATTGATGCTGACCAGGATGGCGCCGATGCGCGCCGTGGCGAACTGGGTGATCAGCCACTCGGCGCGGTTCGGCGACCAGATGCCGACGCGGTCGCCCTTGCGCACGCCCAGGCGCCACAGACCTGCGGCGGCATGCTGCACCTGCTCCAGTAGCTGCGCCCAGGTCCAGCGCAGGCCCTGCTCGACGAACACGACGGCGTCGCGCTCGGGCCAGCGCCCCGCGGCCTCGGCCAGCAACTGGTAGACGGTGTCGCTGCTAAGCAGCACATCGGTGGCGCCGCGCACCAGCGACTGCCCGTCGACCGGCAGGCAAGGCGTGGGCAAGGCGGGCGACGGGGGCGAGGAAGGGGGGGATAGGAACTGCATGAACGGGGGATCCTAGAGACAGCCGGGCATGGGGCCGTTGAGCTTGAGCGTGTCTGAGGGCAGCTCGTCGAACATAAGCCGGTAATGCCGCGTGAAATGGCTGGCGCTGCTGAAACCCAGGGTGGTGGCGACGGCCGTGATGGGCTGGTCGGCCGTGAGCTTCAGCGTGCGCCGGGCCTCGTTAAGCCGCAGGGCGCGCAAATAGGCCTGCGGGGTGGTGCGAAGGAACTCTTCGAAGCAATACTGCAGGCCGCGCCGGCTGGTGCAGGCGGCCAAGCAAATCTCGGGAATGCCGATGTCGTTGTGCAGATTGGCGCGCATGAAGTCGACCGCTCGCTTGACCACGCGCATACGCGTGTCGGCGCGACGCGGCAGCACTGTGGCGGGGTCAACTCCCTCCCCTGTCATGGCCAATGCCAGAGTCTCGCTGAGCGCCTGCGACACCCAGTCGGCCCGCTCGACCGATTCCCCGGGAGCTGCCGTGCTGTCGCGCCGGTGCTGGTCTGCCGCCTGCGCACTGATGGCCTGGAGGCGCCCGCGTATCGCCTCCGCGGCGCCGAGCGGCAGCGTCAGATTGCGCTCGCGCTCGGCATGCTCCAGCCAGCCCAGCTTGGCCTGCGGCAGGCAGCGCTCCAGCAGGTCACGGTGCACACACAGGCCCACCAGGTCCAGCTCGCCGGCGGTGACGACGTCATACTCGTCCCGGCTGGTCAGAATCATCAGTGAATCCCGACCAAGAGGCCGGCCGGCGAAGACGGCGCCAGCGTCCACCGTCGTGGGCATGGCAATCGCGACATGGTCGGGCGGCGGCGTGATTTGCTCGCGCAGCCTCCGATTGGTACGCTCGCGCAGCAGGATGCCCTCGTCGGTCTCCAGCTGCCAGGCGTAGCCGTCAAAACGGCCGCAGCCCAGCTGCTCGTAGGCCTGCCTCCAGCCGTTCAGGGCCTTGGCCTGATCGTCCACGTCCTGCGACTGGTGTTCGAATACGCGCGACATCATGGTCTCCGTCAGGGTGACGATGCTTCTTGGAACTCGGCGGCTGGCTGCAGCCCCTGCTCGGCGCGCTGACGCTCCAGCTCGCGCAACTGCACACGCCGGATCTTGCCTGAGATGGTCTTGGGCAGCTCGCAGAACTCGATTTTGCGGATGCGCTTGAATGGCGCAAGGCGGCCGCGCAGAAAGGCGTAGATCTCGGCGGCCGTCACGGCATCGGGTGCTACCCCGTCGCGCAGCACGATGAAGGCCTTGGGTACGGCCAGCCGCAACGCGTCGGGGCTGGGCACGACCGCAGCCTCGGCCACGGCCACATGTTCGATCAAGACGCTCTCCAGCTCGAAGGGGCTGATGCGGTAGTCCGACGACTTGAACACATCGTCGGCGCGGCCGACGTAGGTGATGAAGCCTGTGGCATCGCGCCGGGCCACATCTCCGGTGCGGTAGTGGCCACCGCGCATCGCCTCGGCCGTGCGCGCGGCGTCGCCTTCATAGCCGGGCATCAGGCCCAGCGGGCGCGGATCCAGACGGATAGACAGCTCGCCTTCATCGGCCGGCCGGCCGTCGGCGTCGAGCAGATCGATCCGGTAGCCGGGCAGCGGGCGGCCCATTGATCCGGCCACCAGCGGCTGACCCGGCGAGTTGCCGACCTGGGCGGTGGTCTCGGTCTGGCCGAAGCCATCGCGTATCGTCAACCCCCAGGCGGCCTGCACCTGGGCGATGACCTCCGGGTTCAGGGGCTCACCGGCTCCTATCAACTCACGCAGCTTGAGCCGCGCTGCCCAGACCACCAGATCCTCTTGGATCAGCATGCGCCAGACGGTGGGCGGGGCGCACAGCGACGTCACCGGGCAGCGGGCCAAGGTATCCAGCAAGGCCCTGGCGCTGAAGCGGGCCTGGTTGAAGATGAATACGCAGGCCTGGGCGTTCCAGGGCGCGAAGAAGCAGCTCCAGGCATGCTTGGCCCAGCCGGGGGACGAAATGTTCAGGTGCAGGTCGCCTGGGCGCAGACCCAGCCAGTACATCGTCGACAGGTGGCCAACCGGATAGCTTTGGTGCGTGTGCAACACCAGCTTGGGCTTGGCCGTCGTGCCGGAGGTGAAGTACAGCAGCAGCGCATCGGTGGCCAGGGTCTGGCCATCCGGTATGAAGACCTCGGACTCCGCGTAGGCCGCGTCGAACGCGTCCCACCCGGGCAATGCAGAGCCGGTGGCGATGCGGGTGCAGTTGTGGATGGCGCCACCGGGCAGCTCAGCAAACTTCGCTGCCTGCGACCGCTGCACGATCACATGGCGCACGCCACCGCGCTCGAAGCGGTCCAGCAGATCGTCCTGGCTCAGCAGCGTCGTGGCCGGCACGACCACGGCGCCCAGCTTCATGCAGGCCAGCATGGCCTCCCACAGTTCGCGCTGGTTGCCCATCATCAGCAGCACACGGTCGCCCCGGCGCACGCCCAGGCTGCGCAGATGGTTGGCGACGGCGTTGGAGCTGCGGCGCAGCGCATCGAAGCTCAGGCGCAGCTCCTGCCCGTCTTCCTCGACGATCCACAGCGCCGGCGCGCCATTGCCCAGCGCCATCGCATCGAAGTAGTCGATCGCCCAGTTGAAATGGCTCAGCTGCGGCCACTGGAAGCGGGCCACTGCGGTCTCGTAGTCTTCGCGCAGGGCCAGCAGCAGGTCACGGGCCTCGGTGAATTGGCGGGCGGATGAAGTCATGAAGGACAGGTTCCGGGATGTCATGGTGTCAGGCCGGCAACGGGATGGTCCGCAGGCCCGCCGTACTGGCCACCAGCAGCTCGCCCGAGGCCAGCACCAGGGCGCTGGTCAGGGTGGCCCGGTCGTCCATACGTTTGAAGGCGAACTGGTCGCCGGCCAGGTTGCCGCTGAGCAGGCTGCCATCGACGCCGACGACCACCGGTCGCTGGTCAGCGCGTAGCGCAATCGCAGTCAGCGAGCCGGCCCCAGGGATGACCTGGTGCTTCCAGCTACGGCCATCATCGCTGCTGCGCACCAGATTACCGCGCATGCCGCAAACCAGCAGCAGACCATCGGCCAGCGCCTGGCCACTCCACAGCGAGCCCTGATACGGCGTGGCCACCAATTGCCAGTGCGCGCCGCGGTCCTCGCTGCGCAGCACTGCACCGTTCTCGGCCGCGATCAGCCAGGTCGAGCGGGCAGAGACGAAGATGCGGTTCAGATGGCGCTCGCCGGCCTCGCCGGGCAGCAGCTCGGCGCGCTCCCACTTCGCGCCACCGTCCTGCGTGCGCAAGGCGAAGCCAAAGCCGCCGACCGCCAGGCCATGTCCATCGGGCTCGACCCGCACGGCCAGCAGGGTATCGGTGCCGTCGATCTTCCCCTGTACGCGGGTCCAGGTCTCGCCGGCATCGCCTGAGCGCAATATGGTTCCGCCATGACCGACAGCCCACAGGGTGCGTGCGTCGGTGGCGTGCAGCGCCGTCAAGGTGGTGCGCGTCGGCACCGCCTTGGACTGACGCCAGGTCTTGCCCTGGTCGTCGGACAGCAGCACATGGCCGCGCTCGCCGACGGCGACCAGGCGCTCGCCAGCGCGTGTCAGGTCCAGATAGGCGCTTCTGGCCGCCAGCGGACGCTGCAGGGCCGCGGGCTCGGCTTGCGCCTGAGCGAGCGTGGGCAAGGCAGTTGCGCCCAACGCAATGAGGCAGCGGCGGCGTGTGAGGTGCATCGTTGGAGCTTTCATCTCAATGCACCATGAAGGGCCGGTGCACCGGGCCCCGGCGCGGGATCAACAAATCGATGCACACGGCCAGCGCCGGCAACAGGGTGATGGCCATGACCATGTTCAGCATGAACATGAAGGCCAGCAGCAGTCCCATATCGGCCTGAAACTTCAGCGGCGAGAACACCCAGGTCGCCACGCCCACCGACAGGGTCAGCGCGGTGAACACGGTAGCGATGCCGGTCTCGCGCAGCGCCTGCAGGAAGGCCGGCACGATGGCCGCGCCGTCGGCCAGATATAGCTGCAAGCGGTTGTAGATGTAGAAGGCGTAGTCCACGCCTATGCCCACGGCCAGCACCATCACCGGCAGGGTCGCCACGGTCAGGCCGATGTCCAGAGCCTTCATGAACCAGTAGCCGATGAAGGTAGCCACCGTCAGCGGCAGGCAGCAGGCAACGACGGCCCGCCAGTCACGGTAGGTCAGGAACACCAACACGACGATGGTGGCGTAGACGTAGAGCATCATTGGCATTTCGGTCGCCTCCAGCACCTCGTTGGTGGCGGCCTGCACGCCGGCATTGCCGCTGGCCAGGGCGACGGTCACACCCTCGATCCGTTCGCGGGCACGGAAGTCCTTCACCACCTGGACCGCGCGCTTGATCGTCTCGGCCTTGTGGTCGGCGAGGTAGGCATGGATGGGCAGCACCGTGCAGCGCGGGTCGTACAGGCCCGAGCCCTCGCCCACCAGGCCGATGAAGCTGGCCATCGAGCGCGTGTCGCGCGGCAGATCGCCCCACTTCGGATTGCCCTCGTTGAAGCCGGCCGCGCCTAGCTTGACCAGGGCCGGCAGCGCACTGGTGCCGATCACGCCGGGCGTGTTGGCCAGTTCCCAGGCCAGGCTGTCGATAAAGGCCATCTTGCGAAAGTCGTGGCAGCTGTCCGGTGTGGTCTCGTTGACGATGGTCAGCACATCCAGGCCGACGGCGAACTTCTCGGCGATGCTCAACGCGTCGCGGTTGTATCGGGCCGTGTCCCGCAGCTCTGGCGCACCGGGCTGCACATAGCCGACATGGCGGTCGCGGCCTTGCCACACGGCCAGCGCGAACAGCAGCAGGCCAGCACCCACCACCCAGGGCGCGACCCGCGGCTCGGCCACGCGGGCCAGCACGCCTATGCCCAGCTCGCGCCGGCGGCGCAGCACTTGCATACGCGTACCCCAGCCGCTGTCCAGCCTCACGAACGAGGCCAGCACCGGCAGCATCACCAGGTTGGTGACGATCTTGTAGGCCACGCCCAGCGAGGCGGTGATGGCCAGCTCGCGTATCGCCGGAATCGGAATAAGCAGCAGCGTGGCGAATCCGACCAGGGCCGTCAGCAACGCCATCGTGCCGGGCACGAGCAGGCCGCCGAAGCTGGCCTTGGCGGCATCGAACACGTTCTTGCCGGCGCTGATCTCTCGGGCGATGCTGTTGATCTGCTGCACGCCATGCGACACGCCGATGGCGAACACCAGGAAGGGCACCAGCACGGCCAAGGGGTCCAGTCCGTAGCCGAGCAGTTGCAGGCTGCCGAACTGCCAGACCAGGGAGACCAGCGAGCAGCTCAGCGCCACCGCCGTGAAGGCCCAGGAACGGCAGTACCAGAACACCGCCAACGCCGTCAGCACAAAGGCCAGCGCGAAGAACACCAGCACACCCTGCGCGCCCTCGGCAATGTCGCTGATCTGCTTGGCAAAGCCGATGATCTGGATCTCGATGTCGGCGTCTTCGAACTTGCTGCGCAGCTCCTGTTCGATCTTGGGGCCCAGCGCGATGTAGTCGGTGGCCTGCTTGGTCGCCGGGTCCACATCAAGCAGATCGGCCGTGACCATGGCACCAGAGTCGTCGCTGGCCACCAGGCTGCCGACATAGCCGCCTTGCACCACGTTGTCGCGGATGCGGGCAATCGTCGTCGCGTCGAGCTTGTCGGGCGTGATGTCGCCACCGATCACGTCACGAGCCTCGTAGCCCTGCTCGGTGACCTGCATCACGCGGGTGTTGGGCGTCCACAGCGAGCTGACCGAGCGCCGATCGACGCCTGGCAGGTAGAGCAGCGCCTGGGTCACGTCGTTGAGCCGCTTGAGCCCCTTGGGCGTCCAGATCTCGCCCTTGCGCGCATGGACGACCACGATCAGCCGGTTGGCGCCGAACAGCTCGTGCTGGTGCTTCAGAAAGGTCTCGGTGTACTCGTGGCCCAGCGGCAGTTGCTTGCCGAAACCGGCACTCATGTGCAGGCGTGCGGCGAACACACCCATCACCAGCGTGATCAGTGCCAGCAGCAGCAGAAGCGCCTTGCGGTGGCCGAAGAACAGCCGCTCGCAGGACAGGACAAAGGTGCTCAGCATGGACGGCGTGGCCTAGAAGTTGAAGGCCAGGCTGGCCGACAGGTTGTCGCGGTCGCGCATCAGGTTGTTCAGCCCGCCACCGAAGAAGGCCGTGTAGCCCAGCTGCAGCTTCCAGACCGAGCCCTTGTCGAACAGCATCCCGAGGAACAATGAGCGCCGGCCCTCGACAAACGGCAGCGTGTTGGGCGAGATGCCCTTTACGTCGTGGGTGAACACGGTCGACTGCGTCAGATTCCATTCGCTGCCCCAGACGTGCGGGTAGCTGAGGTCAAACTCGAAGGCGTAGCCCCAGGAAGTCCTGTTGGGCGAAGCGTAGGACGGGAAGATCAGGTAGGGAATCTGACCGACCTTCAGGTTCGGGTAGTGGGTGACGGCAATCTCGGCCAGCACCGTGCCCTCGGCCGCGCCCAGCGCCTTGACCAGGCTCCCCATGGGCGAGTTGACCTCTGTGAAGTACAGGCCGGTCAGATTGGCTTGGATCTTCTTCTCCTCGGTGTAGCCGCGCACCGCGATGCGGCCCTTGGCATCGGCATTGGCCGGATCGAAGATGCTGTACTTGCCGGCAAAGGGCACGCTGCCGTCGATGGCCACCGAGTCGCGCGGCCGGTACGACAGCTCGCCCCCGACCGCCACGGGGCCGGCCTTGGTGTTGAACGAGACACCGAGCAGATTCTTGTCCTGCCCGTACTCGTTGTAGTAGCCGATATTGGCCACGTTCCGTGCCGCATAGGCCGGGTCGGTGAACAGTGTCGTGAACGGCAGCTTGTCGTGATAGCGCTGGTAATACAGCGAGAACTCGGTGTCCATGTTCTGCGGCTTGAAGCGCAGCGCCAGACCGAACTGTTTGCCCTTGGGCGGCAGCATGTCATTCTCGAAGCCCAGCACATTGATGCCCGGCTGTATGCCTGCACCAATGTCGCCGCAGGGCGTGGGCGGCACGCACAGGCCGGCACCGGCCAGCAGCGAGCTGGGGATGTAGGCCGGGCGCTGGCCGGCGCCGACGATGTCGGCCCCTGAGAAGAAGGTGCCCACCGGGTCAAAGCGGAAGGCGTTCCATTTGAACTGGTAGTAGGCCTCGGCGCTGAGCGAGCTGGTCAGCCCGGTGTTGATGCTTAGCATAGGCGCGGGCCGCAGGATCTCCTTCACCTGCGTACCCGGCGTGTGCAGCTTGCGCAGGTCCAGCGCGTTGATCTGGTTGATACCGCCGATGATGAAGATGTCCTCACCCCAGCTCAGCACCTGGTTGCCAATACGCACGGTGGCGTTGCGGTCGTCCAGCCAGCGGAAGTCCTTGGACACCCAGGCATCCAGAAAGGTCAGGTTGTGCACGGCGATGTTCTTCGCCGCCGCCGACAGTTCGGTGCGCCGCGTGTCGCCCGCCTTGCTGTCCAGCACCCAACTGGCGCGCACCAAGGCCCGCCAGCCGTCGGTCGTCTTGATGCCCAACTCGTGCGTGCCTTTCAGGGCCGCCGAGACGATATCTCCCTTCTTGAAGTTCAGATTGCCGTCATCGCCGTTCAGCACATTGAAATCCGGGTTGGCGGCGGCATCATTGCCGGGGCCGTTGATCAGCGAACCCAGCGCAGCGCCGGTGGGCACCGAGCCGCCGTTGTCGTTGCCCAGGGCCAGGCGGCTGGGCTTGCTGAGCCGCCCCTGCAGCCCGTAGGAGATCGTCGAGCTGAAGTCGATCGCGGTGCCTCCCACGGTGGTGGTGCTGACGGCATGGGCCGGGTTGAGGCAGCTCAGCGCGGCGGCCGCGGCAATGCTGCCGCGCAGGAACGTGGCGTGATGGGTCATGGCAAAACCTTTCAGCGTGCGCCGGCGCGGCGCAGTTCGTCGGCATTGAACTTGTTGGTGTCGATGCGGCCTTCACGGCCGGCCAGCCAATCGGTCTTGCCGTCCTGCGGCATGTTGTCGGCCATGTAGCGGCCCACGTTCAAGTCGTAGGCGACATAGCCCTGATAGACGCAGGCGGGCAGCTCCCAGGCGACGTAGGGATAGGACTCCTGAACGCGCCAGACCAAGCCTCGCGCGTCATACAGATCGGCCGAGACCATCATCCAGGTGTCCTCGTCGAGATAGATCACCCGCTTAGGGAAGGTGTGGCGCTGCCCAGCCTTGACGTTCGCCTCGATCTTCCAGACGCGGTGGGCCTCGTAGCGGATCAGCTCGCGCTTCGGGCTGTCGGGGCCGAATACCTGGTCCAGCTTCTTGCTCTGGTCGTTGAATCGGAAGGTGTTGTAGGGCACCATCAGCTCTTGCTTGCCGACCAGCTTCCAGTCGTAGCGGTCGAGCCGCCCGCCGAACATCGGGTACTGGTCAACGGCCAGCAGGTTCTCGTAGCCCGGCACCGGGTTGTCGTAGGAGAAGGTCGGCGCGCGGCGCACGCGGCGCTGGCCGGGGAAGTAGAGCCATGCGTCGTTGTCCTTGTTCAGGAAGTAGTGCAGCAGAATCAGCTCGCCGGTGCGCGCTGGCGGCGTGACCACCTCGTTGAGCAGGCGGTACTCAACGCCCTCCCCGTCCGGGATCGGCTTGCCGGCCAGGTTGCCGTTGGGCGTGACCGTCCATTGGTCCTGCACCAGGGGCACGAACTTGGCGTCGCCGGGCTGAGAGAACACGGTCGAGTAGCGCTCGATGCGGCCCTCGCCCAGCCAGCGCAGCTTGTGGTTCCACATCGCCTCGGCGCCATTGGCCGGAATCGGGAACGGCACACCGCCCGTGACGGCCTTTTCCAGGTCGAAGCCGTTGGCGGCCAGCTTGGCCTGGCTGGCGTTCTTGCGCGTGTTCTCGTAGACGGCGTCCGGGTAGCCGCAGCTGCGCCGCGTCGGATAGATGTCCATCCGGTAGCCCTTGATCGTCTTCAAGAGGGCCAGCTGACCTTCGCTGAGCCGGTCCTTGTACTTGTCGGCGTTGGAGGCATCGATGCTGAACAGCACCTTGTCAGCCGCGTAGGGGTCGGGCCTTGCCTGACCAGGCTTCCAGCCAGCGGGCGGCTTCATGTCGCCGCCGGACCAGGCCGGTATCGAGCCGTCCTTGTTGGCCGCACGTTCGGCGCCCATGGGCGTGAGCTCCTTGCCAAGGGAATCCGGCCCGGCCGCGAAGACCGAAGCGGCCCAGCTCAGCATCGCCATCATGGCGCACAGTGTGTTGATTCTCATTGCATCGCTTTCGTTGAAACAGATCAATCAATCTCGACATTGCGGCCAAGGGCCTGTTCTTTGAGCCGTGCGCGCACTGCGGCCACGTCCAGCAGCGGTACGGCACGGGCCCGGTTCACTTCGGCCGCGCTGTAAGGCTTGTGGCCCTCCGGCAGCGAGGCCCTGGCCATGCCGCCCAGCACCCAGTTGGTGACGTCGGCGACTTGGCTGTCCGTCAGTCCTGAGCCCATCACGCCAGGCACGCTGACAACGAACTCGCGCCCGCCCTCCAGCCGCAGGAAGTGGCCCAGGCGGCGCATATCGGGCACATTGCCCAGTGCCGAGCCCGCGCCGTCCATGCCGTGGCAACCGGCGCAGTGCACGACGTAAAGGCTGCGCACGCTGGTCGTGATGGCGACCGACTCGGCGTTTGCCCGCGGCGTTGCCTGCTGACCCAGGCTGCCGGCCCAGGACGGGACGGACAGCAGCAGGGTCAGAAGGGCCAAGGCGCGGCGCAGCATCTCAATTCCCCAGCGCCTGATTGCGGCGCTGACGGGTCTGCGGCGGACTGCCGGCCAGCTGCCGCTGCGCCTTGAACTCGTCGGCACTGAGGGCCGCATCCTCCGCACCCTGAAGCCGCTTCAGGTGGTTGGCAATTGCCGCCAGGCTGGCGTCATCGAGCTGCCCGCCGAAGGCCGGCATGCTGCCGACAAAGCTCTGGCCATTGACCTTGATTGGCCCGGACAGGCCGTGCAGCAGCACCGTAGGCAGATAGCCGCGGTCCGCGCCCAGTCTGGCCCAGTGCGCGCCCTTCAGCGGCGGAGCCAGGCCCACCGTCCCCGAGCCGTCGGCCTGATGGCAGGTGGCGCAGTGCTGGGCGAACAGTGCCGCACCGTCGAGGCCGCCCTGCGCCGCGGCCGCGTTGACCGAGGCAAGCAGCAGCAGGGATACCAGCCTGCTTGCCATCACGCCACACCCACGATCACCGAGGTCGTGCAATGGAACATCGAGCTCGTGTTGGCCATGCACCAGTTGATGTCGTTGTGCACGCCGAGGCGGTAGCCGGGGCGCTCGCGCTCGTTGTTGTTGCACAGGCACTGGCCGCAGGAGCCCTTGCCGCAGCAGTCGTTGTACGAGACCAGGTAGTGGCGGCCGTCCTTGGGATTCAGGCAGGTGCCCACCCAGCTGACCTTGGAAGCCTCGGTGCCCGGCGGGCATTGCGTCAGGCTGCCGCCGCAGCAGGTGCACAGATGGCCGTCGAAGGCACAGTAGCGCCAGTATTCGCACTGCGTAGGGTCTTCGGTCTTGTCCAGGGCCTTGCCCGTCTTTGGCGCGCCCGCAGCCTGTGCTCCCATGAACTGGCCACTTCGGTCGAAGGGCAGCATCGGCAGCACAGCACCACCGACCAGGGCCACGCCAAGGCGTGTCAGCAGGCTGCGTCGGCCATGGTTGTGGGCCACCTGGCGCACGCTGCGCTCGGTGTGTTTGTCGATCAGATTGAAGAGCCAGCGCATGGGGTGCTCCGTTGAAGGCGATAAGGTCGGGTCAGGCTGTGGCCGGGCCACTCAGGTACTGCTGAATGTTCGGCGTGTGCATGTCGTGGGCGTTGAGCAGGCTGTCGAGCTGCTCGCGGGAATTGACGAGGCCCTTGGCCGCGACCACGCCCTGCGCATCGAGCAGCACGGCATAGGGCAGGCGCGAGACACGGAAGCTCATGCCCAGCTCGGGCGACAGCACATAGGGCAGCGCCTGCAGCTTCTGCTCACGCACAAAGCCCAGGTGGTCGGCGTCGCCATCGCTGGCCAGCACGACGCGCAAGGCCTTTTGCTCATCACGGGCCAGGGCTTTCAGCACCGGGATCAGCTTCTTGCAGACCGGACAGGTCGGCGCCAGGAAGATCACCAGTGTGGGCGTGGCCTGAGCGCCGCCGATGGCCACCGCCTCGGACTGGATGCCTGTCAGCGCGAAGGTCGGCGAGGCGGCGCCGACTGGCGGGCCTGCATTGGTGACCAGGGCGCCCATCGGTGCAACGCGCTCGAACAGCACGCCCACCTGGCGTGACAGCGCCCACAGCATCAGGCCCAAGGCCATCACGGCCAGCCACAGCAGAACAACGGATATCGTCAATGCGTCCATGAGGTACTCCCGGCAGGGGTTTGATGAGTGCGGTGCCCGGCCGTGTGGCGCAGGACCTGGTTGAAGGCGGCATAGAGCGGCACGGCCAGCAGCACGCTGGCGGCGACGACAGCAAAATCGCTGAGGCCGACGGACCGTGGCGACATCGGGACGGCAACGAGCAGCGCCAGGCCCAGCAGCAGGAGATTGCGGGCCACCAGCAGCCAGCTGATGGGCAGCGGCGCGCCACCACAGCCGCAGTCCAGCGCGCGACGGTGCATGCGGTGCCAGGCCATCAGCACGGCATAGGCGAACAGCAGGCCGGCGGCCAGCAGAGCGCCAAGGTCTCGCCAGGGTGTCAGCAGCAATAGTGCAGCCAACAGCTCCAGCGCGGGCAGGAGCCAGGTCGTCGGACCCAGCAACGCGAAGGGCACGCCGTAAGCCGCAAGGTGCTGCTCGAACAGCAGCCGATCGGCCAGCTTGGCCAGCGCGGCGTGGCCGAACAGGGTGGCAGTAAGCGCGGCGGCAATCCACACGGCCAGCGGGTCAAGTGTCGTGAACATGGTCGGCCTGGCTCAGTCGTGCGATTCGAGCAACAGCGAGGTTTCGCCCGCCAGCTTGACGGTGGCCAGCGGTTTGAGCTTGCCCGCGCCACTCCACTGCCAGACCCGCATCGCCCCGGTTTCTCCATCGAGCGCCTGCAGCCGCTGGCCGTTACGCGAAAGCGTCAGCGAGGCGGTCTGATGACCCGGTGCCGTGGCCACGCGCTGGCCGCTGCTCAGATCAAAGGTCCAGAGCTGTTTGGCCGGCCGCTTGTGCGAGCCTTCCGTACCCTTGTCGTGCATGCCAACGACCAGATAGCGACCGGCAGGATCGACGCTGAACAACTGGTAGCCACCGGGCCGCCAGCCAGCGGCCTGCTGCTGCGCGGTCACCAGGCTGCGGGCGGACTTGACGACGGCCACCGGCCCGCCCAGGTCCAGCTCGGTCAGCATGCCCTTGAACGAGACGAACCAGTAGCGGTCACCCAGCTGCTCGGCGTGGTGAAACCAGGCGTCGGCGTCGGCATCGAACAGTTTTTCGGTCGCCTGGCGGTCGACCACCTGGCCGGCCTCGTCCAGCGTCACGGTCGCCACCTTGCCGTCACCGCACAGCATGGCGAACCGGCTGCCATGGCTGGCCGAAGGCAGCAGGCCCCAGCAGCCCGGTGTCTGCACCTCGTTGACGGTCTTGCGCTGTACCAGGTCGACGACGCTGATCGATGTCGCCGGCGTGGCGTTCTGCACCAACACGAAGCGGCCGTTGGCCGTCGTGCGCACCAGGCCGCGATAGCTCAGCGCCTGGGCGCGCTTGGGTGGCAGCAGGATCTCGTGCTTGAAACCCAGCGTGCTGGTGTCATGCACCTCCAGCACGTCGGTCCGCTCGCCGCGCGAGCCGCGGCTCAAGTGCGTGGTCGCCAAATAGAGCTCATCGCCATTCGCGCTGAGGGTGAAGTTACCGACATAGCCGGCCGAGATCATGCCGAGCAGTTTTCCGCTGCGCGGATCCCAGACGCGGATGCGGCCATCCTGGATGTGGTTGATGGCGATGTCTGCGACATAGACTCGCTCGCTCTGCGTGGATGTCAGCACCGTCACTCCAAGAGTTTCGGCTGGCGACTCGGGCGCGGTGCTCGGCTTGCCTGTAGTGGCCTTGGAGCCCAGCGAAGCCAGCAGCACACACGCCACAAAGACCAGCTTGCAGCCGGCCCGACCTCGCGCTTCGTGATTCGTCAGCATGATCAGCCCTCTGTCTACCAAGCCGGCGGAATGCCGGTATCGGTTGTTGGAGCTGAGTTTGGAACTGGGCGCTGTTGACGGATATCACGTTTCGGCAAGAAGTCCCCTCCACGGGCAAACCCCTACACGCGAGCCGAAAGGCAGTCAGACTGGAGCAAATCCATCAATGCTGCAGCCCTCAGCAATGCCTGGTGTTCCGTCTGCGGCATCGATAGAAGTTCGTCGATTTCAGGGTCACGCTCGAATTCGGAATCAGGATTCACGCGTCGCTTGCTCGGCGCATCGCTGCCCTGCCCTTTGGCTTGCAGCGCCTCGAAAGGCACAAACACCGGCTCCAAGCGACGATCGCGCTCGTCCCCTGGCTCCGGCGCGGGCCGAGCGACACGCTCCGCCGACGCCGGGTTGAACGCGAGATGGATGTTCCACTCACGCATGGCAAGACCGATGACGCGGCATATGAGCTCAAGCTCCTTCTTCATGGTGGTGCCTTTGACCCGGGGGATCCCGTCAGCGCCTTTGAGTCGCCAGTCGCGATATGCGCACAGGTCCGAGGGCTGCAGCAGTGACATTCGTATCGCTGCCACCGGTTGTGCCGCGATGACGCGCAGGCGGACACGATCAGGATCGTCCTTCGGACGGCGGCCGCGCTTGTCCCTGTCGTACTGCAGCAGCAAGTCGGCAAGGCTCTTGCGCTCCGCCTCTCTATAGTCAACGAACGACCGCTTGGCGATCTCGCCTTCGCGCTCCCTGGCCCACTGCTCGGCCATGGCCTTGTTCGGGAACGTCTCTGTCAGCGACGGTGCGCCGATGATCCGGATACGTACCTGCCAGGCAAGCGTCGAGCGCCGCCTGACGGTAACGCCCTCAATACCCAGGCTCCGGTAGTGCGCTGCCAACCCCTCGGCGTCGCGTTGATCGCTGAACGTGCGGTCGAGTCGCTGGGGAAGGGCTTGAAGGGCTTGCGAGGCGAGCCCACTGCTCTTCAGAGCCGAGATGCGCTCGAGCTCCCCAGGCTCGACGCTGACCTTCCAGGACCTGGCGGTCCGCTTGCTGATACTTGCCATGATCTGTACACCGATCTGTCGCCTTGCGGCGGTTGCAGGTACGGCTGTCAGTGGCGCAGAATTGGCGCAAAACCGCGAATGTGACAGCCGATCGGGCGTGATCGGGAGTTCCGAGAAACGGCGCGGGAAAGAAAAAACCCCGTGAAGTCAATGACTTACGGGGTTTTTGATCTTGGTGGGCGGTGCAGGGTTCGAACCTGCGACCCCTGCCGTGTGAAGGCAGTGCTCTACCGCTGAGCTAACCGCCCGGTATCTTGTATGGGCATCGCTGCCTTACCCAATCTTCCGGGATCCTGCATCGCATCGCTGCTTTGCGGGAAGCCTCAAATTATGCCACAGCTTTTTCGGGTACTCGCCAAATTGTTTTGCCGCCGCTCGCTTTGTCGAGATCGGCCAGCACCCCCTCGTGGGCGGCGAGCTCATCTGCACTGGGCTCGATAACGCTGAGCGTGAAGCTGGCGAAGTCCACCGCGGCAATCGCCAGCTCACCGTCGCTGCTGCCACCGGCATCGATCAATAGCGCGTCCTGGCCGCGGGTCATGCGGATATAGACCTCGGCCAGCAGGCCGGCGTCAAGCAAGGCACCGTGCAGCGTGCGGTTCGAGTTGTCAACCTCCAGGCGCTTGCACAGGGCGTCCAGCGAATTGGACTTGCCGGGGAACATCTCGCGTGCCATCAAGAGGCTGTCCTTGATGGAACCCACGCTCTGCGCGAACGGCGGGCGGCCCAGGCGCTTGAGTTCCTCGTTCAGGAAACCGACGTCGAAGCTGGCGTTGTGGATGATGATCTCGGCGCCGGCCAGATAGTCCATCAGTTCGTCGGCGATGGCTCCGAACAACGGTTTATCGGCCAGGAACTCCTCGGTCAGGCCGTGCACGCGCAGCGCCTCCTCATGGCTGGCGCGTTCGGGGTTGACGTAGAAGTGCTTGTTCTCGCCAGTCAGCTGGCGGTTGACCATCTCGACACAACCGACCTCGACCAGGCGGTCACCCGATTCGGGGCTCAGCCCGGTGGTTTCGGTATCCAGGAAGATTTGACGCATGGTTTGCCTATTGTCCTTTCAGGCCTTTGCAGCAGATTTGGTGGCAACCAGCCAGATCACCGCGCCGAGCGCCACCATCGGCACGCACAGCCACTGGCCCATGCTCATGTTCAGCGCCAGCAGGCCCAGAAAACTGTCTGGCTCACGGAAGAATTCAGCGATGAAGCGGAACAGCCCGTAGCCGATCAGGAACATGCCCGAGACCTGGCCGGTGGCGCGCGGCTTGCGCGCATACAGCCACAGCAACACAAACAGCAGCATGCCCTCCATCGCGAACTGGTAGAGCTGAGACGGGTGCCGCGGCAGCAACGACTCCGACTGCGGAAACACCATCGCCCAGGGCAGCGAGGGGTCGGCCGCACGGCCCCACAGCTCGCCATTGATGAAGTTGCCCATTCGGCCCATCGCCAGACCGGTCGGCACGCAGGGTGCGATCAGGTCGGTGACTTCGAAGAACTTGCGCTTGCGCAGATAGGCAAACAGGGCCATCGCGGCGATCACGCCCAGCAGGCCACCGTGAAAGGCCATGCCGCCCTTCCAGACCGCGAACACCTCGCCGAGGTTGCTCAGGTAGTAGCCCGGCTTGTAGAACAGCACATAGCCCAGGCGCCCGCCCAGCACCACGCCCAGCACACCGAAGAACAGCAGGTCGTCGACGTCCTGGCGCTTCCAGCCGGTCGAGGCGTACTGCATCTGCTTCACGCGCAGACTGGCAAGCCAAAGGAACAGCCCGAAGGCGACCAGATAGGTCAGGCCGTACCAATGGATGGCCAGGGGCCCAAGCTTCAGGGCAATCGGGTCGAACTGGGGGTGTACCCACATGGGAGGTGTTCCTTGCGCGTCAGGCGTGCTTGCAGCCGCGCATCATAGTGGGTGCGCCCCGGCGCTGGCGGGTCAGGCGAGTTCCGCCAGGCGCTTCCTGGCGTCTTCCAGATTGCGCGGATTGGCCCGCGTGTTCTTCACAAAGCGTTCCAGCGCGGCCTTGGCTCCGGCCTTGTCGCCCTTGGCCAGCAGGGCGATGCCCAGCCGATGGTCGATCGGCAGCTCGGCCGCGCCCTCCAGCGCACGCGCCCGTTCCAGCAGCGCGATGGCCTCGTCTGCCTTGCCGCTATCGATCAGCACGCGGCCCAGGCCGTAGGGGCCGATCGCGTGGCCGGGGTAGTCGCGCGCCAACTGCTCGAACATCGGCCTGGCCTTGGCGGGCTGTTTGTCACTCATCAGTTTGAATGCCATCTGACCCCAGACGCCGCGAGCCTCGTCCCGCAGGCCCTTGTCATCGCTCCTGATCGCGTTCAGTTCGCGCTCGGCATCGGCCCACTTCTCCTCCTTGGCGGCAATACGCGCGCGCAGCAACTTGGCCTGCTCGGGCTGCCTGGTCTGCACGGCCTCGGCCGCCTCCCTGGCCTTGGTGACACTGCCGCCGGCAATGGACGGCGCCATCAGGTAGTACTGCACCAGGCCGTCGCGCGCCTCGAAGAACAGCGGATCCAGCTCCACCGCCTTGGCAAAGGCTTCGCGGATGCGGCTAGCCATGCCCACCATCTTGAACATGCTGGCTGTCATTGCCTGCTGACCGACCACGCTGCCCAGCGCGTAGTGGCATTGAGCGGCCTGGGGCAGACGGGCGACGCAGGCCTCGGCCGTTTTCAGTGCCGACTCCAGCGCAGCGGGCTCGCTGGTGCTCAGTGCCGCCAGGGCCACGGCCAGATAACCTTGGGCATCATCTGGCTGGCTCTGCACATGAGCGCGGCCCGCCTTGTCCAGCTCGGCGGTCTTGCCGGCATCGAGCCAGGTCGACCATTGCGGGTCTTTCAGCAGGCCGGCCTGGGCACCCAGGGCGGACAGGGACAACAGCAGAGCGGCGGGAATGTTGTTCTTCAAAGAGTGACTCCGTTGGATGGGTCCGGGCACAACGCCGGCCAGGACGCGATTGTTGACCGACAATCTATTCGGAGAGCTGCGCGCGCACGTGGGCAGCGAAATGCTGCACCGTTGGTGCCGCATTCCGGGCCCACAACAGGCTGGTCTCGCACAAGGGCACCTCGCCGCCCAGGCGCTTGTAGCTGACGCCGGGGCGCTGCAGGCCCATCACCGCCTCGGGCACCCAGGCTGCGCCCATGCCGGCCGAGACCAGGTTGACGATGGTCTGCATCTGGATTGCCTCCTGCTCGATCTGTGGCGTGACCCGGTGGGCGCTGTAGAAGGACAGCATTGCGTCGAACAGCGAGGGCGCGATCTCGCGCGGGTACATCACCAGCGGCAGGGCCAGAGCCGCGGCCAGCGGGATATTGGCCTGCGCGGCCAGCGGATGGTCGCTGCTCAGCGCCAGCACCATCGGTTCGCTGCTGACGCGCAGCACCTCGAAGCCGGGCGGCACGCCGCCGGGCGCATGGATGGCAAAGCCGGCGTCCATGTCGCCGCTGGCAAAGGCCTGCAGCTGCACGTCCCAGGTGGCCTCGCGCAGTTGCAGCTCGATATCGGGCTGGGCAGCGCGAAAGCTGCGCAGCCAGCGCGGCATCTCTCCATAGCCGACGGTGGAGACGAAACCCAGCCGCAAGCGCCCTCGCCTGCCCTCGGCGGCGGCGCGCACCAGCGGCGCCAGCAGCTCGGCATCGGCCAACAGCCGCTGGGCCTGGGGCAGCAGGGCCTGACCGGCGGCGGTCAGCGCCACGCTGCGCCGGGTACGGTCGAACAGCTGAGCACCGAATTCCCGCTCCAGGCTCTGGATGGCCTGGGTCAGCGGCGGCTGGGTCATGTGCAGGCGGGTGGCGGCGCGGCCGAAGTGCAATTCCTCGGCCACGGCGACAAACTGGCGCAGCGGGCGTAGCTCGATCATTGATATGCCTTGCGTATCAGTTGGCGTCCAAACATATATTGGAACAGAAGCTATGGGCCACGCATACTCGCGAGCATTCCCCCGCCGAAAGACCCCCACATGTACTACAACCGCCGCTCCAAGAACATCACCGAGGGCGTGGCCCGCGCACCGAACCGCTCGATGTATTACGCGCTGGGCTACCAGAGCGAGGACTTCGTCAAGCCCATGGTCGGCGTGGCCAATGGCCACTCGACGATCACGCCCTGCAACTCCGGCCTGCAACGCCTGGCCGATGCGGCGGTGATTGGCCTGAAGGAAGCCGGCGCCAACCCGCAGATCTTCGGCACGCCGACCATCAGTGACGGCATGGCCATGGGCACCGAGGGCATGAAGTACAGCCTGGTCTCGCGCGAGGTGATCTCCGACTGCGTCGAGACCTGCGTCGGCGGCCAGTGGATGGACGGCGTGCTGGTCATCGGTGGCTGCGACAAGAACATGCCCGGCGGCCTGATGGGCATGCTGCGCGCCAATGTGCCGGCCATATACGTCTACGGCGGCACCATACTGCCGGGCAAGTACAAGGGCCAGGACCTGAACATCGTCAGCGTGTTCGAGGCCGTGGGCCAGTTCAGCGCGGGCAAGATGTCCGAGGAAGACTTCTGCCAGATCGAGCGCCGCGCCATTCCGGGCAGCGGCTCCTGCGGCGGCATGTACACGGCCAACACGATGAGCTCGGCCTTCGAGGCGCTGGGCATCAGCCTGCCCTACTCGTCGACGATGGCGAATGTCGAAGAAGAGATCGTCGCCAACACCAAGGAATGCGCCCGCGTGCTGGTCGAGGCTATCAAGATAGACCTGAAGCCGCGTGACATCGTCACCAAGAAGGCGATCGAGAACGCCGTGGCGGTGATCATGGCCACCGGCGGCTCAACCAATGCGGTGCTGCACTTCCTGGCCATCGCCCATGCGGCCGAGGTCGAGTGGACGATAGACGACTTTGAGCGCGTGCGCCAGCGCACGCCGGTGCTGTGCGACCTCAAGCCCAGCGGCCAATACCTGGCCATCGACCTGCACCACGCCGGCGGCATTCCGCAGGTGATGAAGGTGCTGCTCAACGCCGGTGCACTGCACGGCGACTGCATCACCATCACCGGCAAGACGGTGGCCGAGACTTTGGCCGATGTGCCTGACGTGCCGCGCGCCGACCAGACCGTCATCCGCAACCACGACAAGCCGATCTACGCACAAGGCCATCTGGCCATCCTGAAGGGCAATCTGTCGCCTGAAGGCTGCGTGGCCAAGATCACCGGCCTCAAGGTGCCGGTGATGACCGGCCCGGCACGCGTGTTCGAGGACGAGCAATCAGCCTTGGCCGCCATCATGGCCAACAAGATCGTCGCCGGTGACGTGATGGTCTTGCGCTACCTGGGCCCAAAGGGTGGCCCGGGCATGCCCGAGATGCTGGCCCCGACCGGCGCACTGATCGGCCAGGGCCTCGGCGAATCGGTAGGTCTGATCACCGACGGCCGCTTCTCCGGTGGCACCTGGGGCATGGTGGTGGGCCATGTCGCGCCCGAGGCCTATGCCGGTGGCACGATTGCCCTGGTGCAGGAAGGCGACAGCATCACCATCGACTCGCACCAGCTGCTGCTGCAGCTGAATGTCTCTGACGAAGAAATCGCCAAGCGCCGCGCCGCCTGGACGGCACCGGCTCCGCGCTATACCCGGGGTGTATTGGCGAAGTTCGCGAAGAACGCGTCTAGCGCCAGCGAAGGGGCGGTGCTGGACAAGTTTTGATACAAGATTTACTTGCGCTTGCGCTTGGTCGTGTCTATGCCCAGCGCTTCGAGTGACTTGTTCCGGCGGGCGTCTTTGCGCTCGTCGAGCTTCTTCATTTCCTGCTTCTGGGTGTAGCCCACCTTGTCGGCCCAGGCCCACCACAGCACGGCCAGACCGAAGGGCAGGAGCACCCAGATCCAGCTCCAGCCGGCGACCGGCGAAATCTCGCCAAACTTCATCACCAGCAGCAGCACACCGACGACGATCAGCCACATGAAATTCACCTCTCAGGCATTGAGCAGCGAGGATACGGCTTTTCGCGGCTGACCCTACAATGGCCGAGATTCTTGATACTCCCCCCGTTAAAGGCTCCCGAAAGGTACCCATGAAGACTTTGATGTTTGCCCTGGCCGCTGTGGCCACCGCCTTGAGCTCCGGCTCCGCTCTTGCCAGCGCCGAGCTGGCGCAGAAGAAGAATTGCATGGCCTGCCATGCCGTGGACAAAAAGGTTGTGGGCCCCGCCTACAAGGATGTGGCCGCCAAGTACAAGGGCCAGAAAGACGCCGAAGCCAAGCTCGCCGAGAAGATCGTCAAGGGCGGGTCCGGCGTCTGGGGTCCGGTGCCGATGCCGGCCAACACGCAGGTCAGTGCCGACGAAGCCAAGCAATTGGCCCAGTGGGTGATGGCCACCAAGTAAGGCGCACGCAACGGCGAAAAAAGGCCCCGCATGAGGGGCCTTTTTCATTCAAGGGCGCATGCCATCCCGGCCCGCTTCAGATGCAGGACAAAGAACGCCACCACGCGCGCGGTGTAGGCGGCCGGAGCGGCCTGGAAGCTCCCGATATGCCCGTCGCTGTCGGTGATCCAGCATTCAGCGGCTGCCGCTCCCGCAATCGCCACGGCATCGTCGACCGGCACGAAGTGGTCGCCGCTGCTGTGCACCACCAACAGTGGACGTCCGATCAGGCTCGCGGCAGCTGCCAGCGGACAGACATCAGCCAGCCGGTGGCCCGTCAGGCACCGGCACAGGGCAAGAGCTCCCGGCACGAACACCACCGGTAGTCCAGCCAGACGCTGGAACTGCCGTTCGATCATGACGCCAAAATGCGCAAAGGCGCTGTCTGCGACCACCGCCTCGATGGCAGGCTCGTCGGCTGCCGCGAGCAGGGCCGAGGCGGCGCCCATCGAAGCGCCCAGCACGCCCACCCGGCCATGGCCCTGCGCGCGCAACCAGTCCACCGCGCCGAGCACGTCGAGCTTCTCGCCGGCGCCGTAGGTCATCCGCGCTCGCGAGCTTGTGCCATGGCCACGCAGATCGATCATCAGCACCGAGATGCCGGCCTCGACATGGGCTCGCGCCAGATCGAAAGTGGGTATGCGCAACTCGCTGCCGCGGCAGGCATCCTTGCCATGCACAAACAACACCGCAGAACTGCCCGGCGCGGACGGCAGATACCACCCGCCCAGCTTAAGCCCACCGGCACGGGACGACAGACTCACCGCCTGGAAGCGCTCCCTTGCGCCTGCTTCATCGACCACATTGAGGCGCCGCGCCGTCGTGAAACGGTGCGCGACCCAGGCGCAAACAAACAAGTAGCCGAACAGACTGACGATAGGGGTGGCAACGAGCAAGGCAAACAGCATGGGAGGCTCCGGCAAGAAGGGTGCATGAGCACCGGTGCCTGCACTGTCGATGCGCACCCACAGCGGCGTCGTTCAGCTGGTTTCAAACAGTTGTCAAACACGGCCTGCCAGCCGTGACCTGCGCCGACGGACGGCACGGCTTGAAGCCGGCTTGAGCGATGTTTGACCGTCGCTTGAAGACGGCGCGTCCGCCGCACCGGCAGCCTGACTCCAGCCCGAAACTCGAGGAGTGCCGCGATGACCCCCTGCCCTGCCCCCGCCCCTGCCCGCACCCTCGGGATGTGCATCCGCCCGGTGGTGCCCGCCGACGGGCCGCTGATGCAGCGCTTCCTGCTCGAGCTCAGCGACGCGGCCCGCCGGCATCGCTTTCACGGCGCGGTGAATGCCTGTTCGAGCGGGCTGCTGCGCCTGATGACCTGTGCCGATGGCACCCGCCATGTCGCCTGGGTGGTCGTGACCCTGGACGCCGACGGTCAGCGCCTGCTCGGCGAAGCCCGCTTTGTGGTCGACGCCGACGGCCGTGAGGCCGAGATCGCCATGGCCGTGGCCGACGACTGCTGCGGCCGCGGCATTGCCGACCGGCTGGTGCGGACGCTGATGGCCGCGGCCGCGGCCCGAGGCGTGCGGCGTCTGCGGGCCGAGGTGGAACTGTCGAACCGCCGCATGCGCGATTTCGTGCGGCGCCATGGGTTTCTTGACGAGGCCGCGCCTTGCTTCGACAGCGAGGCCGGCCTCCTGAGGTTCGCCTGCGCCGTGCCGGACCTTCGCCTGGCCGGCTACCTGCAGCCCGATCCCGCGTCCTGGCGCGGGCTCTGGCACCCCGCCGCAACCGATCGTCGGACCGGGGGCAGCGTCATGTGATCCCCCCAATCTGAAACGAGGGCGGGCACGCCGTGCGCTGCTAAGCTGACGGCTCGCCATGAGCACCACACGCCCTGCCAGCGGGCTCTCGCCCGCCTCGCCCTCAGCCAGTCCGGTGCCGAAGTCCGTCCGTGCGACGGCCACAAGGTCTGCCAGTCTGCGTTTCGGCCGCTTCGAGTTGCAGCCCGATGAACGCCTGCTGCGGGTTGACGGCGAGCCCGTGTTGCTGGGCGCCCGCGCGCTCGATGTGCTGACCGTCCTGGCCGAACGCGCCGGTCACCTGGTAACGAAGAACGACTTGCTCGAACTCGTGTGGCCCGGTCTGGTGGTCGAGGAACACAACATCGCCACCCAGGTCAGCGGCCTGCGTAAGCTGCTCGGCGGCGAACTGATCGCCACCGTGCCGGGTCGCGGCTATCGCTTCACCGCGCCGGTGGAGCGCAGCCCGGGCGCGGCGGTCGTGCCATTCGAGCCTTCGCAGTCCGGGAACGGCGTGCACCACCCCGTTGCGACACTGCGCACCAATTTGCCGGCAACCCTGCCGCCGTTGATAGGCCGAGATGCGGAACTGTCCCAACTCCGCACCGCCGCCACCGAACACCGGCTCGTCACCGTCGTCGGCGCTGGAGGCATGGGCAAGACCCTGCTCGGCCAGCACCTGCTGCGCCTGGTGCAGGGTCAGTTCGACCATGGTGTCTGCCTGGTCGATCTGGCGTCGGTAGCCGAAGCCCTGTGTGTCGCTCCGGCGGTCGCCTCGGCGCTCGGGCTGGCGGCGGGCCGGCACGACTCGCTGGCAGGCCTGTGCCATGCCATCGCGCCGCTGCGCGTCTTGCTGCTGATCGACAACGCCGAGCACCTGCTGGCCGAGGTGGCCTGCGTGGTGGCCGCCCTGCACCAGGCCACGCCGGACCTGCGCATCGTCGTCACCAGCCAGGCGCCGCTGCACCTCAGCATCGAGCACCTGTTTCGGCTCGGCGGCCTGGCCTTGCCCCCGCCGGGAGCCAGCGTCGAGCAGGCCGCGGGCATTGGCGCGGTGGCCTTGTTTCTCGAGCGAGCCCGGGGCGCGGCGCGGCGCTTCGAGCTGAACGACACCACGCTGGCGCCAGTACTTCGCCTGTGCACGCAGCTCGACGGCAGCGCGCTGGCCATCGAGATGGCGGCGGCCCGCCTGCCCCTGCTGGGACTGGACGGCCTGGTCGCAGCGCTGGACGAGCGGCTGGCGCTGCTGACCAACGGCCCCCGTGACCGTCCCGACCGTCAGCAGGCGCTGCGCGCCATGCTGGACTGGACCCACGCGCTGCTCTCGCCGCCCGAGCGGCAGGTGTTCCGGCGCCTGGCCGTGTTCGTGGGCAGTGCCAGCTTGCCGGCCGTGCAACAGGTGGCAACGGACGATGCCCTCGACCGCTGGGCCGTGCTTGAAGCCCTCGGCGGCCTGGTGGACCGCTCGCTGGTGGCCCTGATCGATACCGGCGGCGAGCCACGCTACCGACTGCTGGAGTCACCGCGGGCCTATGCGGCACAACAGTTGCGGGCCGCCGGCGAACTGGAGCACTGCCGCATCCGCCATGCCCAGGTCACCACCGCCTGTTTTCTGCGCGAGAACGCACAGATCTACACCACCGAATCCCGCAGCCGGGAAGCTCGGATCGAGGCGCTGCGGCCGGACTTCGGCAACGGCCTGGCGGCCTTCGGCCTGGCCGTTGCGCGCAATGAAGAGACCGCCACGCTGCAGCTCGGCTGGGCCCTGCTATCGGTGCTGCCCTTCACGATGCATCGCGAGTTGCAGTCCCTGCTGGACCCCTGCGAGGCCCTGATCGACGGCAACGCCCCGGCCGCGCTGCGCGCCGAGGTCTGTTTCGCGATCTGGACCTGCCGCGGCGCCCAGGACCCGGCGCGCGCCGAGCGGGTCGTTCAGATCGGGCTGGCGGCGGCCCGCGTCGCGGTGGCGGCCGGCGCAGACGCCGGTCTGCTCTACCGCTGCCTCGGCGCGGTCGCAACAAACCACGCCAAGGCCGGGCGTGCAGCCCAGGCCGATGCTGCGATGAGCGAGGCGCAGGCGCTCGAACGGTCCGACTGGCCACTGCGCCTGCGCATGTGCCTTGTCGACGATCAACGCCGCGTTGCCAAGTACCTGGGGCGCTTGGACGAGTCGCTGGCACTGTCCCGCCAGTACCTGCAGATGCGCCTTGACACCGGCGCCGGCATCGTGCCCGCGCTGAGCGGGCTGGCCGATACCGAGCTTGCCGCAGGCCAGGCCGAGGCGGCCATACGCACCGGCCTGGCGCTGGTTGCGCAGCTGGAGGGCACCCGCGAGGAGCAGGAGCTGGCCCACGCAAGACTCAATCTTTGCGCCGCCTTCCTCGCGCTGGACCAGGTGCAGCCGGCGCGACGCACCGCCGAACTCGGCTGGAGGACGGCCGAGCGCTTCGGCATGCAGGCCTGGTGGGCCGACTATCTGGCCTTGCTGGCCGCCCTGCAGCGGCGCCCGCAGGCCGCGGCCCTGCTGCTGGGCTTTGCCGACGCGGCCTACGAGCGCACCCACGATGATCGCGAGCCCAACGAGGCCGCTGCGGCCACACGCGTGCGCCTGCAGTTGCAGGAAGCCCTCGGCGAAGCCACTGCTGGCTCGCTGCTGGCGGCCGGCGGGCTGCTTCCGGAGGCTGCCGTCGGCACGCTGGCGTTCGAGAGCCCGGCCGGCTGAGTCTTGCGGACCTCTGCATGCGGCGCGTCAGCTGGCCGTGGCGGCCCTGGCCCAATTGCTCCGAGGTGGCGGCACTTCGGTGCCCGCCCCCAAAGACAAGCGATATGCCAGCGCGCAGCGATCAGTAGGCCTGTCCCAGCTGCTCCAGGATGGCCGGATTCTCCAAGGTCGATGTGTCCTGGGTGACAGCCTCTCCCTTGGCCACCGAGCGCAAGAGCCGGCGCATGATCTTGCCGCTGCGGGTCTTGGGCAGGTTGTCGCCGAAGCGGATGTCCTTGGGCTTGGCGATGGGGCCGATCTCCTTGGCCACATGGTCGCGCAGCTGCTTTGCAATCGCCTTGGCCTCGTCGCCGGTCGGGCGTGCGCGCTTGAGCACCACGAAGGCGCAGATCGCCTCGCCGGTGGTGTCGTCCGGGCGGCCCACGACCGCTGCCTCGGCCACCAGCTCGGTGCAGCTGACCAGGGCCGACTCGATCTCCATCGTGCCCATGCGGTGGCCCGAGACGTTCAGCACATCGTCGATGCGGCCGGTGATGGTGAAGTAGCCGGTGTCGGCGTCACGGATCGCACCGTCGCCGGCCAGGTAGTAGCCCTTGAGCTCGCTGGGGTAGTAGCTCTTCTTGAAGCGCTCCGGATCGCCGTAGATCGTGCGGATCATGCTGGGCCAGGGCTTCTTGACGACCAGGATGCCGCCCTGGCCATTGGGCACATCGTTACCGGTCTCGTCGACGATGGCCGCGGTGATGCCCGGGAAGGGCAAGGTGCAGGAGCCTGGCACCAGCGGCGTGGCGCCCGGAAGCGGCGTGATCATGTGGCCACCGGTCTCGGTCTGCCAGAAGGTGTCGACGATCGGGCAACGGCCGCCGCCCACGTGCTGGTGGTACCACTCCCAGGCCGCAGGGTTGATCGGCTCGCCGACCGAACCGAGGATGCGCAACGACGTCAGATCGGACTGCTTGGGATGCACCGCCTCGTTGCTCTCGGCCGCCTTGATCAGCGAGCGTATGGCCGTCGGTGCGGTGTAAAAGATCGTGACCTTGTGCTTCTCTATCGTCTTCCAGAAGCGCGCCGCATCCGGGTAGGTGGGCACGCCCTCGAACACGATCTCGGTGCCGCCCAGGGCCAGCGGCCCGTAGCTGATGTAGGTGTGGCCGGTGACCCAACCGATATCCGCCGTGCACCAGAACACATCGTCGGGCTTCAGGTCGAAGGTCCACTTCGTCGTCAGCGCCGCATGCAGCAGATAGCCGCCGGTGGAGTGCTGCACGCCCTTGGGCTTGCCGGTGGAGCCCGAGGTGTAGAGCAGGAACAGCGGGTGCTCGGCACCGACCCACTCGGGTTCGCAGGTGGCGGCCTGGCCGGCCAGCGCGTCATGCAGCCAGACGTCACGGCCCTCGACCCAGGCGATATTGCCGCCGGTGCGCTTGTAGACGATCACGTCCTTGCACGTAGGGCAGGCGCCATCCGCCAGGGCCTCGTCAACGATGGCCTTCAGCGGCAGTTGCTTGCCGCCACGCAGTTGCTCGTCGGCGGTGATGATCATCACCGCGCCGGCGTCCTGCACGCGGTCGCGCAGCGATTGGGCCGAGAAGCCGCCGAACACCACCGAGTGGGTGGCGCCGATGCGCGCGCAGGCCTGCATCGCAACCACGCCCTCGACCGACATCGACATATAGATGACCACGCGGTCACCCTTCTGGACGCCGCGCGCCTTCAGTGCATTCGCCAGCTGGCAGGTGCGGGCCAGCAACTCGCTGTAGGTGACGCGGGTCGACTGGCCGTCATCGGCCTCGAAGATGATCGCCGTCTTGTCACCGAGGCCGGCCTCGACATTGCGGTCCAGGCAGTTGTAGGAGACGTTCAGCGTGCCGTCCTCAAACCACTTGAAGAACGGGGCGTTGGAGTCATCCAGCACCTTGGTGAACGGCGTCTTCCAGCTCACCAGCTCACGCGCCAGCCGCGCCCAATAGCCCTCGTAGTCAGCCTCGGCCTCGGCGCAAAGCTTCTCGTAGGCGGCCATGCCGGCGACATGGGCGGTCTTCATCGCGGCCTCGGTGGGGTAGTACATAGCAGACTCCTGGATGTTGTTCGTGGCTGACCCGGACTGTGGCCGACCTCTCTGACTAAGCCCTTACTCTAGAACGAAACCGGCTGAAACCCGGACCACGCTAGCGTTTTTCCAGGCCACCGGGTGCCGGGGTTTGTACGCACGCAATCGACTAGTCATGCCAGCCACCTAGAATCACGCTCCCACCCGCAGCACCGACAAAGCCCTCGATGACCAGCCCCACGCCGCACGCTCCCCGCAAACTACGCCCCCTGCCCAACCTGATCTTCGCCAGCCGCTGGCTGCAGCTGCCGCTCTACCTGGGGCTGATCCTGGCGCAGGGCGTCTACGTCTTCCAGTTCTGGACCGAGCTGGTGCATCTGATCGAGGCCGCCTTCGGCCACACCGCCTCGCTGGACATCCTGGTCAAGAGCATTGGCTACAAGGGCGACCTGACGCCAACCAAGCTCAACGAAACCATCCTGATGCTGGTGGTGCTGGGCCTGATCGACGTGGTGATGATCTCCAACCTCCTGATCATGGTCATCGTCGGCGGCTACGAGACCTTTGTCTCGCGCATGGGGCTGGAATCCCACCCCGACCAGCCCGAGTGGCTGAGCCATGTCAATGCCTCGGTGCTGAAGGTCAAGCTGGCCACGGCCATCATCGGCATCTCGTCCATCCACCTGCTGAAGACCTTCATCAACGCCGACAACTACAGCGAGAAGACGCTGATGTGGCAGACCATCATCCACGTCGCCTTCCTGTTCTCGGCGCTGGCGATTGCCTACACCGACCGGCTGCTGTCGGGCACGCACTCGGCATCCAAGCAGCATTGACGTGGCAGGGCCTCAGGCCCTGCGGCGGCTCAATATCGCGGCCCCCAGCACACCGGCCAGCAGCGAACCACAGAGCACGCCGAGCTTGACGCTGGTCTCGTAACCCGCATCCAGGCCCGCGAAGGCAAGCCCACCGATGAACAGGCTCATCGTGAAGCCGATACCGCAGAGCACGCACACGCCAAAGAACTGCGTCCAGTCGGCGCCGGCCGGGGGCTGAGCCCAGCCCAGCTTGATCATCAGCCAGCTGCTGCCGAACACGCCGACCACCTTGCCCAGCACCAGGCCGGCGGCAATGCCCAGCGGGATCGGCTCCAGCAGCGCCACCAGGCTCAGGCCCTGCAGCGACACGCCGGCATTGGCAAAGGCGAACATCGGCAGCACCATGAAGGCCACCCAGGGGTGCAGGCCATGCTCGATGGTCTCCAAAGGGGAATTGCCCTTTGAGTCGCGCATGGGCACCGCCAGCGCTGTGGCCACGCCGGCCAGGGTGGCGTGCACGCCCGACTTCAGCACGCACAGCCACAGCAGCAGGCCCACCAGCACATAGACGTCGACCCGCTTGACGCCGGCGCGGTTCAGCGCGAACAGCAGCACCAGGCCGACGCCGGCCGCCCCCAGCATGGGCAGGGACAGGTTTTGCGTGTAGAACAGCGCGATCACGATGATGGCGCCCAGGTCGTCGATGATGGCCACCGCCGTCAGGAAGATCTTCAGCGACAGCGGCACCCGCGAACCCAGGAGCATGACGATGCCGATCGCAAAGGCAATATCGGTGGCGGCCGGAATCGCCCAGCCGCGCAGGGCCACCGGGTCGGCATGGTTGATCGCGGCATAGATCAGCGCCGGCGCGATCATGCCGCCCAGGGCGGCCACCGCCGGCAGCACGGCCTGCGAGCGCGAGGCCAACTCGCCCTCGACGAACTCGCGCTTGATCTCCAGCCCGACCAGGAAGAAGAACACCGCCATCCACAGGTCATTGACCCAGACCAGCAGCGGCTTGGCGAGCACCAACCAGTCGCCGCCGATGCGCAGCTCGCCCGGCAGACGGATGAAGCCCAGGTAGCTCCCGGCCCAAGGCGAGTTGCTGACGATCAGGGCCAGCACGGCGGCCAGGGCCAGCACGATGCCCCCCGCCGATTCACTGGCAAAGAAACGCTTGAACGCTGCGGTCATCACGAAATGTCCTATTCATTACACTTGGCACCTTCAAAGTGCCGGCCGGCGTGAGCCTACCGTAAGCCAGGGCTGGCACGCTCGACCCCCTACTCCCCAAGTTCTCCCCCAGTTGTTGCGAGCCCTCCGCCATGAGCACCACGTCCATCAAGTACGCCGACTTCGTTGAAAGCATCGCCGCGGCGCTGCAGTACATCAGCTTCTATCACCCGGCCGACTACATCCAGCACCTGGCCCGCGCCTATGAGCGCGAGCAAAGCGCCGCGGCCAAGGACGCGATCGCGCAAATCCTGACCAACTCCAAGATGTGCGCCGAGGGTCACCGCCCGATCTGCCAGGACACCGGCATCGTCAACGTCTTCCTCAAGATCGGCATGGACGTGCGTTTCGACGGTTTCAAGGGCTCGGTGCAGGAGGCCGTCGATGAAGGCGTGCGCCAGGCCTACAACAACCCCGACAACAAGCTGCGCGCCTCGGTGTTGTTCGACCCGCTGTTCCTGCGCAACAACACCAAGGACAACACCCCGGCCATCGTCAATATGGAGTTGGTGCCCGGCAACACCATCGACGTGATGGTCGCGGCCAAGGGCGGCGGCAGCGAGAACAAGAGCAAGTTCGTGATGATGAATCCCAGCGACAGCCTGGTGGACTGGGTGCTGAAGACCGTGCCCACGATGGGTGCCGGCTGGTGCCCGCCGGGCATGCTGGGCATTGGCGTGGGCGGCACGGCCGAGAAGGCGATGCTCTTGGCCAAAGAGTCGCTGATGGACGACATCGACATGTACGAGCTGCTGGCCCGCGGCCCTCAAACGAAGCTCGAGGAGCTGCGCATCGAGCTGTACGAGAAGGTCAACGCGCTGGGCATTGGCGCCCAGGGCCTGGGTGGCCTGACCACGGTGCTGGACATCAAGATCAGGACCTATCCGACCCATGCGGCCAGCAAACCGGTGGCCATGATCCCCAACTGCGCCGCCACCCGCCACGCCCACTTCGTGCTCGACGGCTCGGGCCCGGCCTATCTGGAGCCGCCCAGCCTGGACCTCTGGCCCGACGTCAAGTGGGCGCCCGACTACAAGAAGAGCAAGAGCGTCGATCTGAACAACCTGACCAAGGCAGAGGTGGCGAGCTGGAAGCCGGGCGACACCCTGCTGCTCAACGGCAAGATGCTGACCGGCCGCGACGCGGCGCACAAGCGCATCCAGGACATGCTGGCCAAGGGTGAGAAACTGCCGGTGGACTTCACCAACCGCGTCATCTACTACGTCGGCCCGGTCGATCCGGTGCGCGACGAGGTCGTCGGCCCGGCCGGCCCGACCACGGCCACCCGCATGGACAAGTTCACCGACATGATGCTGGAGCAGACCGGCCTGATTGCCATGATCGGCAAGGCCGAGCGCGGCCCGGTGGCGATCGAATCGATCAAGCAGCACAAGTCGGCCTATCTGATGGCCGTGGGCGGCGCCGCCTATCTGGTGGCCAAGGCGATCAAGGGTGCCCAGGTGGTCGGCTTTGCCGATCTGGGCATGGAGGCGATCTACGAGTTCGACGTCAAGGACATGCCGGTGACGGTGGCGGTGGACGCCGGCGGCATCAGCGTACACAACACCGGTCCGAAGGAATGGTCGGCCAAGATCGCCGGCATTCCGGTCGCCGTGGTCTGAGGGCAGACGCACCATGATCACCTTTGAAGTCAAGGACATGAGCTGCGGACACTGCGTCGGCGCCATCACCAAGGCGCTGCTGGCGGTGGACGCCGGCGCCCGTGTGCAGATTGATCTGGCCGCCCACCGGGTGCAGGTCGAGCCAGCCGCGGCCGATGCGGCACAGCTCGGCGAGGCCATCGCGGAGGCCGGCTACACCCCAGTGCCGGTTCAATCTTGATGAACAGCAACTTGATCTGCGTCGGCCTGGGCCTGCTCGCCCTGGGGACCGCCCGCGCCGACCTGGTGGACATCCGCTGGAATGACGCGGGCCGCTTCGAGTACAAGGCGCAGATCGCGCCGTCCAAGTTCGCCGAAGTCTGCGGCAAGCTGGCCAAGGGCCAGCGCGTGGAATGGTCCTTCAGGGCCGAGCGCCCGACCCAGTTCAATATCCACCACCACGAGGGCAAGCAGGTGGTCTATCCGGCCAAGGTGGACGGTGCCAGCGCCGCCGAGGGCCAGCTGAACCCGACGCTCGATCAGGACTTCTGCTGGATGTGGAGCAACGAGACCGACCAGCCGATTGCGCTCACTTTGACACTGCAACGCTGAGTTTTTGGCACAGTGTTCGTTTGCATCGTTTTCCGTGCCCGAGCGCGTGTAAATAATCCGCCAGCCCCCTGCTCTGAGGGGATGCGCCAGACCGAGCCCCTCCCTACACTGCCCTCAGTCCCGAACACGGGGCACAGACAACAACAGAGGGAGTACGTCGTCATGTGGATACCTGCAAGCCTGTACGAGAAGCTGCCGCACATTTATCTGGCCATCAGCCTGTTCGCCTTCATGACACTGGGCCTAAAGGGGCTGGGCGGCTTCTGCGCCATGCTGCTGGCGCTGGCTGCGGCGCGCATCTACACCTGGCGGCGCAACTACCGGCAGGAAAGCCGGCAGGCCCCCAGCCGTTTCAGCCGTTATGACGAGGACGTGACGCGCCCGGCGTCGCTGTAAGGCGAAAGACCGATCAGGCCTGCGCCGTGTGGGCGCGAGCCAGAGCGGCGGTGTGCTGGTGCTTCAACGCATGCAGCTCATCGAGCAGGCGCGGCAGGCCCCTCCACTTGCCTGTATCGGCCAGGCGCTGCTTCAGCTCCTCGCGCAACTGCTGGTGGCGGGCGGCGATCTGGGTGCGGTCGGTGGACATGGATGGACTCCGGTTGTGTTGATCTGCCCGGATGATCTCCAATCGATGTGACAGTGATACGGCAAAACCTGCAGGCCGCCCACCAAACGTGATCTGGATCACGTTTGGTGGTGGGACATCTCAGGCCCTGCGTCGGCGCAACGCCGCCACTGCGAGACCGGTGACCAACAGGGCCCAGCTGGACGGCTCGGGCACCGGCGCGGCCTGCGTCACACCCGACAGGTGCAGGCTCCAATAGCCGCCCTTCTGATCATTGGTGTTCGGGTTGTTGCTGGGCTGTGTCCAGTCAGCCAGGGCCACCGGCGTCTGGCCGTCGAAGGCAAAGCCGGCCGTCAGGGTGGTGCCATTGGCGTAGTTGGGCGAGGCAGCAAGAGTCACAAGATAGTGGCCGGCAGCGAGCGTGTCGAACTTGAGGCCGGCGTCGAAGGAGCCCTGACCCGAGCCGAGGGTGTCGTCATCGTCCACCTCGCTCAACAGCACGTAACCGCTCAACGTCTTGCCCCAGACGGCAACGACCGGGTCGAAGTTCAGGCCCGACCGCCAAGAGTCGGTCCAGACCTTGACCCCGGTGCTGTCCGCATCGAGGCTGAAACTCAGCTGAATGCGGTCGGTGTTGAAGACGGCCTGGCCGGTGAAGTTGAAGTCCGCGGCCTGCGCGCCCAGGGCGCTCAGGCCACTCAGGGCAAAGGCGGCCAGGGACAGAACCTTGGAAAACGAAGCAATACTCATGTCTGACTCCGGTGTCTTGAAAGGGCGAGGCATCAGGGCGCCAGCGGCGGCGGATTGGCACGGTTCGGCGTCTGCACCGAGGGCGCCAGGCGGTTCGCACCGTCCAGCACTTCAAAGGCGGCGGCAAAGGTCTGCACATTGCTGAGGCTGGCGACCGTATCAACGTTCCAGAACTCGCACACGCAGCGGCTGGCGTTGGCATCGATCAGCATGTAGCCGCGACGGTGCAGATCGATGTACTTGAGGTGCGGGTTGGCCGGCTTGAGGCTATTGGCCACCGCCCCTGCGGGATCGTTGACGCCGGGCGAGCTGATCGAGGTGCCGACGAACTCGACCGCACGCGAGCCTTGACCGCTGGCCTTGTCATAGCCGCCGGTGGCGAGGTTGGGGTTGTTCGGGTCCTGCGTCAGATCGGCCGCCCAGGCGCTGTGGATGTCGCCGGTCAGCACCACCACATTGTTCACCGGCGCCTGGCCATTGCCGCCCTTGAGCACCTCGTAGACCCGGTCACGGGCCGGCTGGTAGCCGTCCCACTGATCCGAGTTGAGGAACACGCCGCCGCCGGCCGACAGTGGTGCGCCCTGCACCTTCAGCTGCGCGAACATCACGCCCTGGCCTAGCAGCTTCCACTTGGCCGTGCTGCCGCGCAGCTTGTTGAACAGCCAAGTCTCCTGTTCGGCGCCGAGCAATTGGCGTGTCGGGTCCGCGTAGGCGCCCGACTGCACGAAGTAGCCCGAGGGGTGGCCGATGTTGGTGCCCAACTGCTCCGAGCGGCCGCTCAGGCGCTGCTCCAGCATGATCAAGTCGACCAGATTGCCGATGGCAAAGCTGCGGTTGTTGCGCTGCGGATTGGCGGTATCCGGCACGCGCACCGGCATCCACTCGTAATAGGCCTGCAGGGCCGCGGCCACGCGCGCCGGCCAGGTGCCCTCGCTGCCGGGCTGGTGGTTCTCTGCACCGTTCTTCCAGGCGTTGTTGGCGGTCTCATGATCGTCCCAAATCGCGACCAGCGGATGCTGGCGGTGCATGGCCTGCGAGTCGGGATCGCGCTTGTACTGGGCGTGGCGGGCGCGGTAGTCGGCCAGGGTGACGATCTCGGTGGCCGGCTCGCAGGCCCGGACATTGCCGTACTGGCCCGAGCCGTATTCGTAGATGTAGTCGCCCAGGTGCACGACCATGTCGAGGTCGGCGCGCTCGGCGATGCGGCGGTAGGCATTGAAGTAGCCGTAGGCAAAGTTCGAGCAGCTCACCACGGCCATGCGCAGGCTGGGCGTGACGCCCACCGGCAGGGTCTTGGTGCGGCCGGCCGGCGACTGCGAGCCCTCGACGGCGAAGCGGTAGTAGTAGGTGGTGTTGGGCTCAAGGCGGGCGACGTCGATCTTGACGGTGAAGTCGCGCTCGATATTGGTCTTGACCCGGCCGCTGGCGGCGATCTGGATGAAGGCCGGATCCTTGGCGACGTCATAGTCCACCACCTGCGAGCTGCGGCCATTCGTCGGCGACACGCGGGTCCACAGGATCACGCGGTCCGACAGCGGGTCGCCGCTGGCCACGCCATGCTGGAACAGCGCGTTCAGCGCCACCGCGGCCTGGCCGCTCAGCGGCAGCAGGGGCGTGGCGGCAATGGCCACCGCCGCCGAGCCGGAGTGCTTGAAGAAATCGCGACGATTGCCGCCGCTGCGTGCGGGTTTGACTTGTGTGGGGCGACCCATGATATGTCCTTGCCGGGAGGTTGGCGCCGAGCTGGCGCCGAGCGGGAGATGCCGCTGGCTTGCATGCCAGGCGCCGACTCTAGGCAGCGCCCATGACCGCCGCGTGATGGCCCCCCCGGGCCGTTCGGCAGGGGGTGGTGCCAGCTCAGGCCACCGGGAAATCGACGAAGCCGTTGGCCACACCGCTCAGATTGGTGAAACTCAGGCTGATGCTCTGGCTCAGCCCGGTGACGTGATGCCACCAGCCGGCCGGGATGAACAGCAGATCTCCCGGCCCGACCTCGATCTCGATCGCCGTCGTGCGGGCGAATTGCGGATGCAGTTCCACATCGGGCCGTAGCAGATCCACCTCCGAATAGACATGCAGCTCGTTGTGCAGGTACGGCGCCTGCAGCGCCGGGATCAGCCGGAAGCGCTTGCGGCCATGGATCTGCACGAACAGGTTGTGCGTCAGGTCATGGTGCAGCGGCGTGATCACGCCCGGCGGGCCTATCCACAGATGCGTGCCGCCCTGGGCGCGCAGGTCCAGATAGCCGTCGCCGATGTTGGCGGTGTCGCGCAGCAAGGCCCCCAGGGCGGTGTTGCGCAGGGCCAGGTTGTTGGCCGTCAGATAGAAGTTGTTCGAGGCCGAGGTCTGCTCGACCATGGCGATGAAGTCACCAAAGGCCAGCTCGCGCTTGTGCTGGCTGCTGTTGGACTCATAGCGCGGGTCCTGCTCGCGATCAAACTGGATCTCCACCGGGGTCTCGGCCGGCACCTGCTCCAGCAGGCCGCAGGGCGTCCAGTGCCGCGCGGCCCAGTGCTCGATGGCGCCGCTGAACAGGCCGACCCGGTTGGGCACGAAGAAGTCGCGCAGAAAGTCGGCATAGCGCGGCAGCGGTTGGCGGGCTATTTGAAGATAGCCCGGGTCCTGGCGTTGCAGGCCGTCCAGGGTCTTGAGCAGCGACTCGCGGCGCTCCAGCTTGGCCTTGAGCGTGCGCGCCACCGCCAGATAGGGATGCTGCTGGGCCAGGGCCACCTCTTGCTGGGCCAGCTCCGGGGCGACACCGGCCTGCACCAAGGCGGCCTGCACGGTATCGGGGCTGCAACCGGCCAGCAGATTGGTGGCCAGCCAGACCTGGAAATGCGCGGGCAATGCGTCCACGGCCGTTCAACGCACCAGCCGCTGCTGGTACAGCTGCGTGCGCAATTGCTCGGCCTCATTCTCCAGGCGAACGGCGGCCAGGCCGAACAGCGGATCGGCGGCGGCCGCTCGGTCATAGGGCGTGCGGCGGCGCAGGTGGTCGATCAGGGTCAGGCCCACCGCATAGATCTGCTGGTTCTTGGCCTCGGCCTCGGCCAGCAGCTTCGTGCTGCGCTCCAGCAGGGCCGTGAGACTCTGGTTGACGCGGGTGCGCTCGTCCACCAGCGCCTGCAGGCTGCGGCCCTGCTGCTGCAGGGCCAGCGCCTGCTTCTCGTTGGCCTCGGCGGCGGCCTGCGCCTCTGCGGTCTGACGCTTTTGCGCGTCCAGCTCGGCCTGCAGCCGTGCCAGTTCCTGCTGCGCCTGCTTCAGCTCGCCATGCAAGACCTGGCCCTGGCCGCGTGCGCGCTGCGCCTGCTGGGCCAGCAGCTCCTTCTCCTTTGCCAGGGCAGCCTTTTCGCTCTGCAGGCCGGCCTGGCTGTCCTGCGCGGCCTTCAGCGCGGTCTGCGTGCGGCGCAAGGCCTCGCGCTCGCGGTTGGCGCGATTTGCATCCTGTTGAGACAGGGCCGGCAGGGCCAGCAAGGGAATGCACAGGGCGAGCACAAGCTTCTTCATGGCCGACTCCTAGAACTTGGCATTGACGTCGATCTGTATCACTTCGACCTTCAGCGGCGCGCTGCTCAGATTGCCGCTGATCGAGCGTGGGTCGCCGGGCACGGCCAGGAAGCGGTAGCCGTCGTCCAGATTGCGCGTGCTGGTCCAGCGCAGGCCGATCGAGGTGTTGCGGTCAAGGTAGTAGCTGCCGCCGATCGACCAGCCCTTGTAGTTGGTGCCGCCGCCATGCCAGGTGGTGTCGGTCAGGCCATCGATCCAGGCGTCGCGCTCGAACAGGCGGTAGGCGGCGAAGGCGTTCCAGTCGCCCTTCTCGGCCAGGTGGCGCGAGCCGAAGAGCACCCGCGCCTGGTAGCCGTTGACCTTGTCGCTGAGCATGTCCACCGCGCTGGTGCCGGCACGCTTGCGGATGTCGGCCTGGTCGAAGCCGCTGTTGTGCACATAGTCCAGCACCAGGCCCACCTGCAAGGGGTCGAAATGGTTCAGGGTCAGGCCTGCCGTCACATTGATCGGGCGGAACTTCGAGGCCAGGCCCCACACCGGCGCGCCGGTGTTGGTCGGGTCATTGAGGTTGATCAGCGTATTGCCCTTCAGGCGCAGGCCCGCCGGGTACTGGCTGCTCTGGTAGGCCACCGTGCCGGCACGTGGGCCGGTCGGCGCCGGGCCGGTCTCGCGCAAGCCCTGCACATTCTGGAAGTCATAGACGGCCAAGCCCACCCGCAGCTGGGTCTTGTCCATCACTGCCCAGTCGGCTCCGACCTGGGCTCCGTACAGCCATTTGTCGGACTTGCTGAGCTCGAACTCCTGCAGCGGGAAGGCGCCGAAGGTGGCAAAGGCATAGAGGCCCGAGGCCAGGTTGCGCTCGGCGCGCACCGCCACACCGTCCAGCGACAGATCGTCGGGCCAGATCAGGTCGCTGCCATAGAACGGATTGGCCATGCGGCCGCCCTCGATGCGCAGATCATGGCGAGGCTCCCAGCGCAGCCAGGCACGGTCCAGTGCAAAGGTGTAGCGGTCAAAGCTATTGCCGAGCGTCTGCGTGGCCGAGACGGCGCGGCTGGAGGTGCTCAGGCGCAGCGCGCCGGACACGTCTTCACTGACCTTGGCGTTGACGCCCAGCCGTGCGCGCAGGCTCAGGCGCTGGCGGCTGTGTTCGGTGTTGGTCAGGTCCGGCGCCCAGGCCGGCGAGCTGACCTGGTTGCGGTAGGCCTCGGCCGGCAGATTGCCATGGTCGAAGATATCGCCCTGGGCACGCACCCGCACATCGCCATCGATGCTGATGCCGCGCAGCCAGTTGGGGAACTTGCGCGCATCGGCCCAGTTCTCGGCCCGCGCGGTGGCCAGCACGTCGAGCTTGATGTCTTCGCGGATCTGCGCCTTCAGGGTCTCGGGGATGTAGGGCACACGCACCGTGCCGCTGGCCGTCGTGCTGGCGACGCCGGCGGCAGCACCAACGGCGGCCGGTGCCGCCAGGGGCCGGCCCCAGGCGCTGGCCGGATCGGCTGCGGCTGCCGGCGCCTGGGCCACGGCCACCGGCTTGGGCGCCGCCTGGCGCAGCATCGCCTCGGCACGCTCGCGGTTCAGCAGGCCCTGATCGGCCAGCGCCTGTATCAGCGCGGTGGTGGTGGCGCGCAGCTGCTCCAGTTCGGCGCGCTCGTTCGAGGGCGGTGCGGCCACCGGCTCGGCCATCAGCTTGGCCGCCAGCGCGGTCAGCTGCTTAGCCAGTTCGGTGCGCTCATCGGCATGGGCGGAACCGGCACCCAGCAGGCCGGCGGCCATGGCGGCGCTCAGCAGGCTCAGGCGGGGTCTTCGTTCAAGGTTCGGGAGCATGGTGATCTTGATTCGGAAAAGGTTGGAATCGGTTGGGCATCAGGCCGCCGGCCGCACGCTGAGCCGAAAGCGCATCGGCAGCGTCAGGTGGGGCGGCGGCGGCAGCTTGAACAGGCGCGAGGTCTCGCTCAGCGCGGCCTGCATCTCGGCATCAGCCTTGGTGTCGCCGCTGGGCAGCAGCTCGAAGCGCTGGATCGCGCCGTCGGCGGCCAGCCAGATGCTGAACGTGGCCGTGAGCTGGGGGGCATCGCTCTTCAACCGCTTCTCGATCTCGTCGCGCAGCAGCTGGCGGGCGTTGTTGGCATAGAGGCGCTCCTGGGCCCGGTCGGCCGGTGAGCCGCCCGCGGCTGGCGCGCCGGTGATGGGCGTGCCGCCCTGGTATTCGCTCTTCACGCTGCCGGCGGCAAAGGCGCTGGGGCCGTCACCGGCCGCGCCCTCCATCTTCAGCGGCTCGTTGGCAGCCTTCGGTGCCTCCGGCTTGGGCGGCTCGTCGCGCATCGCCTGCTTGGGTTCGTCCTTGGGCGGCTCGGGCTTCTTTTCTTCCTTGGGCGGAGGCGGCGGCGGCGGCGGCGTGTCGGGCAGGATACTGATCTTGGCCACCTGGCGCTTGTGGCCGGTGTCGCCCGAGCCCAGGCCGCGCAGCCAGACCGCCAGGGCGGCGACCAGGGCCACCACCACGAGGGCGATCACGGCGCGCAGAAGCCATTGCTGCTTGCTGACCGGCTGGAGTGAGTCTTCGGCAAGTGCAGACATGGCTCAGCTACCGATCTTGGCCGTGATCAGGCCCATATTGACCTGCAGCTTGTTGCACAGGTCCACCACCGCGACGATGCTGGCGTACTGCGCCTTCGCATGGCCCTTGATGGCCACCGACATCTGCGCATCGGCTGCCTTGGCCGCCAGCAGCTGCGTCTCGAGTTCCTCGATGCTCAGGCCCACCCCATTGAGCAGCAGCTGACCACCAGGCATCACCTGCACGATGCGCAGATCATGCTTTTCGGTGCTCGGCTTGTTCGAGGGCTTGGGCATGCTGATCGTCAGGCCCTGCACCGAGGCCGTGGTCATCAGGATGAAGACGACCAGCAGCACATAGGCCAGGTCCAGCATCGGCGTGACGTTGATGGTGTCGAAGGGCTTGGCTTCGGTATTGATCTGCATGGCTGAGTCCTACTGCGTGGCGCGTTTGGTGACCAGGCCGATCTCGGTGATGTCCAGCTTCTTGGCCACCTCCAGCACCTGCATCACACCCTCGTACTGGGCCGCCGCGTCGGCCTTCAGCACCACCGGCAGGGCCGGGTTGGCGGACTTGTACTGGGCCAGTGTGCTGCTCAGCTGCTCCAGCGTGACCGGATAGGCGTCGAGGTACATCGCACCATCGGCGGTGATGGTGATGGCCCGTGTCTGCGGCCGAGCCAGGTTGTTGGCCGCCTCGGTGATGGGCGCCCGGACCTTCACGCCCTGCACCGACGCGGTGGTCAGGATGATGAACACCACCAGCAGCACATAGGCCAGGTCCAGCATCGGTGTGACGTTGATCTCGTCGAAGGGCTGGTTGTCTTCTTTGATGTCGGCGGACATGGCGGTGGCTCAGGTTTTCCGACTCAGGGCGCGCCGTAGATCTCGGCCACGCGGGTGGTGAACTCATCGACAAAGATCTGCATGTCGGCCGAGATGTTCTTGATGCGCGAGGCCAGGTAGTTGTAGGCAAACAGCGCCGGTATCGCGACGGCAAGACCTGCCACCGTGGCCAGCAGCGCGGCGGCAATGCCGGGCGCGATGGCATTCACATTCACGTCCCCGGCCGCAGCAATCGCGGCAAAGGTGATCATCACGCCCAGCACCGTGCCGAGCAGGCCGATGAAGGGGCCGCCCGAGATGGCGATCGTCAGCAGCACCATCTGCGAGTTCAGCCGGTGGCTCTCGCGCACCAGGTCGGCATCGACGGCGGCGCGCACCGCGCTCAGCGAGGCGCCCGACAGGGCCTTGGCACCGGCCTCGCCGACCTTGCGCTTGGCCAGTTCGCGCACGCCGGCGGTGTAGAGCCGGAACAGCGGCGAGTTCGGATGGGCGCCGCCCTGCTCCAGGGTCAGCAGGTCATGGGTGGCGCCGCGAAAGCGGCCGAGAAAGCTTCGATTGGCCTTGTCGGCCCGGCCGACGAAACGGGCCTTGCTGATGATCACCCAGGTGGCCACCACGAACATCAGCGCCAGCACGATGATCACCACCCAGGCATCGGTGGTCAGGTTCTTGACCAGCACGGCAAAGTGGCCGCTGCCCTCGCCCTCGGCGGCGTCGCCGCTCTCCCGCAGCGAGGCGACCAGCTTGCTTTGCGCACCCTGCGCACCGGCGGCCACCAGCAGCCACTCGGCACTGCGCACGGTGTTGGCGATCAGCAGCGCGTCGGCCTGGCCCTTCACGCCCTCACCCAGGCGCATTTCGCCGGCCAGGGCCGGGGTGACCAGCTCGGCCTGGTCGGCGGCCACGCCGTTGAGATAGAGCTGGGCCTTGCCGCCACCCAGGGTCAGGGCCAGTTGGGCCCAGACATTCGGCGCCAGGCCGCCACCGATCAGCTCGGTCTTGCCCACCCGCACGCCTACCTTGCCGGCCGCCAGCCGCACCATCAGCGGACCCCACTGCAGCACGGTGCCGCTGTTGACGAACTCCGGCTTGAGCCAGAGACTGATCGTCACCGCGCCGCCAGCGTCCACCTTGAACTTGTCATTGCCGGTCCAGACAATGGCCGCCCCGTCCAGCCGGGCGCTGGCGGCCAGCAGGCCGTTGGCATCGATCGCCACCGGGGCCACCGCCTTCAGTCCGGCCCGGACGTCAACGCCCTGAGACTCCTTGTCGCTGAACTGTATCGCCGCCAGTGTGGCCGCGTCATGCGCGCCCGCCTCGGCCGCCTCCGCGCCGGCCTTGGCATTGCCGGCATAGACATAGATCGCGTTCTTTTCGCTGCCCGGCGCCACCACCGGCACCTGCACCCACAGCACGGCCAGTTCGTTGATGCCGTCGAAGCGCTCGACGCTGAACTTCAGCGGCGTCTTGTCGTCACCGGCCAGCAGGCGCAGATCGCTGCCATCCTCCTTGGCCGCCGCGAAGTCGATATTGCCCGAGTGCAGGCGCACCGCGACGCTGACATTATTGGCCGCCTCCTTGGTCTCCAGGCCCTGGGCCGAGGTGTTCAGGGTGATGCGGGTGCGTTGGCTCCAGTCCTTGCTCCACCAGGCGTGGGCGGTGCTGGGCAGCACGGTGGCGGCGGCAAGGGCCAGAGAGATCAGTACGTTTCGCATGGAAGGAAATCCGGAATAAGTCGTCATGTTTGCAGCGCTTTGTTGCAGCCGTATCAGTTGCCGGTGCCGAAACCGAGAAAATCGAGCAGCAGGGTGCGACGTGCGCGCTTCTTGCGTCGTTCGTCGTCGTCCTCCTTGGTCGCGGCCGGACCGGCAGCGGTGGGCGCCAGCGGCAAGGCGCCCGGCGCCACCACGGCGGCCGGGGTGACCGTGGGCGGCGGACCGCCCGAGGCCGCACCGCCGACCTGGATGTCGATCGCATTGACAAAGCGCACCGCGCCGAAGAAGGCATTGCCCTGCGAACGGATGCCCGCCTCGCCGGCATTGATCTCGCCGGCCGGCGCGTAGAGGTCGAGGTCGCTCTTGGAATCAAGCACGGCGATGCCGCTGCCGCTGAACGAGCCCGAGGTATCGAACACCAGCCGGCCCTGATCGTCCAGGCGCAACACCGGTGCCGGGGCGCCGGTCACCGTCTTGGCGCCACGGCCGGCATCGATATTGCCGACCGAGGACCAGAGCAGCACATTGCCCTTCTTCAGCGTGAACACCCGCGACTGGTTGACCTCGAAGTCGTTCTTCACCAGGGCCGAGACATCGCCGCCATTGACGGTGACGATGCCCAGATCGCTGGCCTTCTTCGGTATGCCGGTGGAGGCAATCTCGCCGGCATTGATGCCCCCGCCCGGCGCCAGCAGGCTGATGCCGGCCTGCTGCAACGTCTTGACCTGGCTGGTGGGCATGCGGATGTCACCCCTGGGCCGATGGCCGTCGGCATCAACCGGGAACAGCAGCTCGATGGCGCGGTAGCCGCGCGCATAGCCGGCCGCGCGGGCAGCGCCATCGCTGCTGGCCGCGGCGCGCCCGGCGGCCCGCAGCTCCTGCACCAGCACCTGGTTCAGCCAGACCATCTGGCGTTCGATCGGCAGGGCCTCGAAGGCGGCGATGGCATCAAGGTCGCTGACGCGCGCGCCCAGCAGGCCACGCACATAGCCCCCCAGCGCCTGGCGCTGCTCGGCGCTCGCCAGCGACGCCACGAAGGCCGTACGCTGCGCCTGTGGCAGCTGGGCATAGGCGCCGGCCAGCAGCGGGCCAACCGCCACCCGCTGCTGCTCGGCCGGCATGGCCGCGAAGGCGGCCAGGGCCTGGGCCTGGCTCAGTTCGGGCTTGTCCGCCGTGCGCGGCAGGGCCTGCACATAGCCCGCCACTGCCAGCTGGTAGCGCTGCTCGCCCAGCAGTGCCTTCAGGCGCTGCAGCTGATCGCCGGTGGACAGCGCCTTGAACTCGCGTGCGGCACTGCTGCTTGCGGCGGCGGCCGCGTCGGCCTGGCCCGCCAACAGGGCATAGAGCGCATCGGCGCGGTCGGTCAGGCCCGAACCACCGAGCAGATGGAAGCCCTTGGCAGACGCCTGGACGTAGTCGCCGGCGTCGCTGCGGTAGCCGGCCACCAGCGAGATACCGGCGGCTCCTTCAGGCAGCAGGGTGCTGTTGTTGATGTTGCCCACCGCCACGACGCCGCGGCTGACGCCCAGGTCGATGTGGCGACCCGCCAGCAGCATCAGTTCGCCGGGGCCGGCGACTTCGACGCCACCCTGGGGCGAGCTGTTGTTCATGACGATGTCACGGCCAGCGCTGATCTGGGTCAGCTCGCGCGATGGGGTCATGACCTGCCCGCTGGCATCCAGCCGGGCGGGTTGGTGCTGCACCGTCAGGCCGTTGCCCAGCAGTCGCACGTCACCTCCGGCAGTGATGCTGACAGGCCGTGCTGAAGTGATGCCACCCGAGACCACGACATCGCCTTGCGAAGCGCTGACGCGGATCGGATCGCGGTCGCTGCGGTCCAGGGTCTGCCCGGCGGCAAACTGAGTGGCCGCCTGCGCGGCCAGCAGCTCACTGCGCTCATGCACACCGATGGCCGGGGCCGGCCCGGTCGCGGTGACACGCAACTGGTCGATGTTGACATTGGCGCCAGCCAGGATCTGCAGGCCGCGCAACTCGGATCCGACATCGGCCAAGGTCGGCTGCTGAATCACCGGCGGTCCGCTGGCGAAGCTCACCGATCCCTCGGGCGCGGCAAACCGGGCCCGTCCGGGAATGATCTCGTTCAGACCGTTGGACCCGCTGTTGGTCTGCTGAGGCTGCACCGCACTCAGGTAGCTCACCGAACCCGCGGCGCTTTGCACCAGCAGGCTGGCGCGATTGTCCAGCCCGGCGATGGCCTGAGCGCTGCCGAGCTTGTTGTCCGTGCCGGCCAGGCTCATGCCCGCGCTGCGGGCGCTGGCCAAGGTCAGGTCACCCATCGCCTGGACGCGGATCTCGGTGTCCTGATAGAGCAGTTGCAGACCCGGATCGCGCTTGCTGCTGAGGTCTTGATCCTTTCGAATCGTCCCCGCGGCCGTCAGGTCCAGCAGGGCACCGCCGGCATACAGGCTGCCATTGACCACATCACGACCGGCCTGCACCAGCAGCTTGTCGCCTCCAAAGGTGCGCGTCGAAGCTGCGGCGCCGGTGCTCGCATCGGCCGGCACGACCCAGCCACTGGTGGCCGTTGCAGCTTGCAGATTGATCAGGTCGCGTCCGGCCTGGACGCTGACACGGCCGCCGCCGAAGGTGGCCAGCCCCTGCTGGAACAGGTCGTAACGCGACCACCAGGCCTGCGGGTTTTCGCCGCCGCTGCGCCACCACCAGTCGGTCTGGTAGCTCTGCTTGGCATTGGTCAGGCCGACACCGAGCACGTCGCGACCGGCGTTCAGCGTGATGGCACCGCCACCACTGAGGAAGGGGCTGCCCGAGCCGGCCAGCATCTCGGCGGCCAGCGATTCCAGACTCACCGGCAAGACGGCGAGCGGAACCTCCGCAGGGGTCGGCGGGGGGGCCGGCGTGGGCGTGGGCGTGGGCGTGGGCGTTGGCGTTGGCGTTGGCGTTGGCGTTGGTGTTGGTGTTGGTGTTGGGGTTGGGGTTGGGGTCGGCGTTGGCGTGCTGGTCACCGGTGGAGCCGGCGGCACTTGGTCCTTGGTGCTGTCAGAGCCATTGCCAGGGAAGGTTGATCTGCGATCGCTGCATCGGCAGGGATCACCTTCTGCGGCATGGCCAAGGGAATGGAAGGCAAACCCGTCGGCGGTGCCGGCGGCAGCTTGTCCTGGGTCGTGTCATTGCCGTTGCCTGGCGACGGTTGCGTGGGCGTGGGCGTGGGCGTGGGCACGGGCGCCGGCACGGGCGCGGACGTCAAAGGCGGCGCTGGCGGCAGCTTGTCCTGGGTGGTGTCATTGCCGTTGCCTGCGGACGGTGTCGGTGTCGGTGTCGGTGTCGGTGTCGGTGTCGGCGTCGGTGTCGGCGTCGGCGTCGGTGTCGGCGTAGGCGTAGGCGTAGGCGTAGGCGTAGGCGTAGGCGTCGGCGTCGGCGTCGGTGTCGGCGTCGGCGTCGGTGTCGGTGTCGG
>Ga0187845_1000052_pt1 | contig 59220 bp, 94 predicted proteins | sample SpaLakP09_SKY_68_FD_134515 | JGI IMG/M metagenome (GOLD analysis project Ga0187845, IMG submission 134515) | Oligotrophic lake water microbial communities from Sparkling Lake, Wisconsin, USA - SP09_SKY_68 | ecosystem: Environmental > Aquatic > Freshwater > Lake | place: USA: Sparkling Lake... | reverse complement strand
CGATCAGGCCATAGGCCACGTACGACAGGCCGGGGCCGCCGTACTGCTCGGGGATGGTGGGGCCCAGAAGGCCCACTTCGCCCATCTCGCGAAAGATGCTCACGTCCATCTTCTCGTGGCGGAAGGCGTCCAGCACGCGGGGCGCCAGCTTGTCCTGGCAGTAGGCGGCAGCGGCGTCGCGGATGGCGCGCTCGTCATCCGTCAGTTGCTGGCTCAGAAGGAACGGGTCATCCCATTGAAAAGCGGCGTGGGCCATGTGTGTCTCCAGGTCGGAAAGGGGGGGAAGAAAAGAAACGAATCTGGAACGCATCGTAGGCCTTGGGCTAGTGGCCTGCAAGCGAGTTCTTTTCATCCAGACATGCGTTTGTGGAATGTATAGAATACTTGCCGCACTCAGCCCCATGGGGTGATGGCTTCTTCACAAGTTCCTCTTCATCATGCGCCGCAACATCCCATCGACCCAGGCCTTGGCCTGTTTTGAGGTCGCAGCCCGCCACGAGAGCTACACCCGTGCCGCGCAGGAGCTGTCGCTCACGCAAAGCGCCGTGTCGCGCCAGATCCAGGCGCTGGAAGAGTTTTTGGGCGTGCAGCTGTTCCGCCGCACGCGCCACGGCGTGGTGCTGACGCCCGCCGGTGCGCACTATGGCCGCCAGGTGGCGCGCTGGCTGCAGGGGCTGGAGCGCGACACCCTGGACGTGATGGCCCACCAGGGCGAGGGCGGCACGATCACGCTGGCGGCGGTGCCCACCTTTGCCACGCGCTGGCTCATCCCGCGCCTGCCACAGCTGGCGCGGGCGCACCCCGACATCGTGGTGCACATCGACACGCAAACGCGGCCCTTTTTGTTTGCCGACACCACGTTTGACGCCGCGCTGTACGCAGGCACGCCCGAGCAGGTGAGCAACTGGCCCGGCGTGCAGGCACAGCTGCTGATGCACGAAGACGTGGTGCCCGTGTGCAGCCCGCGCCTGCTCGAATCCGCCGCGCCCCGGGGCCGGGGCCGCGCCCACCAGCCCGTGGCCGCCGAGGCGCTGGCCGAGCTGCCGCTGCTGCAGCAAAGCACACGCCCCTATGGCTGGCGCCAGTGGTTTGATGCCATGGGGGTGGATGCGCCCCATGCGCTGGATGGCCCGCGCTACGAGCTGTTCTCCATGCTCGCCGTGGCCGCCACGCACGGCATGGGCGTGGCGCTGATCCCGCCGCTGCTGATCGAGGCGGAACTTGCCAGCGGCGAGCTGGTGGTGGCCTGCAACCGCCCTCTGCGCGGCGAGCGGGCGTATTACCTCATCAGCCCTGCACAGGCGCAGCTGCCGGTGCTGGCCACCTTTGCGCGCTGGCTGCAGCAGATGGCCGAGGCGGGTGGTGCCCCGGCTGCGGGATGACGCGCTTGCATTGCCCCTGGCGCTGAACTAATCTGGTTGCGCGGAAGTCAGTCTTTCTTTCACCAACCCCGTTGGAGAGCGACCACCATGACCACCTACCACGCTCCGCATTTCGATCCCACTGTGGACGAGATTGCGACCCTCAAGCAACTTGAGATGGGCGAAGTCATCACGCTGCCCCACGCGCTCAAGGACCATGTCTCCGGGCGCCTGCTGGAGTGGGGGTTTGTCACCAAGGGGCCGGGGGGAGAGCTGGCCATCACGGCCAGCGGTCGCCAGCTGATTCGGCGGCAAGACAACTAGGTTTTTGCGGGGGCGGTCATCAACCGCCCGGCCCTGCCTTTGGCAGCGCCCGTTCCCTGCCGGGCGTCACCCACCCATCAGCCGCCGCAGCCAGGACTTGGGTTTGTCCAGATCGGCCAGGGTTTCGGCGCAGGTCTCTGCGCTGCTGGTTTGTCCGTCCAGCGTGTACAGGTGCTGGGCCTTGAGCAGCAGGGCCCGCGCTTCTTCCTTCTTGCCCAGCTGGCCCAGCGCCTTGCCCAGGCCCCAGTGGCAATAGGGCACGCTGGTGCCCTGCGCAATCAACCGTTCAAACCGCTGCGCGGCCTGCGCGGGGTCTCCGGCGTTGAGCAGCTCGGTGGCGTAGTTCAGGGCCACGGTGCCGTCGTCGGGGTGGGCGGCGCACCAGGTGTCAAACACCTGCAGTGCTTCTTTGCTGCGGCCCAGCGCGAGCAGCGCGCGTGCGCGGTGCTCGCGGGGCGCCCATTGCGCGGGCTGCAGTGCCATGGCAACCTCTGCCACGGCCAGTGCGCGCGTGGCCTCGCCCTTGTTGGGGCGGCCGTTGTGCAGCAGGCAGAAGGCCAGGTTGTTGAGGGCGCGGTAGCTCTCGGGGTCGTCGGCAATGGCCTGCTCGAAATAGGGGCGGGCGGCGTCCAGATCGCCCATGTTCTTGTAGGTGGCGCCCAGCAGGTTGGTCAGGAACTCGCCTTGCAGTTCGTTGGCCTGCTCCAGCGCCTGCAGGGCCTTCAGTGCGGCGGGGTAGTCGGCGCGGTCGAAATGGATCGTGGCCTCCAGCGTCAGGTGCTGGGTGGATGTGGGGTCTGCCTGCTTCAGGCGCTGCAGGTCGGCCAGCGCGGCGTCGAACTGCTCCAGGTCGCGGTAGCAGCGGGCGCGGCCTGCGCGGGGCCAGTCCCAGTCGGGTTCGCGCTCAAGCAGGTCGCTCCACTCGTCGATGGCGTCCTGGTAGCGGTCCAGCTTCTCCAGGCAGGCCGCCCGGTTGTGCTGCACGTTGTTGATGCGCCCCATCTTCTGGCGCGCAATGTCCAGAAACTCGATGGCCTTCCTGGGGCTCTTTTTCATCAGCAGCGTGCCCAGGTTGTATTCGATGGCCATGTGGTAGCTGTGCATGGGTACCTGCGCCGCGCGGATCAGGGCAATGGCCTCGTCCTCGCGGCCCAGCTCGCACAGCACCTGCATCAGCAGGTTGTGCGCACGAAAACTCGCGGGGTGCGCCTGGCAGGCCTGCCGGTAGCAGGCGGCAGCTTCTTCGGGCGCGTCCAGCGCCTTGTGGACCTTGCCCAGCGTGACCAGCGTGTCCAGGTGCGTGGGGTGCGTGGCCAGCACCTGCTGGCCCAGGGCCAGCGCCTCGCTCAGCGCGGGGCCACCCTCGGCCTGTGCCAGCAGGCAGCGCACCCAGGCGTTGCCCCAGTGCGTGGCATCCAGCGCCTGGGCAGCCTGCAGGTCTTGGCGTGCCGCCTGCGCGTTGTCCAGCCGCAGGTGGATGCGCGCACGGGCCTGCAAGGCCTCGCAGGCCGCCGGAAACCGCTGGACGATGGAGTCCGCCAGTTCCAGGTCGTGGTCGTCGATGTCATCGGCCGCCATCAGGGTGGCCAGCAGGTGCTGAAGTTCGCCCGTTGCGGGTGTGGCTGCGGTGGTCATGGCGGTGGATTTCCCTCTCTGGCTCTCTGGTCGTGGCAAGGCCGAATGTGCCCATCCCCGCTTTGGCCCGCATTGGCCTGCATTGGCCTACATTGGCCTACGTTAGCGCGGGCCCTGGTGCGGCCGAGGCTGCTTGGGGCGATGGATTCGGCGTCACCCGGGTGGTTGGTGTTGTGCTCTGGGCGCTGCAGATGGCGCGCGCTGTTTATAGAGGCTGTGGGCGCGTTGCCGCCCGCCTGGGGGGCTCGGATTCGTAAGCAGATGTTCTGAAAATCGGGTCTGGCCGGGCCACTGCGGGCTTTTCGGGGGGGCTTGCGGGACCCTTTGCGCGGGCGGCAATTCTGTGGCTCCCGTCCGGGTATTCGCGGGGGCGGGGCGGGCGCCGGGTTCTCGCTCTATCCTGCGGCCTTCTTTGCGAGGTCTGCGCATGTTTCCTCTTCGCACCACCCTGAGTGTGGTCAGCCTGGTGTTGGCCGGCCTGCTGCTGGCAGGCTGCAGCACTGTGAAGCTGGCCTACAACCAGGCCCCACAGCTGCTGTCGTGGCAGCTCAACCGGTACCTGGACCTGTCGCAGCCGCAGGCCGAGCGGGTGCGCGACGAGCTGGCCGACCTGCACCGCTGGCACCGCGACACCCTGCTGCCCGAGCACGCCGGGCTGCTGCAAAAGCTGCGCCAGCAGCTGCCCGCCCCCATGTCCGCCGAGCAGGCCTGCCGCGCCTATGCCGACCTGCGAACCCAGATCGACCAGTTGCTCGCGCGGGCCGAGTCCTCGCTGGTGTGGCTGGCCTCCGACCTGTCTGAAGCCCAGATCCGCAGCCTGCAGAAAAAGCAGGCCGACAGCAACGCCGACTGGAAAAAAGAGTGGCTGGACCCACCCCCGGACAAGCTGCGCGAGCACCGCTACCAGCTGCTGCAGTCGCGCACCGAAGACTTCTACGGCACCCTGCAAGAGCCCCAGAAGGCCGCGCTGCGCAGCTACATCGCCCAGTCATCCTTTGACCCGCAGCGCACCTATGCCGAACGCCAGCGCCGCCAGCAAGACCTGGTGCAGGTGCTGCGCAAGATCGCCGCAGAGCGCGGCAACACCGAGCAGGCCCGCACCCTGCTGCGCGGCTACCTGGCACGCCTCAACACATCCCCCGATGCCGCCTACCAGCGCTACGCCGCCACGCTGGTGGACGAAGGCTGCACCGGGTTTGCACTGGTGCACAGCGCCATGACCTCCGCCCAGCGCCTGCAGGCCGTGGCCTCTGTCGGGGCCTACGAGCAGGACTTCATCACCCTGGCGGCGCAGCGCGTGGCGCCCTGACCGGGCGCTGGCGGGGTGGCAACCGGGCAACAAACCGATGGCATTGCCCGCCCGTTGGGGGGATCATCGGGGCTCTTGGCACCTGCAGGAGACCCCCATGAACCAGGCTGTCTATCTCAAGCTCAAGGGCATCGTGATCCAGGACCTCATCAAAAACCCGCGCCGCGTGTCGTTTCACGAGCGGGAACTCAAGAGCGACGGGCTCACGCCGGAGTACCGGCGCGCGGTAGAGGAGGCGCTGGAGGAGTTGCGTGCTGCGCAGCGGCGGAGGGGGTAGGGGGCTATCCACTGCGCGAATCGCAGCGCCGTGCTCAGGCCGGGGCCAGCCAGCGCTCGACCAGTTTCACCCAGTAGGTCGCGCCTGTGGACAGCACCCGGTCGTTGAAGTCGTACTGTGTGTTGTGCACCATGCAGCCGCCTTGCTGGCCCACACCGTTGCCGATGTTGATGAAGCAACCAGGGATTTTTTCGAGGAAAAAGGCGAAATCCTCGCTCGCGGTGACCGGCTCGACCTGGGCTGCCAGGCCCGCTTCGCCTAGCCAGTCGCGTACCAGATCCAGGCAAAAGCGCGTGGGCTCCGGACTGTTGTGCAGCACCGGGTAGCGCCGTTGGTAGTTCACCTCAGCCTGGGCGCCCAATGCAGCGGCCTGGGCGTGGGCAATTTCGGTGATGCGCCGCTCCAGCAGGTCCTGCACCTGGGGCTGCATGGCGCGCACGGTCAACCGCAGCTCAGCTGTGCCCGGGATCACGTTGGGGGCATCGCCCGCCAGAAAGGCGCCGACCGACACGATGCCAGTCTGCAGGGGGGGCACGTTACGGGCCACGATGGTTTGCAAAGCCATCACGATGGCCGAGCCCGCAACGATGGGGTCTACCGTGTTCTGCGGCAGGCCGCCGTGGCCGCCCACGCCGGTGACCTTGATGATGCAGGTGTCGGCGCTGGCCATGGCAAAGCCCGGCACGGTCATGAACTGCCCCTCGGGAATGCCGGGGGCGTTGTGCATCCCAAAGATGGCATCACAGGGGAATAGCTCCAGAAAGCCATCCTCCAGCATCTTGCGCGCGCCGGCCAGGCCCTCCTCCGCGGGCTGAAACACCGCGTACACCGTGCCGTCAAATCGGCGGGTAGCGGCCAAGTGGCGGGCGGCCGACAGTAGCATGGCAGTGTGCCCGTCGTGACCGCACGCATGCATCTTGCCAAACACCTTGCTGGCCCAAGGCTTGTTGGAGGTCTCGGTCATGGGCAGCGCGTCCATGTCGGCCCGCAGCCCGATGCGGCGCGGGCTGGTGCCAGCGCGCAGCGTACCCACCACACCGGTGCCACCCAGGCCCCGGTGTACTTCCCAACCCCAGCGGATCAGGCGCTCGGCCACCAGGTCGCTGGTCACCTGCTCTTCAAAGCCCAGCTCGGGGTGTGCGTGGATCTGGCGGCGCAGCGCCACCATTTCGTCCTCGTGGGCGCGGATCTCGTCCAGCGCCGGGGGCGGGGGTGTCAGGGGCATCGTCATCAGTTGGCATCCAGCTTGGCGCGGCGGGCTGCCTCCTGGAACTGGGTGATCTCCTGCGCGTAGAACGCGCTCAGCTGCTCCAGACTCATGGGCGGCATCAGCGGAACACCGGCGGTGGCCTCCAGCCCTTTGCGAATCTCGGGGCGGCTCGCGGCCTCTTGTGCGGCGCGGTGCAGGCTCTGCACCAGGGCTTCGGGCGTGGCCTTGGGTACCAACACACCGCCCCACACATCCACCGTCGTGAAGCGGGGCAGGGACTTGCTCTCGGCAAAAGTACCAACGCCAGGCACCAGCGGCGAGCGGGCCGTGCCGGTGACCCCGATGATGCGCATCTTGCCGCCCGCTGTCATCTTGGCCAGATGGCCATCAAGCGGGAAAAAGGCCAGATCCAGTTGGCCGCCCATCAGGTCCTGCAGCAGGGGGCTGCCGCCGCGGTAGGGCACATGCGTCATGTTTACGCCCGCCGCCTGGGTGAATGCGTCTCCGGCGAGGTGGTAGACCGAGCCCACACCCACACTACCGTAGTTCAGGGGCTTGTCCTTGGTAGAGCGGGCCAGGGCCACCAGTTCGTCAATGTTGTTGGCGGGAAGGTCCGCACGAACGTACACCGCCAGGGATGGCTTGCTGATCAGGTGCACCAGCCGGAAGTCGGTGGGGCTGTATTTCACGGCCTTCAGGATGACGGGGGCCAGGATCGTCTCTGTAGGCGACCCGAGGAACAGTGCGTCGCCCGCCGCACCGCGCGACAGCACCTTGTTGCCAGCGATGCTGCCGCTCGCGCCCGAGAGGTTTTCCACCACCACCGTGCGTTGCAACTGGGCCGCCAGACCCGGGGCGAGCGTGCGGGCAAACACATCCGATGTTCCCCCCGCAGGGAAGGGCACGTACAGCGTCGTCACGCTGTTGCTGGCCGGGGTGTCGGCCAGGGCAGGGGACAGACCGCAGGCCAGCAGGGGCAGGGCTTGCAGCAGGGCGCGTCGAAGCATGGGGAGACTCCTCGTGTTGAAAATGGCAGGACAAAGCGCAGCGAAGCGCGGAGAGGGGCGATGGGCATTCGGCGATAAACGACGAATCGGAGCCGGTGGTGGCCAGAGCCTTAGCGCAGCTGGTAAACGCAGATCCGGACCGCTTGCCGGTCGGCCAGCCGCGGGTAGGCACGCCCCACCAGTACAGCGTCGTTGAGCCAGCCGTAAGGACCCACCGGGGCCGTGATGTCCACATGCGACAGTGCTACACGCTCCTGGCCGGGGCGTTCGATTACCTTGACCCGGTTGTGCACGGTGAGCACGGCGCCGTCGTCGGTTTGCATCTCGTACAAGGCATCAAGCAGACGAACGCCATCGGGCCGGACCAGCTGGCGGTCGGCACCGCCGGGCAACACCCGCCCTCGCAGCTGGGGGCCGGCAAACTCGCCGCCAGTGATGTTGATGATGCGGCGCTGCCCCAGCGGGCCGGTCCCGAGGTCAGTGGGGGCATCCACGTCCACGATGGCCTCGTAAAGCGGCATGGCAATTGGCGTGTCATGTGTCATGGCTCGGGTTCCTTCAAGGGTGTGAGGGGCGCTGGCTGGCGCCAACGCTCCCTGATGAAGATTGATGCCCCAGTCTAGGCAAGGGCTTTGTCACAGACCAGTCAGAAAACCATGCCGCGATAAGCGCGGCTTATCGCCAGGGGGTGTGCGATTTCTCTTAGGATGAAGCCCCATGCCCACCCCGCTACCTGCCCCCTCATCCCGACCGGGCACCAACGCCCAGGTGCTACAGGAACGCATGCTCGGGCGCCTGCGGTTGCGGCATCTGCGCCTGCTGGCGGCGCTTGAATGCAACACCACACTGCGCGAGGCCGCTGAGTCGGTGGGCATCACCCAGCCTGCCGCCAGCCAGGCCCTGCGCGAGCTGGAGGACATGCTCGAGGTCGCCCTGTTCGAGCGCCACGCCAAGGGCCTGCGCGCCACCGAGGCGGGACGCTTCATGGCGCAGCAGTCGCGCCAGATGCTGGGCAGCGTGGGCTATGCAGCCGAGGCGCTGGCAGCATCGGCGCGTGGGGTGGCTCACCCGCTGCACATCAGCGCCATCCCGGCCGCCTTGTCCAGCCTGGTGAGGCCTCGCATGGGGGCACTGCGCCACGCCCTGCGCGACTGGCGCGTGACGTTCCACGAGGGGATGCCCGACGACATGGCCGCGTCCCTGCACTCGGGCCTGAGCCAGATGGCGCTTGTGCGGCGTCCCGCCGCGTTGCCCGATCACCGCTTGCTCTTCACGCCTCTGGGCGCCGATGAGATCGTGGTGGTGGCTGCGCCCGAACACCCCGCGCGACCCCGGCAGCCCGGTGACCGGCTGCGCCTTCAGGCCCTGGCGGGTTATCCTTTTTCGGTACCGATGGGCGTGTCGGTCACCTTCAATGCATTCATGCAGGCCTGTGATGAGGCCGGCTTTACCCCGCTGCAGGCGCCGATGCAAAGCATCTCGGCTCTGCTGCTGCTCGCGGTGACTGGCGATGCGCATACGCTGGCTGCGCTGCCCAGATCCATCGCCCTGCCGTGGTTGGAGCGGGGCGAGCTGATCGAGTTGCCCCTGCAACAGTCGATCGCGCTGCCACCCCTGGGCGCCCTGACCCGCGCCGATGATGTATCGCCCGCAGTCAGGGCGGTGCTGCGTGTGCTGCAGACCTGAGTGGCTTCTGGGTCAGTAGTCATGGCCATCCACACCACTTACGGCGATTGGTTGGAGCAGGACGATGTTGACTCGATAGTCAACACGGTCACCTGCGTGGTTGGCAGGTCTGTGCTGCCGATGGTCAGCCACTATCCGGGTGTTGGGGCAGGTTTCTGGAATTGCTGCGCACGTTTCCAACGCGTGTTGTGGATTGATGTCCCCAGCGCTGCACACCATGGGAGGCGCCGATGGCTGTGGTGCTCCAAGGGCTCATTACTGCCATGTACCCCCGCTTTCTCAACATGTGCCCCCAAATGTGCCCCCGAAACTCCTGGTTTGCGGTGCATTTCGGCGCTCGTTTGCGCACTAGTCAAAGCCATTTCCCATAGGGGGAAAAGAAAAAGGCCGCACGGTCGTGGAACCATGCGGCCTTATCTGTGGTGGTGCCCGGGGCCGGAATCGAACCGGCACGCCTTGCGGCGGGGGATTTTGAGTCCCCACCAGAAACAAACACTGGCGCGGCTTCCTGGCCGATTTTTGGCGCATGGAGTTGGGAGTTTGTTCGCAGGATGGCGGAGTTTTTGCGCCTACGATTTCAGCCTGAATTCTCCGCACCAATCGGTTGCATACATCACTGGCTGCGCCCAGTAAGAGGCGTCTTGGACGCACAATCTCGGATCTTCGCCCGGACTCCCGACGTGGATAGCCGGGTATCTTTGGCAAGTGCCTTCAGAGTCGTCGTTTGCATCTGCTTCGGGCCACACATTCCGCCAAAACCGACAACCCGAACACTGATGTTCATTCATCTCACTGCCCTCAATGTTTGCACTTTCGTGCGGTAGTGTTTCTCTGTCAGCGCCGTGCTGCTGTGCTGCAGCAATTTGGCCGCCTGCTCCAAGTCCTGCGCCAGGTCGGCGGCAAGTGAGCGCATGTCCCGCAGGTACATCGCCCTGATCCGCGAGCCCAACTCCTTTTCCCCGGCCTTCTCGGCCGCCAGCGCCGCGCGGTCCCGTGCATCGTCCCAGCGATCGCGCAGCATGCGCCATGTCACCTGCTTGCCGGTCGTGGTGGTCAGCATCATGACGCTGTGCGCGCGCATCGCCTCGCGCCTGGCTGCCAGCGCCGTGAGCACGGGCGACTCTGCCACGACGAACCGCACCTGCTTTCCGGTCTTGCTCGCTCGGTGGGTGATGACGCCATCAACCGGCATACGCACCGTGCGCGCGTCGGTGATCCGCATTCCCGTGGCAGATGCAATGTCCATGCAGTCGCGCAGCACCTGGTCGGCCTGCGCATAGACGGCGGCAAACATCGCTCCTGTCACCTCAAACTCCCGGGCCTTCTCTGGGTTCTTCCAGCCCTTCACATCGGCCGCTGGCCACGGAAGGCGCGTCATGCCCCACAGCTGGGCCTTGCCCCACACCACGCGCAGCAGCGACATTTCCCGGTTCCCCTGGGTCTTTGCCGTGCGGCGGTCGAGGTAGAAGCGCAGCGCAGGCAAATCCACCTCATCCCAGGCCATCTGGCCGAACACCGGTCGTAGGGCACGCAGGTTCTTGGCGTAGCCCTTGCGCGTCTCTGCGCTGGTGTACTCGGGCAGCACCTTTTCCTCAAAGCGCGTCAGCGCTTCTTCGATGCGTCCAATGGTCTGCGGCCGCTTGTTGTGCAGCTGCTCCCACTGCTCAATCGCCCGGGCGTAGTCTTTGCCCAGCCGCACGTCTGGCTTTCCTTCGGGCCGCATGTCGTACACGTAGTACACATATGCCTGCCCACCCTTGCCCCGGTAGACCTTCGTGCGCAGGCGCGGGTACTTCGTGATCTTGGCCATGGGCCCTCCTACCTGATTGCAGCCACGTTCATGCCAGCGCGCGCCAGCAGGGGCTTGCCTTCCAGCCACGATTGCACATGCACGCGCGACACGATCACCCGCGAGCCATCCTGCTTGTGCGGGATGCTGCGGAACTTGAGCCATGCCGTTTGCTCCGCCCCGCGTGCGTAGCCGGTGAGCTGGTGCAGCTCGGCTGTGCTGAGATATTCGCTCATTTCTTCACTCCCCCGCCAGCATGGCGATTTCCTGCGCGCTAAACCGGCGCCCGGTGTCTTCCCATGCGATCAAATCGCCCAGGAAGTCGTAGCTCACCGAAGGCTCCCCAATGGAGCCTGGTGTTCTGGCAATGGCCGCCCGGAGCTGCTGGGACTGGTCCGGGAGGTGGCGGGCCTTCTCGAAGCCGACCATCCCCTCTTGCACCTGCACCACTTCATCGAATCGGCGGGCCTCGTACAGCTTGGCACGCAGCACCATCCACCCAGGGGCGGATTCGTTCAGGTACACCGTGAGGATGTACGGCACGCCCTTCTTGAGTTGGAACTGCGGCGCAGATGTGAGGTAACCCCTCTCGCTCGGGGATGGATCAAGGCAGTAATCGGTGCCCACGGCCGTGCCCAGCGTGTTGAACATGCACCGGCCAGAGCCCTGTGTCCAGAACGTGCCAACGGTCACACCATCCACCCGGCTCCACAACTCCAGCGCCAAGCCGTCAGCGCCGACAAAAGCACCTGCCCCGTGCGTCCAGATGGGCTGGCGCGCGAAATTCTTCACGGTGTTCGGGTCGGTGATCTGCACGAACCCCATGGGGACATGCTGGGTGGTTTCGATGGGCGCGCCCGGCTCGCCGTCCCACACAATGCGGGCCTGCAGCGTGACGCCTGGGCCCAGCGCATAGTGCGGCTCGTCCAGCTCGGGCTGATAGTTGAAGTCGTAGTAGTCGGGCGATCCGTCCGAGTACAGGGAGCCGCCACCACCGCAGGCAGTAAGCAGCACAAGCAAAAGCAGTTGAATGATTCGCATGGTGTAGGGGCGTAAAAAAGCCCGCACTCGGCGGGCTGTTGAAATGAAAACGCCCCTTAGAGGGGCGGTGTGGTTATGCGAATAGAGGGTTGGGCAGCGCTTGGTATCGCTCCCAAAACGCTTTCTGCTGCTCTGCGCTCATGGGTTTTGCATCCACCTCGCCAACGTGCGAAACGTCGTAGGCTCCGTCCCAAAGTCGCGGGTCTGTGAATTGTTCGCGCATGAATGGCTCCATAGCGCGGTGAGCGTTCGGGAGCATGTGCGTGAAGATCCCCGGTGACCCAGTGAAGAATTCGATGTCCTGGTAAACGTGGTCAATTGCGGTGTGTAGGCGCCCCGTTGTCAGGTTGCGCAATCGCTGAATGTCCATCTCGCTTCTCCATGAAAAAAGCCGCTCAAGGCGGCTAGTGAGTGGTGTTCACCGGGGTTTCTTCCTCCGGCTCTGGCAGTTCGTAGTCGTCGCTGTCTCGGCCGTCCTGCCAGCGCTCGGGGTAGTGCTTTGTGTTGTAGACGTCCTCGCGCTCTCGGAGTCTGCGGCTAGCCATGCTGGCCTCCTTTTCTTGTCGAAATGATCAGCCACACAGCGGCGATGTTCCAGACTGCCAAGATGAAAAGCGAAGCAGCCAACCACATCAAGCCTTTGATTTCTTCGATGTTACAGGCCATGCTGGCCTCCTTTGATGCCGTGGTGCTGCTCTGCGAAGCGCACGCCGCTCATGAAAAGTCCGATGTGGCGTGATCGTTTTGCGAAACCCTCTGCAACCTGCTCCTCCGTCAGCGGCACCGCCCCGGCCTGCGCCTGGGTGGGCTGCGGGGTGGTGAATACCGGATACTTGCGCAACAATGCATCCAGCTCAGCGCCGTGACTTGGCTTCTTTGTTCCGTGAGAGTAGATCGGCTCCCTGCTACCGTTTGGGGTGCGGAACCACGTTATCCAGCCTTCTGGCTCTCCCGCCACTGCTGGCGGCGTGCCCCGCACAGCCTCCAGATTCGCGCGCACCGTCTCGGAGTTGTGGCACGCCCGGAACATCAGGCAGGCTGCGTAGGGGTGGTACTCGCCGGGAGTGCAGGGCATCCCGCAGGTGCCGCATGGTTGTGTCGGCTCAGTCATGGTTTGCTCCTTGCTTGCGGGCTGCGAGGATAGATTCGAGGCAGCGGCGGTAGCCCAACGCAACAGCTGCGCGCCAGACTGCTCCGTAGAGCATGCTGTTGGCGTTGCGCGTGCCGTCCGTGCAGGTCCGGTTGGCCTCCAGCGTCACGCCATCATCTAGAGCGCGCGCCACTGGGCGGCCAGCCATCGCCACACCGACGAGTCGTGGATCATCCGGCAGCAGGTCATCGCGCACCAGTCCTATGCTGAACTTGTGCCCTCGCGGCGGCTTGTTGTGCCGGTGATGAGCGGCCACAAACTCGCATGCCTCGCGGAAGCTTACAGGGGAAATCGTCAATTTAGCCATCACTCCCCCTTTCTGCTATCCGCAGATGAGGTGGGCGGTGGAGGAAGGGGCATCCAGTGGGTAGGTGCATCTTGGCCATCCCATGTGTAGCCATCAAGGCCTACTGACCATCCGGCCCCAGCTTCTTCGACCTCGGTAGCTGGCCAATGGCACCACATTGCACACCCTATGCGATCTCCGCGCCGAAGAATGATCTCCACTCCATCCTTCGGAGCTGTCTCGATTGGTTGCCACCCTGCTCCCTCTAGGGGAGAGAGGTGGGGGCAGGCAGGACACGGCATGTCGCCGATTGCCCCGGTGTAATCGCATACTTGGCACCCCTGAACCTTTATTTCCACCTCGACACCAAGAGCGTTCTCCAACAGCTCCACCGCCTGCGGATGGGAAAGCACTACGCCGTGAGCATCCGACCCGCGCCAGTACGTCCCCCACGTCGAACACTGCTGTTGCAACTCGTTCCGCAGATCACGCTTGACTCGCAAGGCCTCCTTGTCTTCCATGGCGGCCTTCCAGAATGGCGCCAGCCAATGACCTTCTGGCGGCGGGTTGACGCCCTGCGCTCCAAATGCAAGCGCCCCGGTGATTGACTCTGCAACGGTTGAGCGAATGCCCAGCGGGTCGGCGTCAATGGAATAAGCCGCCACTGGCTCACTCCCAGCACTTGCTGCGCCGGATTCAGATGTGATAGCCGCTCCCTGTGCCGAAACGGGATTTCCCGTTTCGGGTGTGATAGCACTCCCCGCACTTGCTGCGAGGGAGGCGCGGCCAGCATCCCGGGCAAGCGCCTTGCGCAGATCCGCGATGAAAACCGCCGTCGCTGGCGCATCCTTCCATAGAGGCGTCTCCCAGCGGTCAATAACTGCTTGCGCTGCATCGCGCAGGCTCATGTCTGTTTTATCGGTCATGGGGAATCCTTGTGCAACGGCTAGTTATGCGGCCTTCTTGAGTGGCGCCCAGACGGTTGATGCAGGCTTGGCCTCTTTCTCGCCCAGCCACCACACGCCGCCCTTGCCGTCATCGCAGCGGTCTTTGGTGCGGACAATCGGCTGCTTGGCGCCAACGTTCTTCTTGAGCCACTTGGCGTAAGCGTTGGCAATACCACCGGCACGGCCTTCTGGGCAGACGATGCGCTGGCCCTGCTTGACCTTGCGGAACAGTGGGGCGTACTTGCCTTCTTCTGAGCGCTCGCGCCCTGTGTACGGGTCGTTGGAGATGCTCAGTTCAGATGGGTCGATGGCTTTGTATGTGGCGGTCTTGGTCATGGTGGCTCCAGAAACAGAAAGACCCGCTATTGCGGGCCTGTGTGTGGGGTGGGGGAGGTCAGAAGGGTGGGATGTCGTCGTAGCCGTCCTGCTGCGGCGCCTGTCGCTGCTGCGGTCGTTGCTGCGGCGCCTGTTGGCCATCGCGCGGCTTCGGGTCATTCAGGTAGGCCCAGCCATCCCAGCCGATGGGCACAGCCTCCAGCTTGAGCATCAGCCCGTTCTTTGTTTCGATCACAGAGCCCAGCGTTTGATAGCGGCTCTTCTCTGCTCCGGTGCTGTCGGTGTACTTGCCAGTGACTGCGGTTACTTCGTACTTGCGTGCCATGATGGCCCTTTCAAATTGCCCGCCGCCCAGCGCGGCAGGAGTTGGTTAAACGGGGTGTTGCTCCACGATTTCGTGGATGGTCTTTTCGATGTAGGCGTTTGCAGCCTGCACCTTGATCTTGATGCGCTCTTCTGCCGCTAGATCACGCCGGTAGAGAACGCGGGTCACGCGCAAGGCCGGGTTGATGTGCGACACGTAGTGCAGCGATTCATCCTCATAGCCGATCAGATCGGGCGGGGTATCTACAAGGCACCACGCCACTTCAAACTCGAGCTTGTCCCATAGCCACATGTACGCACGCCCTTGCCATTCATAGTCGGCGTCGTGGGCCTGTGCGGCGGTGGCCGGAAACGTCGCCAGCGACCACGCTGACTTAATGTCCGTGATGCGGCGCGGTTGCACGATGTCGCACTCTCCGGTGATCCATTCGTTGTCCCGGCGCTCGGAGTTCTTTTCGACTGAGGAAAAAAACACCGAGTTGTATAGGTCGATGGAGTCTTGCTCGACCATCTGGCCCTTTTCCGTGAACTTGCTGGAGAACGTCTGTTCGTAGCCGTAGACGAACTCCTTTGCGAGCTGGTCCAGGTAGGTCTTGGCACCCGCCGAAAGGGATTGCTCTTTCAGCGGCGCCAGCAAGGCCTTTTCCTCGCCGGTCTTCTTGGTCTTGCGCGCAATGGCTGCGAGGTCATCTGTCAGCAGAGCCGGGTCGATGGACTGTGCATCCGTCATGATCCGTCCCAAGCTGGATGCACGGAACTTGAACGGCTTCATGCGGGCGCATCCTCAGGTACGCCAGCCGATGCAACTTGCAGTTCTTGTGTGAGCCATTCATCCTGTTCTTGCGTCAGAGTGAAGTTGCCGCGCACCTTCTCTGCCGTGTATTCCCCGGCTTTGATCTTGTCCACCGCCGCTTTGAGGCGTTCATCGGTGATCTTGGGCAGGGTGCGCTTCGCCACAGTCGGACGTATGCGCAGGCACTCCACGGTGTCGCCAGCGAGCTTCGTGGTGCTGGCAAACAGGGTGATGGGCTTACCCGCCCAATCCTCGATATACGGCCCGTAGAGCTTCGCAATGCTCTTCTGGTTCGTGCTGTTGAGGATCATCGGCTTCTGGTTCTTGAGGTGAGCCACTGTGCATTCCTCTTTCTTGCCGCCGGTCCCGGTGATGACTTCACGCGCAACATGGGCGATAACCACCGTCAGGTCTTCGCCTTCGTTGAGCGAATAGGCGCCGATGTAGTCGGGGTTCATCAAGCGCTTGTAGTGCGTCTTGCTCATGGTGTTCTTTCAGTAGTAGGGATACAGCACCCCAGCAGCAAAGCTGAAGACTGCAATAAATGGAGTAGCCAAGACGATCAGAAATAGCAGGTCGTCTAGGCCTATCTCTATGTCATCGGTGTTGGTCATGGCACTACCCACACGGCCTTTCCTCCAGTTGGCTGGAACTCTTCGGTCTTGAGTCGTATGTACTGCTGCCCAGGCACTCCAGCAGACTGCACATAGCCCTGAATGCCCCACGGCTTGACTTCGGTGACAACCACCATGCAGCCGCCGAACGTTTCGCGCTCTGGGTTGACCTGAACGATTTCATGCTCTGTCATTGCCCACTCCTTCGCACTTGGCTAGTGCGGCGCTGGCCTTTTCTTCGCAGCGATCCCAGCCTACGCCGTAGAGGTCGCCATGCGTTCGCCGGATGTAGTCCCATCCTGCATTCATATCTCGCAGCGCCTCTTTCAACTCCTTCACCATCTCCACTAACTGCACAGGTGACAGGCCAGTGTTGTGAAACACTGTTCCGGCTTCCAGCAATAGATCCCGGTTGGCGCGAGCCTGCCGTACTCGCGGGGAATCAAGACTCCCGCTAATTAGAGCCACTCCTTCAACAGGAACGGTGTCGTTCTCTCGCGCGGACCCATGGCGCAAACCACCATATTCATCGGTCCACCAAGGCCCCGGCGTCGGCTTCATTTCACCCATGGCTGGCCTCCTGGTGCTCGATTGCCAACAGGCTTTGGATCTGGCGGTCAATCTCGGTGATGCGGGCTTGGAAGTCGGCGCGGGCCTTTTGCTTGGAGGCCTCCAACAAGGCAACTTGCGCCGCAGTCGGGTCGAAAGCGTCAGGTATCTCAACCTCGATGGAGTAAGGCATAACGGTTGCGTAGCCGTACTCCTGCATTTCCGCCGAGAAGAACTGGAAATCGCCTTCGCAGTGGGTAATAAACCCCTTGATGGTTGTTTTCATCTCTCACTCCTTGCAACAATCCCCACCGCAACATCAGCCCTTACCTTGTGCTCTGCTGTCCACAGTTCGGGGCGGTCTTTCTGTGCCTGGGCTAGGGCATCGCGCAGGCTTGCTGCGGTGTCCTCTTGGGCCTGTATCTCGCCAGGGCCATCCAGCCATTGCGCCAAAAAAAAGCAGCCTAGGAGGGCTGCTATTGCTGCGGCTGTTTGCCAATTGGGGTGAATGCGGTTCATTGTGTTTCCTCGGTCGGAGCTGGCTTGCGCTTGACGACAACATTGATGGGCGGCAGTTCGACCGGCTCCGGCCACTTCGGATAGGTGATGTACAGCCCCGCCAACTTGAGCAGCGGGATGACTGCGCGGCCTGCCTCAGTCAGCCGCACATAGGTGCCCTGGTGCTGGTCCAAGTCTTGTTTCACACGCTCCGCAAGTCCTTTGCCCTCAAGCGCGCGGAACGTTGTCAGGAACATCCACGAATCGCCAAGTTGATCGAGTTGGCACATGCACTCAATCTGGCGGCGGGAAATGGTCAGCGCGAAGGCTGTGCTGGTGACGTAGTCCTTGAACATGCTCATGCTTTTACCTCTGCGTTATTTGCACCATACGTATTCACCAGCAACTTGATCACCAGCTTTGCTGACTGGTGCCCGTCTTGCGCACACTGCAGCAGGGCCGCGATCACCTCCTTGGCGTTGTCTCCGTGGTCTGTTGCTGACCAAATCTTGTCGACATCACCCATTCGCGCCTCAATCAGCGCTAGGGCTGCAAGTCGGGCTTCTTCGCGCTCAAGCTCTGCGGCCTCGCGCTGCAATTGGTCTTCGTGGTCTGCGCATTGGCGCATCAGGACTTCAAATGACATCGGGCCTCCTGGCATGAAAAAAGCCGCACTAGGCGGCTTGGGTTGTGTGGGGTTGGTGGTGGCCGGTGGTATCTCCGGCTTGCTGGCGGACCGGTTGAGCCAGCGTCTTTTGACGACATTCAGTCCATTGCCCATCACCACTGGGCATTCACCACCAGAAAGCAGCCCGCGCAGTCATAGGACTGGCAATGTCCCTGCTGCCGAATGCCATTCGTTGCAGGCTGCTATCTGGAGGCCCTGGGCATCACGCCCAGGTGGCTTGCACAAATTTCTAAGCTCACGTTTCTCGACTAACAGGGCGACTAATCGCAGGACTTACAAGGGGCGGAACGGTGTCTATCCGCCATTACCCCTAAGCTGCCTGACTTACTGCGCCACTTACTGCGGTACTTTGTTTTGCTTCGAAACCTGAGCATTCCTCAAGCCATACGGGGTCGTAGTTCAGCGGATGCATGAACCATCCCTTGGCAATGCCGTGTGGATTACCTTTCACGGTGATCTCCTGGTTTGGCGCTTCAATAGGACCGCCCCGGCGGCTTGCATGAAGCGTTGCAACAAGCATGGTGAGCGGCCCAGCCACTCCGTCATAAGCGGGGTGCACACATTGGCCGTGTGCGTCGAATTCGAGTTGCTTACGGTGCTTGCACTCGTAGCAGTTTGGTTTGTTCATTGCCTTCTCCAGGTGGCTTGCCCTGTCTATAGGAAGACAGGGAGGGGTTAGAACTTGAGCTTCTCCAGCTTCATGCATTGCTTGCGCAAGCTGCCAAGCTTCTTTTGGCGCAGCGCCTCGGCTGCTTTTACTGCTTCGCCGTAGTCAGCGAAAACATCGCGGCCTACCGCATATATGTTCCAGGGCGCGCGTTCAAGAAAGACATACTTGTCTGTGCTGTTTGATTTCACGACCTCTTCTGTAACTCCAGCGGTAAGCGCGTGCTTGACCAGCCAAACGTGTTGACCTGCTTCCATGCTCTTCTCCTAGTTTGTTGAATTTGGGGGGATTGGTGCCCCAGGCGGGAATCGCAGGCTTCCATGGCGGCCACCTCTGCCCAGGCCTGATTGCGCAGGCGCTGCAGCTCTTGCGGGGAGATTGGTGGCGGTGCTGCCGGGTTCGTCGCAAGAGCTGCGCGTGAAATCTGCTTGAAGCTGACTTACGTCACACCTCGCTTTCCACAAACTCGCCATCGGCGCTCAGCTCATACCAAACGTCAGGCTTGATACCGTCCTGGCCGACCATCGCAGCGCGGATGCAGATCAGGTCGCCGTCATCGTTGCGATGCGTCAGCACAATCGCACCGCCAGCGCTTGCCTTTGCCTTCGCATCAATGCCCAGAGCGGCTGCCACAGCGTGCTTGCCCGTGGTGGCGGCGTTCGCCCAGTTGCCCGTGGTGGCGGCGTTCGCCCCTTCGCCCGTGGTGGCGGCGTTCGCCCCGTAGCCCGTGGTGGCGGCGTTCGCCCCTTCGCCCGTGGTGGCGGCGTTCGCCCGGTAGCCCGTGGTGGCGGCTTCTGCGCCTGAGGCAACCTGCGCCGCAATCGCCACCGCATCAGCGCCAGCAATGATGGCCGTTTGCTTTACGCGGGTGGTAGTGTCCAGCTCGTCAAACAACTTGCCCACCAGCCAATCAGCGTCATCACCGCGTTTTTCAGCGATCAGCGCGCGGTACACCGGCACGAATTCAGCGCCCTCGGGGAACTTGCCCAGAAACCAGCGGTAGCCATCGCTGCATGCGGCCCACGACTTCACGCGGTCTTTGGTGATCTGGAGGTTGTTGGTGGTCGCGGTCGAATCAGCCATACTGGCTCCTTGGGTTATGTTTTGCATTGCGCCTCCTGGGCGTAAAAAAGCCCGCGTGGTGCGGGTTGTTGGGTTAGGTGGTTGTTGCTGGCTGCTTCGCCTTGTCGTAGGCCTTGATGCCCCACGCGATCCAGCAACTCGCGCAGCCGTGCTGCAACTACTGTTGCGGTCATATATCTCCTATCTGCGCTGAATAAAAAGCGCCCCGGCTTGCGGGGCGAACCCCTGCGCAAGGCAGGAGGGGAGGGATTGAAGATGGCCCCGGACTTCTACCGGCGCGGTAATGCATTCACCATCTGGCAAGCAAGCGACACGGCTTACTCCCTTGCGGGCTGTCGTGAGGACTCTTTCGAGCTGCCTTGCACTTGCTTGCCTGAAAGTCCTGGGCATCCCGCCCAGGTGGTTTGGTGGCTAGACAAACATCGCCAAGCTATCTTCGCTGCTGCTGTATCGGATGCCGCAACGTGCAAGAACTTCGATGTCTTCTGGCGTGGCAACTTTTGCCAACTCGTCACAATCAATGTCGAGCCAGATTTCGTCATGTCCCGCCGACGAAACTATGTCTCGTTTGCTTCCGGGTAGCAGCTTGTCAAGCAAGTTGAAAGCGTGCAAATCAGGACGACCCGGGATGTCTTTGTTTTTCAGAAAGACACCATCGTTCTTCTCAAACTCTGCGTGTAAGTCTTCGACCATCTCTCATCTCCTTCAAGTTCATTGATCCGAGGGGGCTGGGTTGGAGGCAGCCTGTAAGCTGCGCTTACTAGTTGCTATGCGGTTCTGCTAGCCATTTGTCGCCTTCGGCCTTGATTTCATCCATGATTTCTTCGCGGCTTTTCGGGAGGCCCTCGGCGTTCGTGTTGAATGGATTGATGGTCTGGAAGAACTTGCGCGTTTCCTGCCTATTTTTCCCAGACTCAGGGTCCTTCCAGCGGCGAGTCCGTTTGATCGCCACTTCGTAAAAGACGTGCCGCATCTCTCATCTCCTTCATATTTCATAGTTCATTGATCCGAAGGGGCGTGTATGGACGGGCCGGGCTTGATTCCGGCTTAAGCGTGTTTTCGGGTCCGACCATTACGTCATTCGACCGGAGGTATTCATGCGGGCAGCCGAAGCTGAACCCCAAACGCTGGGCATTCCTCGTCGCGCGCTTCCTTCAGCGCCGCCGCCCATACAAGCCCCCTCAAAGCCTCATCCCACTCACTGAATGGGGCGGGGCTACTCGCCTTCGAACTTCCCGGTCGAGGCTTGCAGATACAACCCGTCAGCTTCAAAGGACAAGGCAATTGCGTGCTCCTCAATCGGCATGCCTGCCTGTGCGGCATGGATCAGCACCTTCCGCGATGAATTCATCTGCAATTCGGCCGAGTGCCTAGCGACGACTGCGATGGCCAGCGTCAGGCCCGCAACGCCTGGGTGCTGTTCACGCATCTTTTCCAGCTCGCGTTGAGTCACCGCGAGCGCGGCATGCCCGCCTGTGTCCAGCAGCAGCCGGTTCGCGCGCTTCTGCGGCACTTTGCATTTCATTGGCCGTGCGCCGGGAATTTCAAGTTGTTCTTCCATGCTTCTCTCCTTGGTTAAATAGCCCAAGTACCTCTTTCACAGGCACTTGGGCTAGCCCCGCGTGAGCAGGGCGGGGGTGGTTAGTTCGTCCCGCAAATCACACCCAGCACATAGCGGAGGTTTTCAGTAACTCCGTTGCTGGAGTCCTGGTCCAGATGAATGCCGTCAGTCCATGCCACTTCCACAGCATCGAAGCTGGCGTAATGGACGTTCCGCTCTATGGCCACGCCGCGCACTGCGGTCCTGATGGCGGCGACCCGGGCGTATATCTCTGGCTCAACCCGGTTCTGGTCGAGCTTGGTGATGCCGGTGATGACGGGGATCTTTCCCTGCATCCGGATGTAGTCCACCAGCACGCGGTAGTCGTGGGCGACCTGGGCAACGTGGAAGGGCTCTGTGCGGAAGTCGTTGATGCCGGTCTGGATGACGACGATGTTGCTCGGGTGGTCTTCCGCGCCGTAGGCCTGCTGAGGGCCGGATGGGAACAGATCAACCCAGGCTTCCGGGAAGGGTGTTGCATAGCCCCGCAGTAGGTCATAGGTCCGCAGCCCCCCGGCCGTCTTGTCGGTGACCGTGTAGCCAAACTTGCGCAGCCAGTCGGCCGGAGTGGTTTTCAGTCGCCATGTGGTCTTGTTGTTCACGAACCCGAACAGGACGCTGTCCCCGTTCAGCTCGACCGTGCAGGCTTCCAGCCCTTTGGTGTGGTTGACTTCTTGAGCAGATGCGCCGCAGCCCACCAGGGCAATTGCAAGCGCGATGGCCAGTAAGTGACGCATGTGATTCCCCAATGAAAAAGCCACCCGGAGGTGGCTGTTGAAAATCCAAAGCGGTCTTGGTGAAGGCGGCTTTGGGTTTGCCACTCTCTCGAATGGCGATGCCGGTTACGCAATCCGGCGGTATTGCACCCGCGTTTAGGCCCGATGTATGCCGCTGGCGCCGCCCAAGCACTTCATGTCTTGAGTCGCTGAATCCAGCTTGGTAGCTCCGATCTGAGGCTGCATATACGTTGTGGCGGCGTCTCCTGGCTATCGCGGGGTGGGCGCTCCCGCAGCCATCAGCCAACTTGAATCCCATGCCGTCTGTCGCGCGGCTTTCGCGTGCTTTTGCTGAGTGGCCGGGTCGTCCGGCTCAGGTGGGTTGCATGTGTTTTCCTTCGCAGCGCTGGGCTGCCTGGTTGTTGAGGTGCTATCGCCCGCACCGGAAAGGGCGGCTCTTTTGTCTCACGCGGTGTGCCCTGCCGCGTCGTCAGCACCTCGCGGCGCCTTCGCTTACTCCGTTTACCCACTTTGGGGACTGGAGACGGTTTCCCGCGCTGCGCGCTGTTGATCACTGCACGCGGCTATTGCTCATCCTCAGTTTTTAATGAACTCATTCGTGGTGACCGCCGATCCGCTCACCCTGTCGCTGCGTTTTGCTGCGATGGGTTGAAGTATAGAGACTCTATACATGGTGTCAAGCGTTTCTGAACTAAAAGTGTGGAAATTCTGCACTTTCTGTAAACTCGCGCCAAGCGCCACCCCGGCGCGCAACAGGAGCCACACATGACAGAAGCGACAGGCGAAAAAAAACCCGCTCATGGCGGGCGCGCGGGGCGTTGTGTGTCAGCGGTGTTTCAGCAAGTCGATCAACCGTTCGCGTTCGGCAGTCATGGCCGCAGGGTCGGTAAAAACGGCCTGATTGAGCGCATCAGGCGCAGAGCCGCTTTTCTCTGCTTCCTTGGTGCATTGCAGGGCCTTGCGCAAGCGGGCGGCCTGGATGCGCCCGGCGCGGCGGTAGAGCAAATCCCAATCGCTCTCGCTGATGTCGGCAATGCAAGAGCAGTGCGCGCCGCGCATGCGAATGAGGCGGCTGCGCACCTGGTCGGCGATGGCGTTGTACTCGTTGCGCCGATCCCGTCCGATGGCCAGGCGGTGGCCAAGAATGAACCCGATCAAGCCAGTAACCAAAGGGGCGGCAAGCTGGACAACCGGACTACGCAGCAGCTCCTGGAAGCTCTCTTGCTCCATTGTGTGATTTCCTTTTTGGTGTCGCTACTGCTTGGCTATGCCTGGGCATATCGACCCTGGTTCTAGCCATCCTCCCACTTGCCCAGCACTGTGCGGGCTACCGTTCAACAAGGCGCCGCGACTTGCGGCACTCCTTCACATCCACCAGCGTCTTAAACCGGTGGTCCTCTTTGGTGATCCACTGCATGTTGCTGGGCCGATCCTCGCCGCCCGCGCATAGCGGCGTCACATGATCCACCTCCCAGCCCGGGCAGGCCCCGCGCTTGAGTCCGGTGACCGGGCAGGGGTTCTCATTGCGGAACGCCCGCACCTGGGCCTGGTCGCGCGGGATCTTTGCGAAGGTGGGCAGGGTCAGGAGTAGGGCGGCCAGTAGGGCAGCTACTTGCGCGCGTCCGATTCCATCTTTTCGCATGTGCTGGCAATGAATCTCGCTGTGTCTGGGTCGTTGGATTTCTTCCCAAAATCCTTCCAACACAGCTCAATGGCCGACTGCTGCGCTGACTTGGCCTTGCCTTGTGGCGTGTTGCCAGAGCAAGACCCAATGAGCACCAGCAGCGCAAAGCCACCAGCGGGCACGCCCAGCGCCCACTTCCACCAGCTCGACCCACCACTCTTTGGCGGGTTCATCACTGGTGGCGGCATGTCCTGGTAGTAGCGCCCGACCTTCGGCGCTTCGCTTGCCACTGGCGCGCCGCAGTGTGGGCAGGCCGCCGCCTTGTCGCTAATCTCCTTGCCGCATTCGGCGCATGCAATCAGTGCCATCAATCCTCCGTTATCCGTCTTCCCATTTCCCCAGCACCGTGCCCAGGATGTGAAACTTCTCCCGGATGGGCTCGTGGGATGGATTCAGCGGCTGCAGCCATTGGCGGCCGTCCTCGTTCTTGTAGACCTTGAACGTCACTTCGTCGGTGCCATCAAGGCAGGCCACCACCCGATCTCCGTTGCTGGGGTTCTTGCGCTCTGGGTCCACGAAGATGTAGCAGCCCTCGGGGTAGGTCCTGCTGTTGCCGCTGGGCGCCGTCATGGAGTCGCCGCGCACGCGCAGAGCAAACGTGCTGCCGCTGTGGCTGACGGGGCAATCCATCCAGCGGTCGGCCTGGCCTGGCAGGTGTGGATCTGCAGCGTTGCACCACTCACCGGCCTGCACCCAGGAAATCAACGGCACCTTGCCACGCAAGTCTGGGCCTGGCTCTGTATTGGCGACGCCCTCAAGCGGAAGCGGGTAGCCAGTCAGGGCTGAAACGCGCTTCATCTGCTCGAAGCTGGGCTTGTGTCGCCCATTTTCCCAGCCGGAGACATTGCCTTTCGACATCTCCAGTTTTTCGGCCAATCCGTCCTGCGTCAGCTGCGCGTGCTTGCGGGCCGCCCGGACCCATTCATTCGTGCTCATGGAGGAAATGTAAAGAACATCTGAACAAATTGGGTACTGAAATGCTTGACCTTGTGGGTGCAGAAGTTCTATACTGGTATCGAAATTCTGAACAGGACAACCGATGCACCCGATCGACAAAGCCGCCGACATCATCGGCTCACAAACCGCACTGGCGGCAGTGCTGGGCGTCAGCAAGGGCGCCGTCAGCCAGTGGAAAGACGAAGACCGCCGTGTTCCTGCCGCCCATTGCGTGGCGATTGAGCAGCAAACCAAAGGCGCCGTCACCCGCCGCGACCTGCGCCCCGACGACTGGCACCTGATTTGGCCCGAGCTGGCCAAGCCCGCCCGCAAAGCCAAGCACTCGGAGGCCGCCCATGGATAAGGCGACCTCCCGCATTGTTCTGGGTATCAGCCGTTCTTTGCAGCGGCTGAAAAAAGCGCAACGTAGTTCTCCAGAACTGCATTCCGCGCTCGCGCTTCCGCAGGTGGCGTTTCCTCGTCGTCCTGAAGCGCTTCTTCCTGAGCAATCTTCAGGTGCAGAGCTGCCTGAGCGCAAGCAAGCGCCGGGAGCGTCTGAATGATCGCGTTCAACGTCATTGACAACGCCAAGGTGTGCCCATTGAGCACGTCTATTTCTTCGTTCATGGCCGGGGCCTCTCTTTTGAAGTTGGGGAACCTCAATCGTAGAGCAACCCCGGCCACCAATCTTCCAGAGCCAAAGCAGCAGGAGGCCGCGTAAATGACAAAACCTTTGATCGTAGTTCGCCCGCGCCACACCATCGCCGTTGAAGCCCTCGACAACCTGCGCGAGTACATGCACTCGCAGGTCAATGAAGAGTACGCCGTGCTGGTAATCCCAAGCCATGTCGATGTTTACCGCACTGCTGAGGGCCAGGCAGTCGAGTTGTCTGAGCCGCAGCCTCAGTTCATTGAGTTCCCGCACAAAAAAGGCTTCTGGGAGCTGGTCTTTGAGTGGTTCGACCGCAAAGCCAAGCCCACCACAGAGGCCGCGTAACCCATGGCCGCAGACAAGTCCGAGCTGCGCCAGCTCGCCCCCAACCACCTGCTCCAAGCCCTTGACGCCATCGCCATGGCAAAGGGCTTGGAGCGCCACGCATACATCGAAGCTGTGCTGACGGCAGAGGTAGTGAAAGTGGGCCATGAAGCAATGGTCGTCGCTCGCTGCCTGCAGGGCAATCCGCTGCTGTCGGATGACGCGGGAGTGACCCCATGAATGCTTTCCAGATGGCCCGCCCACGCGGGCAAGACACCGCGCCCTCCAAGGCACCGCGCAAGACCAACCTCAGCCGCGCGCCCATTGAGGGCAATGTGCAGCAGGCCTTGGATCGCAACGGCCGACGCACGGTGAGCCTGTCGCCACGCACTGCTGGCGCTATCACCATCGAATCGCGCGAGCAGAGCGCCGCCAGCGTGGCGAAGCGCCGCAAGATCAGCAAAGGGGGCACCAAGTGATGCAAGCCCAGCACCTGGTTCGCGCCAGCGACCCTCTCTCCAGCGTTCTCGCAGCCGAGCGCGCTATCAAGTTCGCAGGCAACCACTGCGACCGAATCCTGGCCGCTCTGGCCAACGGCCGCCAAGCCACCGCCCACGAACTGCAGAGCATCACCGGATTGACCGTGGTGCAGATCGACCGCCGCCTCCCAGAATTGCTCAGGGCTGGCCGTGTCCAGGTCGTGCAGCGTGGCGGCATGGATCTGATCCGTGGTGGTGCGCGGGTGTGGGAGGCGGTATGAGCTATCAAGCCTACGAAGCCGCAAAACGCGCATGGATCGCCGCGCACCCTGGCGCAACACCTGAGCAATACGACGCAGCAATGCGGGCGATTGCAGAGCGGCTGGGGGTCTGATGCGCTATGGTTTCATCTACTGCCTGGGGAACGAGTCTTTCCCAGGCCTGTACAAGGTCGGCTTTACCGAGCGTTCCCCAACGCAGCGAGCAGAGGAAATCTCGCGCGGCACCGGCGTGCCTTCGCCCTATTGGGTCATCTGCTACTTCGAATGCGAGCAGCCCGAGCGCGTGGAACGCGAGATCCACAACATGCTCGCTCGATACAGGCCAAACCATTGCCGTGAGTTTTTCAGCGCTCCGCTTGAGCTGATTGCGGCCTTGTTTTTCCATCACCGTGACAACTTGGCATGGGTAGACCGCACCCTCTACGAGGCGACCGGCGAGCACCCATGGCATGCCAGCAACCCATATGAAAAGGCGGTGTGCTGATGGCCCGTATCCGCACTATCAAGCCCGAGTTTCCCCAGTCCGAGAGTATGGGACGCGTCTCACGCGAGTCCCGCCTGTGCTTCGTTCTGCTATGGACCCTTGCTGATGACGCCGGAAGGCTTCGCGGCAATTCGCGAATGCTCGCGAGCCTTCTGTACCCCTACGACGACGACGCCAAGAACCTGATTGACGGGTGGCTTGCCGAACTTTCCAGCGAGGGCTGCATCGCCCGCTACGAGGTTGATGGCACAAGCTACGTTCAGATCAGCGCCTGGCTCGAACACCAGAAGATCGACAAGCCCAGCGCCTCGAAACTGCCCGAACCACCCACGAAATCGCGAAAGCTCGCGAAGCTTCGCGAGGATTCAGCTGCGGAAGGGAGAGGAAGGGAAGGGAAAGGAGAGGATGGCGATGAGCCCTCGCGCCGCGACGACTCCCCGCCGACATCCCCGCCCGTCGTTTCCATCCCCCTGGTGGAAAGCTCCGAGTACCCGGTGACGGCCGAGATGATCGCCGAGTGGCAGCAGGCCTACCCCGCTGTCGATGTTGAGCAGCAGCTGCGCGAGATGCGGGCTTGGAGCCTGGCCAACCTGCCAAACCGCAAGACCGCCCGGGGCGTGAACGCATTCATCGTCCGCTGGCTGGGCAAGGAGCAGGACAGCGGCAAGGGCGGCGCACGCAGGGCGCATCAGCAGGACCTTGGAGCGTTCGTATGACTGGCCAGGACGCAATCCTCAACATGCGCCGCAACGGGAAATCCCCGGGCTACGTGTGGGTGGATGACTGCGCTGCCACCTGTCTCAACGATGGGGCGCACGTCACCCTGGCCGCCCGCGACGTGCCCGAGCAGCAGGACTGGCGTTTCCTGGTCGGCCTGCAGGTGATGGTGTCCGGGGAAGACGCGGGGCGCGTGGAGCGCATCGCCGCCGCCTGCGCCGAATACGCCAAGCGCGTCATCGCATCCACCCACCTGATCAACCGCGAAAAGATGGACTGGCTGGGCCGCCCGTCATCGACGGTTGTTCGCATCACCGACACGCAAGGAGTTTTGACATGGCCCAGGTGATCTACGAGGACGAAATCGACTTCGCGAAGTACGAGCGCGAGACGGATGCAAAGCAGAAGGTCAAGCCCGCATCGCAGTGGGTGCAAGAGCTGATCGACCGCATCAACAACCCGATCAAGGAGCGCCGCGCGCTGATGCCTTGGCGCAAGACCCACAACATGGTGGCCTTCCGCAAGGGAGAGGTGACCGTGTGGGGTGGTGCCAACGGCAACGGCAAGAGCCTGGTTACCGGCCAGATCGCCCTGAGCCTGATCGCGCAGGACGAGAAGGTGTGCATTGCCAGCTTCGAGATGAAGCCTGCCAAGACCTTGGAGCGCATGGGCCGCCAGTATTCCGGATTCAACGCCGACGATCCGGCATTCGCTGGCAGCACCGCAGCGAAGCTGGAATTGGTCAAGGTCTACGAGGAATTCAAGGAGTGGACCAATGGCCGCCTGTGGCTGTACGACCAGCAGGGCACCGTCACAGCAACCCAGGTGGCCGCCGTGGTGCGCTACTGCGCGAAGGAGAAGGGCATCACCCATTTCTTCGTGGACAGCCTCATGAAGTGCGTGGCCAGCGAGGACGACTACAACGGCCAGAAGATGTTCGTGGACGAGTTGACCGCCATTGCGCGGGACCACGGCATCCACATCCACCTGGTGCACCACATCCGCAAGCCAGCCGACGAGAACCACAAGCCCAGCAAGTACGACTACAAGGGCACTGGCGCCATCACCGATCAGGTGGACAACGTGATCAGCGTGTGGCGCAACAAGGCCAAGGAAAAGAAGCGCGACGAAGGCAAGCCCGTCGAGGACAAGGAGCCTGACGCCCTGCTTATCTGCGACAAGCAGCGCAACGGCGAGTGGGAGGGCTCCATTGGTCTGTGGTTTGACCGTCAGTCGATGCAGTACGTGGGCGGGCCCGGCGACGAGCCTTTGATCATGTACCGCCACCCGGAGGACTGCTGACATGCCGCAGAAGCTCCACTGCGCCCGCTGTGGCCGCGTCACACTGCACCCCGCCGTAGTCATCGGTGCCCAGCCCTTTGGCCGCGTGGCCGCGCGCGTGGCCTGGGTGGGGAAGTTGTCGGCCTCACGGCCAAGGAGTGGTTGAAATGAATTGCAAACCTGGAGATTTGGCGGTGGTTGTCCGAGGGCAAAACGCCGGAGTACTGGTTGATGTTGTAGAGCCTCACGCTCTATTCCGTGGGGCATGGCGCGTTCGCGTGCATAGCTATGCCATTGGGGACTTTGGCCCGGTTGAGAAGGGCGAATTCACTGGGTGTATGGATAGCAAACTTCGCCCCATCCGCGACCCAGGCGAAGACGCCCGGGATGAAACCCTGTCCTGGCTGCCGGTGCCCAGCTGTGAGGTTGTGGAGGCATGACCACGCTGCACCTCACGCTCCCATGGCCGCCCACGGCCCTGAGCCCAAACACCCGCCAGCACTGGTCCTCGCTCTCGCGCGCCAAGAAGGCCTACCGCCACGCCTGCGCCCTCACCGCCCGCCAGCAGGGCGCGTCCCGCTCCTATGCGAAGAAGCTGCACGTCTCCCTGGTGTTCGTGCCGCCGACGCGCCGGGCCTACGACCTGGACAACCTGCTGGCCCGGATGAAGTCTGGCCTGGATGGGCTCGCCGACGTGCTGGGGGTGGATGACCGCCATTGGAAGCTGGAGATCGACCGGTCCGACGAGATCGGCGGATTCGTGCGCGTGGAGGTCACAGCGTGAAAGCCATGCTCATCAAGTCCCCCAAGGGCCTGGTCGGCAGCACGCCCGCTGATCAGGACGCATGGGCCAAGTTCAAACGCCGCCTGGAAACCATGAAGCCCGGCACCTGGCTGCGGATGGAGTGGAGCCGGCCGCGTAACGGAGCCCACCACCGCAAGATGTTCGCGCTGCTGCAGCTGGTGGCCGAGAACAGCGAAACCTACAACACGCCCGAAAAGGCGCTGGTGGCGGTGAAGCTGGCCGCAGGCTACTTCGACCCGGTTCCCGACCCGCGCACGGGCGAAATCGTGCCGGTGCTGCACAGCGTCAGCTACGACGCCATGGACCAGGACGCTTTCGAGGCTTTCTACAGCGCCGCCCTGGACGGAGTGCTGCAGGTCATCTTGCCGACGATGCCGCGCGAGATGGCCGACCACCTGATGGAGATGATCGTGGAGGGCTGGGCATGAAAAGAACCGGCTTCCGCCCCCGCGCGCCCCGCCGCGAGCAGCGCGACCCAGACCGCGTGCGCAGCATGCCCGCCGTGACGCCCGGCGCATTCCGCGCGCCGCAGCCGGTGGCCACCGCCCCAGCCCCGGTGCCGAAGGTGGAGCCCATCCGCTGCAAGGCCTACCTGCGCCTGGTGGCCCAGCTGCCGTGCAAGGCCTGCGGCATCTGGGGCTACAGCCAGGCCGCGCACGCCAACGCTGGGAAAGGCATGGGCACCAAGGCCTGCGACCTGCAGACCTTCCCCTTGTGCTCCGACCGCCCGGGCCAGCGCGGATGCCACAGCCTTTTCGACCAGGGCGCGCTGTTCAGCAAGGAGGCCCGCCGCCTGATCGAGCCCGCGTGGGTGGCCGACACCCAGCGCCGGATTCAGGCCAAGGGTGTTTGGCCCAAGACTGCAGGAGCACCAACGTGACTTACCAGCCGCCACCCTGCCCAGTCTGCGGCGCATGGACCGAAGTCCTGGAAACCCGCCGCCGCCAGACCGGGGCCGTTGCCCGGCGCGTCGAGTGCGCCAACCTTCACCGGTTCACGGACTACGACCGGCAGCCAGTCCAGGCCGAGCAACCACCACCTGCAAAGCCTGAGCAAGCCGCGCCCGTTGAAACCACCGTGGCCCGGGCGATCCGCCTGCGGCCAGCGCTGCACACGATTTGGATGAACTGAAAGGGAGAACATGTACCAAGACGACCGCCGCACCATTGAGGAAAGCTACGCATCGGCAACGGCCAGCTCTGACCTGCGCTGTGACACCCGCGAGGGCGCGCCGCGCTCAGACACGGACCTGCTGATCGCCGCAGGCTGGTCGCCCAGCCGCATCGGGGCCGCACTGCTGCGCCTGCACACCGAGTGGGACGGCGCCGAGCACCTGCGGCCAGCAGCCGGGGCGGACTTCAGCCGTGCCGCCCAACAGCGGCCCGCCGACACCCAGAAGCCGCCGCAGACCCCGGCAGCCGCCCGGGCCAAGGCCGAGAAGCTGGCCGCCGAGCACAACCAGCAGCAGGCCAAACTGCTGATGTCGCACTTGAAGACCATGCCAGTCGTCCGCGAGCAGCTGACCCTGCAGCTCCTGAAGTGGAAGGTGGAAGACGCCGAGCAGGTGGCCGGGGCCCTGCTGCGCTGGTGGCTGGCCCCCAACTGCCACGCCTGCCACGGCCGCAAGTTCGAAGTGATACCTGACACCGGCCGCCTTTCGAGCAAGCAGTGCAAGCCCTGCGGAGCCACGGGAAAGTTACGGATTCCGCACGGGGATGCGGGGCGCAGGCTGGCGAACTTCATGGATGACTGTGTGCACCGCGCACGCCAATCGATCAAGAAACGCTTGCACCCAGCCGCTGGCCGTGTATGATTGCGGTAGAGGGCCGCAGAGAATGCTGATTCTCTCGCGCCTCGAAGTTCTGCCGGATGCCCGCAGCCACAGCCTGGCCATCGCCTGTAGCGACTGCGGTAGATGCTGATGGCACAACTCGCCCTGAATTTTTAAAGCCCGCTGGTTCGCCCCGCGGGCTTTTTCGTTTCTGCCGTGTGCCCGAGAGGCCTAAGGGTGACTAGAGCAAAAGGTCTGCGCGGCGCCTAGAGCCAATGCGCTTGACTTCCTGGGTTCGAATCCCAGCGCGGCACCACGTTCGCGGGCCTGCTGAAAAATCTTGTCGGACCCCGTTCCCAAAAGCAGCAGCGCCCGCAACACATTCCGCTCCCCGTTCATCCTGGAAACTGACCGGGAGCGCCAGGGGTAAATGGCGCTTGAACTCCGCCTGTGCCCACAGGTCATCAGCCAAGGTGCGACGGCAAGCCCTGCGGCCCATGTGGGTCGTTGTCCGAAGGGCTCTTAACTGGGGAAGTGCATGGCATCCATGACCATCAAAGTTCGCATTGCATGGTGGGTGCGTTGGTATATCTCCGGCGTGGCGCTGTGCTCCCTGCTAACTGGGTTGGAGCCCGACATGGAGAAGGTCAAGGCCAGGGTGATCAAGGGCGTGCGCTTGTCATGAAGCTCCAGCGCATCCCCAACAGGCTGGCATCCATCGCAACCAACCGCCTGCCAGCGCTCCAAGCCAAGGCAGGCACAGATACTGATTGCAGACAGGAAGTGGAAGCCTGAAAATAGGCGAGCCCCCAAGGTACTGGACATACCAAGGAGGCTCTAACCATCAACGAAGGGTGAGTTCGTATGACAGCTGTCGAAGATTCTACGTCTACAAAGACCTGCCCGAAGTGCGGCGAAAGCAAGCCGGCCACTTTGGAGTTTTATTACGCCAGGAAATCTCGGCTGCAGTCGCACTGCAAGACGTGCACGGCAGCGGCCAAAGCGGCCAAGGGGATTGCAGACAATCCAGAGTATCACCAGGCCAAGCAAGATCTATTGCATGGCTTGAAGCATTGCGTCGGCTGCTCATGCACGAAGCCGCTTGCGGAGTTCTACAAGAAGGCGAAATCTGTCACCACGCTATGTAGGCCATGCCAGCTTGAGGCGCAGTCAAAGAAGCGGCTGGATAAAAGCCCGGCTCTGGCGCAGAGGCGGAAGCTGGAGATGCGCGGGGAGAAGCAGTGCTCTTGTTGCCTAGCAATCAAGGCCGCGACTGCAGAGCACTTCTACATTGACCGCGGACGATGCACATCTAGATGCATCGCATGCTGCCTTGCCTATCGAAAGAGCTACAGAGAAACAAACCCTGAGTTGGTGAAAGAACAACTCAAGGAGTGGGCGAAGAAGCACAAGAAATACGTGGCCGACAAGCGGAGTGAGTGGGCCAAAAAGAACGCTGCTACACGCAAAGCCTACAACGATGCGTACTACGTACGAAACAAGCAGACCTTCATCAATGGCAATAGTCGGCGGTCCAAAGCCAGGAGAAAGACCGATCCTGTGTTCGCCATGACGTGTCGCATCAGATCCGCCGTAGGTGACGCATTTAGGCGAATGGGCTACACGAAGCGTTCAAAGACGCAAGCGATATTGGGCTGTAGCTGGATGGAGTTCAAGACTCACATCGAGCGGCAGTTTGTGAAAGGCATGCATTGGGGTAACAGGTCGGCGTGGCACATTGACCACATCATCCCGATTGCAACCGCCATCACAGAAGACGATGTGGTGCGGCTTAACCACTTCACTAATTTGCGCCCCATGTGGGCACTTGACAATATACGCAAGGGCGCAGAGATCACATCCTTGCTCTGAAGGGTGACATGGCCTACGACAACAGTGATGGTCGTCTGCGGGGTAGGAAGCTCCAAGCGACCAGGCTGCGCATTTGGTCGAGCGACCCGCACTGCGCCATGTGCCGCAAGCTGCTGGCCTATCCCCATGGGTTCGAGCTGGACCACAAGCAAGCGCTGCACAAGGATGGCAGCAACGATGACGAGAACATGCAGGTGCTTTGCCCTCCTTGCCACCAGGTGAAGACGGCGCAGGACATGGGGTTCAAGGAGCGGGCCAAGTTCGATGCCGATGGGCGCGTGCTCTGGTAGTTCGATTTCAGGAGTACACATGGACCGCACGCAGCACCCAACGAACAACGCCGTACTGGGCGCACCACAAGGGTGGGACCAGAAGGATGTGCCATGCGGCGCGCTGGCCATCACGCGCACGGAGATGGGCGGCATGCCCGCTGTTGTGTCGTTCTGGAAGCCAACAGCCGATGAGCTGGCGGCCCTGAACGCTGGGCAGTCGGTCGCGCTGTGGGTATGTGGCTCGACCATGCCGCCTGTTGCGCTGTCGGTCGAGGCATAGCCGGGGGCTTCGGTCTTTGGGTCTTTCAGGCTGGAAACCGACCTGTTCCCTCTTCGCGCACACCCGCGTAATGAGAACCTTTTTTAGGAGTGGCCACGATGGCAGGCAGACGCCCGAAACCCACTGCGTTGCGGCTGGTTGAAGGCAATCCTGGCAAGCGCGCGGTCAACAAGAAGGAGCCGAAGCCCAAGCGGGTGATCCCGGCATGCCCTGCGTACCTTTCGGACGCGGGGAAGGTGGCCTGGGGGCGCCTGTGCGTGCTGCTGGACCGCATGGGCGTCCTCACAGAGGCTGATTCGCTCGCGCTTGAACGCCTGTGCGACTGCTACACCGAGATTTTGGAGTGCCGCGAGCTGATCGCGCGTGACGGGCGCACCTACAGCAGCGTCACGACGCGCACAACGAGCGAAGAGGGCGAGGAAACGACCGTCGAAGAGGTCAAGTCCTTGCTGAAAGCAAACCCGGCGGTGGCAATGATGGCCGACGCCGACCGCCGATTCAAGAGCTACCTGGTGGAGTTCGGGCTGACGCCTGCCGCCAGGTCGAAGGTCCATGCAACCCCCGATGACGACAACAAAAAAGACCCGCTCGCCGAGTTCTTCGGGAGCTGATCCGGTCACGGAGTACGCGCAATCGGTGGTGGATGGTGCTCGAGTGGCGGGGCCGCATGTGCGCGGCCAGTGCGCGCGGCACCTGCGGGACCTGAAAGAGGGCAAAAAGCGCGGCCTGGTGTGGAACGTGGACGAGGCCAACAAGGCGCTACGGTTCTACAGCAACGTGTTGAAGCTCAACGGCGGCGACTTCGAGGGCAAGCCGTTCAACCTGCTGCCCTGGCAGAAATTCGTGGTCGGCTCGCTGTTCGGCTGGCAGGGCACGGATGGATACCGCCGGTTTCGGGTGGCCTACGTCGAAACCGCCAAGGGTTCGGGCAAGAGCCCACTGGCGGCCGGGGTGGGGATGAAGGGCTTGGTGGCCGACAACGAGCCACGCGCGGAAATCTACAGCGCTGCCACGAAAAAGGATCAGGCAATGATCCTGTTCCGTGACGCTGTTGCCATGGTGGACCAGTCCCCAGAGCTCGCCAAGCGCCTGACCAAGAGCGGCACAGGGGAACGGGCCTGGAACCTGGCCTACACCGCCCAGGGCGCCTTCTTCCGGCCCATCAGCAGCGATGACGGGCAGTCTGGTCCCCGGCCGCACATCGGATTGATCGATGAGCTGCACGAGCACAAGACGAACACGGTGGTGGAAATGATGCGGGCCGGCACCAAGAGCCGGCGCCAGGCGCTTATCTTCATGATCACCAACGCCGGGCACAACCGCATGGGACCCTGCTGGGGGTATCACGAGTACGGCGCGAAGGTTGCCTCGGGCGAGGTGGAAGACGACGCATTCTTCCCCTACGTGTGCAGCCTGGACGAAAAGGACGACCCGTTCGCCGATGAATCCTGCTGGTCGAAGGCCAACCCAAGCCTGCAGGACGCCGATTTGCCGGGGATGAAGTACATCCGCGAGCAGGTGGTCGAGGCAAAGGGCATGCCCTCCAAGGAGGCCATCGTCCGGCGCCTGAACTTCTGCCAGTGGACCGACGCGGAATCGCCTTGGATCTCGGGCGAGGTGTGGCGCGCGGCGCAGCGAGACTTCGATTGGCAAGAGATGCGCGGCCGGCGGGCGGTCGCGGGGCTGGATCTGTCCAGCACCACCGACTTGACGGGCCTGGTGTTCCTGGTGGAGCCGCTGAAAGAGGGCGAGCCGTGGCTATTGGTGCCGTTCTGCTGGCTGCCTGACGTGGAGCTGCAGCGCAAGGCCGACACCGACCGCGTGCCCTACATCCAGTGGCGCACCGAGGGGTATCTGGACACCACGCCAGGCCGGGCCATCAGCAAGCGGGTGATCCTGCAGAAGCTGTCGGCCATGTGCGACTTCTTCGAGATCGTGGCGTGTGGGTATGACCGCTGGCGCATCGAGGATCTGATGGCCATGGCTGCGGATGACGGGATTTCGCTGCCGGAAATGAAGCCAGTAGGGCAGGGCTACAAGGACTTCAGCCCAGCGCTGGAGACGTTCGAGCGGATGCTGCTCAACGGCGAGATTGCCCACTCGGGCCACAAGGTGCTCGACTGGTGCATGAGCAATTCAGTGATCGAGCAGGACGGCGCGGAGAACCGCAAGCTGTCGAAGGAAAAAGCGACCGGCCGGATTGACTTGGCTGTCGCTGCCGTCATGGCCGCTGGCCTGATCAACACAACTCTCTCTACGGAGAAGTCCTTTTGGGAAACCGCATGACCATCAAAGACAAACTGCACACCGCGGCGGTAGCGGCGGCAGGCTTTTTGCCTGATGTGCTCATGATCGGCGGGGCCTATGGGGTGTCCTATGGTGCCTGGCTGGTGTACGGCCCGGCTGGCTACGTGGCGGGCGGTGTTTTCGCCCTAGTGGCCGGCATTGTGCTGGCGCGAGGTAGCAAGTAATGGGGTTCCTGGCCCGGGCGGTGTCCGAGCGCAAGTCCTACGACTCGCTGGAGCTGTTCCGCGAGATCTATGGCGGCAAGACCTCGAAATCGGGCGTCACGATCACCCTGGAGAACGCTTTCAAGGTGTCCGTGGCCTTCGCCTGCCTCAAAGTGCTGTCGCAGGGCGGCGCGCAGGTGCCTTTCAAGCTGTTCCAAGAGACTGAAATCGACGGCCTGAGCAACATTTCGCCAGCGAAAAAGCACCCGCTGTACGACCTTCTGGCCACCGCGCCGAACGACTGGACCACGTCCTTCGAGTTCCGCGAGACGCTGATCCTGCACGCGGCCCTGGGCGATGCCTACGCATTCATCAACCGGGCCGGATCGAGCGGGAAAATCCTCGAATTGATCCTGCTGGACCCCGCCAAGGTGCAGAAAGAGCAGAAGCCGGACTGGTCCATCGTCTACAAGGTGACCGGCCGCAGTGGTGCTGTGCAGGAATTCCCCGCGCAGGCCATCTGGCACGTCAAGGGGCCATCTTGGACAGGCCTGCAGGGCATGGACACCCTGAACCTCGCCCGCGAGGCCCTGGGCCTGGCAATTTCGACCGAGGAATCGCATTCCAAGCTGCACGAGAAGGGCGTCCGGCCTTCGGGCATGTACACCGTTGATGCCACGCTGAACGTGGAGCAATACGGCAAGCTCAAGGCCTGGATTGACAAGGAATTCGCGGGCGCCGAGAACGCCGGCACCGCCATGATCCTGGACCGGGGCGCCAAGTGGCTGCCCATGGCCATGACCGGCTTGGACGCCCAGCACCTGGAGACTCGCAAGTTCCAGATCGAGGAAATTTGCCGTTTTTTTGGTGTGATGCCAATCATGGTCGGGTACTCCGACAAGGCGGCCACCTACGCCAGCGCCGAGCAGATGTTCCTGTCGCACGTGGTGCACACGCTGTCGCCCTGGTATGCCCGGATCGAGAACAGCGCCGATGTCCACCTGCTGACGAAGAAAGAGCGGGCCGATGGCCACTACTTCAAGTTCGTGGCCGCCGGCCTGCTGCGCGGCGCCGCGAAAGACCGGGCCGAATACTACGCAAAAGCCCTGGGCGCGGGCGGTAGCCCGGCCTGGATGACTCAAGACGAGGTGCGCGCGCTCGAAGAACTGAACCCCAAGGGCGGCGACGCAGGCGAACTGCCTGTCGCCACGAACGTCCCACCAAAACCATCGTCCGACCCGAGCGCGGCGACCCCTTGAAAGGGCAGACATGACCACCAAGAACCTGGATTTCGCCTTCGAGCTGAAGGCCGCAGATGACGGCACCTTTGAGGGCTACGGGTCGGTGTTCAACATCACCGACCGAGGCGGCGACATCGTCATCCCTGGCGCCTTCGCCAACACCCTGGCCGAAGCGAAAAAGGCCGGCCGGATGCCTGCGATGCTGTGGCAGCACAACCAGCGCGAGCCCATCGGCGTCTATTCCGAGATGTCGGAGGACGCGGTAGGCCTGCGCGTGAAGGGCCGCCTGGCGCTCAAGACGCAACGCGGCTCCGAGGCCTACGAACTCATGAAGATGGGCGCCCTGACCGGCCTGTCCATCGGCTACCGCGTGCGCGATGACAGCTGGGACCGCGTCACCGGCGTGCGCACCATCAAACAGGCCGACCTGGTGGAGATTTCCCCGGTCACCTTCCCTATGAACGACGCTTCGCGCGTCTCGGCTGTCAAGACCATCGAGGATCTTGACAGCCTGTCCGAATTCGAGCGCCACCTTCGTGATGTCGGTGGATTCTCGAAGAGCGAGGCCACCGCACTGGTGTCCCGCATGAAGAGCATTGTCAGCCGGGGTGATCCCGGGGATGGCTCTGGATCGTTGGCCGATCTCGTCGGCTCCCTGAAAGCGCGTGCCGTCTTCTGACCAACGCAATCCCCGTAGCACTGGCCGCCCTTGAGGCGGCTTTTTCATTCCCGAAAGGCAAACATCGTGAAAATCACCCGTCAAAATCTCGCCCTGGCGTTCTGCGCTGTGATGGCGCTCGTCGCGGTGGCCGCATTCGCCGGCTATCCCATCATCAACTACCTGCCGCCTGAAGTTCTGGCCGGCCTGGCGGCTGCGGGCTCTATGCCCTTCGTCGCATCGGGCGAAACCACGCTGCTGGAGATCAAAAACGTCCTGGAGGGCCAAGGCAAGGCCTTCGAAGAGTTCAAGAAGGCCAATGACGACCTGATCAAGGCTAAGGCCGATGGCAAGGCTGTCGGCGACCTGGAAGCGAAGGTAGCGGAACTCGGCAAGGCGCTCGACAAGTTCGATGAACTCAAGACCGCCATCGAAGAGATCCAGAAGAAGGCCGCCCGTCCGCAGAACGACACCGAAGCCAAGGCCGCCAACGATCTGGCCGCCGAAGTCAAGGGCTTCAACATCTCTCTGCGCGCCGAGTTCCAGGCCAAGGGCAAGCCATTCCCTGGCGAGCTGAATGCTGATGCGTACACGCAGTACAAGTCGGGCTTCTTCAAGGTCGTTTCTGGCGTTTCCGTGGACGACCTGACCCCCGACGAACGCAAAGCCATGTCGGCCGGCTCGGACCCCGATGGCGGCTACCTGCTGCCCCACGCCACCCAAGGCGCCATGCTGGGCAAGATCTACGAGCAGTCGATCATGCGTCAGCTGGCCACCGTGCAGACCATCAGCACCAACGACATCGAAGGTCTGCTGGACAACGACGAAGCCAGCGCCGGCTGGGTGTCGGAACTGGGCACCCGCTCGGATACGTCCACCCCGCAGGTCGGCAAGTGGCGCATCGAGGCGCACGAGATGTACGCCATGCCAAAGGTGTCGCAGCGCATCCTGGACGACGCTGCAACCAACGTCGAAGCCTGGCTGTCCGGCAAGATCGCCGACAAGTTCGCCCGCGTTGAAGGCGCCGCGTTCTGGACCGGCACCGGCGTCGGCCAGCCCAAGGGCCTGACGTCCTACGACACGGCGGCAACCGGCGATGCAAGCCGCGCCTGGGGCACGTTCGAGCATGTGGTGACGGGCGCCAACGGTGCCTTCCACACGACGCAGTTTGACCCCGTGGTCAACCTGATCGGCGCGCTGAAAGACCAGTACCTGGCCAACGCATCCTTCACGATGCGCCGCAGCGTCCGCACCGCGGCCCGCCTGCTGAAGGAATCGACCACCAACCGCTACCTGTGGGAACCCGGCATGCAAGTCGGTTCGCCAGAGCGCCTGATGGGCTACCCCGTGCGCGTGGACGAGTACATGCCCGCCCTGGGCACCGGCTCGCTGTCGCTGGCATTCGGTGACTTCCGCCAGGCGTACCTGATCGTGGACCGCATGGGCGTGCGCACGCTGCGCGACCCCTTCACCGCCAAGCCCTATGTCGTGTTCTACACGACCAAGCGCACCGGCGGCGGCGCGCAGAACACCGAGGCGCTGAAGTTCCTCAAGTTCTCGACCTGATCGGCCAGGGGCCCGCCATCCGGTGGGCTCCAACCCCAACCACTTGAAAGAATACCCATGACATCCATGCTCAAAAACGTGAAGGTCACGCCCGTTGCCGCATCTGCTGCAGCCGCGACGACCGAAGTTCTGACCAGCGTGCTGGACATGTCCGGCTACGACGGCGTGATGTTCATTGCCCTGCTGGGCGATGTGACCACCACGTCTGTGCTGACACTGACCGCCAAGGGCAACACCGCCAGCTCCACCAGCTCGCCCACCCCGGTGACGCAGGTGGCAACCGCCGCCTTCACCGCTGACGCCACGAGCGGCGACGACAAGGCCTTGGTGGTGGACGTGTACGACCCGCAGCTGCGCTACGTGTTCGCCAGCCTGACCCGCACCGTGGCCAACGCCGTGGTGAATGGGGTCATCGCCATCCAATACAAGGCTGAATTCCGGCCCACCACCCAAGCCGCGACGGTCATCGCCTCGGCAATGGGCCCAGGCGTCGCCGCCTGATGCGTGAAGCGCCTGCCCACGCGGGCGCTTTGCAGATCACGAACAGGACGCACCAATGATCATCACCCTGCCAGAAGCAAAGCTGCATCTGCGCGTTGACCACGACGACGAAGACGCGCTGATCACCTCCAAGATCATCGCGGCCGAGTCCCTGGTGTGCCGGTACATCAACCGTGGGGTGTATGCAGACCAGAACACGCTGAACACCGCCAAGACCGCCGCGCCCACCGCGCTGTCGGCCGCCACGGTGGTCTATGACGCGGCCATTGAGGCCGCTGCCCTGGTCGAAAGCGTGGTCGAAAAGGCTGCCGCCATCGAAGCCGCCGAACAGGAGTACCTGGACGCCCAGACCCTGGCCCGCATGGCGCGCGCTGGCATCGTGACCAATGATTCGTTCAAGGCTGCGGTGATGCTGGTGCTGGGTCACCTGTACGAGCACCGCGAGGACGTGGTTGTCGGTGTGACCGTGGCGACCCTGCCCAACGGCGCCGAGTACCTGGTCGAGCACCTGAAGGTGTACCGCTGATGCAAGCCGGACGCCTCAACCGCCGCTGCGTCATTCAGGCCCCGGGCACCGCCCAGGACGAGCTGGGCCAGCCTACCCCCGGCTGGACGGACTTCGCCACTGTGTGGGCCGACATCCGCATGAAGTCGGGCCTGGAGTCGATCAAGGCGGGCGCCCCGGTGTCGGTCGTTGCTGCATCGATCCGCATCCGCTACCGGGCTGGCGTGAACGCAGGCATGCGCGTGGTGCACAACCTGGTGGCCTACGAGATCAAGGCGGTGATGCCGGATGTGTCGGGGCGTGTGTTCCTGGATCTGGCCTGCGAAGTGGTGAACTGACATGGGCATGGGTGTGCGCATGAACGTGGCTGGCTTCAAGGAGCAGCTGCGCGCCGAGGTGGACAAGCTGCACGCGGCCACCCGCCCGGCGGCCCAGGCGGGCGCCCAGATCATCTACGAGCGCGCACGCATCGAGGCCCCTGTATCGGCTGACAGCCACTTCTTCTACATCCGGGGCCGCAAGTACGGCCCCTACGCACCCGGCACGCTGCGGGACGCGATCTATCAGGTGTTCAGCAAGGACAACAGCTTCAAGGACGTGAGCACGTACCACATCAGCTTCAACAAGAGCGAGGCGCCGTATGGGTTCATCGTCCACAACGGCACCAGCCGCACGGCGGCCCATCCGTTCATCAGCAAGGCAGTTGTCGAAACCCGCACACAAGTTCGGGCGGCCATCAAGGCGCGCTACATCGAAGAGGTCAACAAATGAGCATGGAAGCCGACCTCTCGACGCTGCTCAAGACCGTGTGCCCGCGCACGTTCCCGGACGTGGCCGACATCGGCACCGCGCCGCCGTTCATTGCCTGGCAGCTGCTGGGGGGTGAATCCCTGCGGGCGCTGGACAACACCGCGCTCGACAAGCGAAACAGCTATGTGCAGGTGTCGGTCTACAGCACGACCCGTCTGGAGTCGCTGACCAAGATCCGTGCGGCAGAAGAGGCGATGTGCGCCAGCCCTGCGTTCACCTGTACCCCAATGGGTGAGCCGCTGGCCACCTATGAGCCCGACACCAAGCTCTACGGCGCCATCCAGCGCTTTTCGATCTGGGCCGCGCGATAGCCCACTGAATTAGGCGAAAGCCGACAAAGCAAGCCCCTCTCGGGAAACCGGGCGGGGCTTTTTTCATGCCCGCTGAGGGCAGCAACCCGACCGCCCCAGAGGCGGTTTTTTCACTTCTGAAAGGCCCTCACCATGGCACAAGTCCCAACCGGCACCACGATTTTCGTTGCATCCGTTTTCGCATCCGCGCTGACCTTTAGCGCAGCCAGCAACGCCACTGAATGCGTTCTCACCATGGCCAGCACCACTGGCTTGGCAAATGGCGACTTCGTGGAAGTCTCCAGCGGCTGGGGGCGCCTGAATCTGCGCGCCGCACGCATCAAGAGCGTGGTTCTCAACACCTCGATCACGCTGGAAGGCATGGACACCACGTCCACCACGTTCTTCCCAGCTGGTGCTGGTGCTGGCAGCGTGCGCAAGGTTTCGACCTGGCAGCAGATCACCATGATCACGGCCGTGTCCAGCAATGGCGGCGATCCCGTGACCGTGGACTACAAGTACCTGGAATCGGACGTTCGCTACAAGATGAACGACGGTTTCAACGGCACCGACTACACGCTGACCATGGACGCTGACGCCATCAGCACCGCTGGCTACACGGCCCTGAAGAACCTGACCGACGTTCAGACCAGCACCATCCTGCGTGTTGTGACCCGCTCGGGCCAGATCCAGCTGATCCCCGGCACCGTGGCGCTGAACGAGTCCGTGCAGATGAATGACGGCCAGATCAACACCGTGACGGCCTCCATCTCGGGCAACAACCGCACCACGCGCTACGCCTCCTGATCCCCGGCGAAAGCCACCCCAGCACCGACGCAGGCTGCTGTCTTCCTTTCGCGGGGAAGCGGCAGCTTGCGCACGGGCATTTGTAACCCCGCGAAGAAAGACTCATATGGCAACCATCAAGCTCGGCAACAAGCCAAAAAACTTCAAGCGCATCGTCAAGTTCCCATTGCTGGAAGGCGGCGAGGGCTCCATCGAATGCAACTACAAATACCGCACTCGGTCTGAATTCGGCTCCTTCATTGACAAGGTGGTGGAGGCATCTGGCGCCGGGGAAAAGCCCGAAGGCGAAAAGTTCAGCATGGCCGAACTGATGGAGCGCACCGCCGGTCAGAACGCGTCCTACATCATGGACGTGCTCGATGGCTGGAGTCTGGGCGAGCAGCTGACCAAGGCGAACGTGCAGCAGCTGGCGGACGAGTTCCCTGCAGCCGCATCTGCGATCATGGAAACCTACCGGAGCGCCTGCCTGGAGGGAAAGTAGCAAACCTGAAAGCGGCCGCCCAGGCGGCTTACTTTCAGGAAAAAGAAGGGGCTGTTTTCTCCGCTGCCGACTATGGCTTGGATGTCGTAGAGGTATGGCCGGAGAACTGGCAGGCATGGACTTTGTTCTGCCAGGTGTCCACCCAGTGGCGCATGCGAATGCAGTCGTTCATTGGGGGCTCGATAAGCACCCCGTGTGGGCTGGACTACGGCGCCATTTACCCCCTGTTGGACCGCGTTGCGTCAAGCAATGCAGAGTGGCTGGAGTTCTTTGAAGACATCCAGCTACTGGAGCGCACTGCGCTCGACCAAATGAGCGAAAACCGCTCCGACAAATAGCCACCTGCGGGTGGCTTTTCCTATTCATGGGCTCGCTACTGGCGGGCCTTTTTTATTTGGGCACCCATGACATCTGACCTGCGAATTCAGGGCGAGGTAGTCGTCAACTCGGAACAGGCTGAAAGCGCCTTCAACCGGGTAGGCGACAAGGCCCAGCAGATGGCCAATGAGGTCGCCACGTCTGCGACCAAGGCAGGCCAGGCCGTTGACAAGATCGGCGATGGCGCGGGCGCCAGCGCAGAGAAGTTCACAAAGGCGCAAGCCAGCTTCCGCGATTCGATCATCAAGTCAACGCAAAAGCTGCAGGAGCTGAATAAGTCGGCCAGCGAAGTGTTTGAGATGCGGGCGGCGAACAGGGGCTTCGACGCGTCCAAGTTCGCCCCCTACATCGAAGAGCTGAAGAAGGCGGAGGCCGCCCAGCGCATCGCCACCGGTTCGCTCGACAAGATGGGCATCAGCGCCGCCCAGACGGCCGCAGCGCTGCGCGGCGTTCCCGCACAGTTCACCGACATCGTGACCAGCCTGCAGGGCGGACAAGCTCCGCTCACGGTGTTCCTGCAGCAGGGCGGCCAGCTCAAGGACATGTTCGGCGGGGCTGGTGCGGCCGCGCGCGCCCTGGGTGGTTATGTGGTTGGGCTGATCAACCCGTTCACCGTGGCTGCAGCCGCTGGGGTTGCGCTGGCGCTGGCCTACAAGCAGGGCAGCGCAGAGGCTGACGCCTACAACAAGGCGCTGATCACAACCGGCAATGCTGCAGGAACCAATGCGGCCCAGCTCAAGGCCTACGCCCAAGAAATCAGCGCTGTTGTTGGCACGCAAGGCAAGGCGGCAGAGTCTCTGGCTGCGCTTGCGTCCACCGGGAAGATCGGCGCGGAGTCTCTGAAAGAGGCCGCCCAGGCTGCTGTGCAGTATGAGCGCGCCACCGGGCAGGCGGTGGAAAAGACGGCAGAGCAATTCGCCTCTCTGCGCAATGAGCCGCTGGCGGCCGTGCTGAAGCTGAACGACGGGATGAATTTCCTGACGGACAGCACGTACAAGCAGATCAAGAGCCTGGAAGAGCAGGGCAAGACCGCCGAGGCGGCGAACGTTGCTCAGCGTGCATTCGCCGACACGCTGTCCGGTCGCGCTGGAGAGATGGAGCGCAACCTCGGCACGGTGGAACGCGGGTGGCTGGCCGTCAAGGACGCAGCCAAGAGCGCATGGGATGCCATCCTGAACGTTGGCAGGGCGTCCACCAATGTTGACCAACTGGCAGCCGTGCGCAAGCAAATTGCCGACCGTGAAAACCAGCTTGCAAACGGCGGATTTGGCGCAAACGGCGGTGGTGCGGCCTTTGGGCGGCCGAGCCAAGCTGCAACGGAGCGCCTGCGGGCAGAGCTTTCCGCGTTGCAGGCCCAGGCGGCGGCGCTGGAGGGCGTTGCAAACCAGAGCCGAGTCGCCGCCGAAGAAGAGCGCAAGCGCGGCGAGCAGGTCAAGGCCACAGCCGCCTTCGACAAGGCGGGCGAGAAGTTCCTGACCGACAAGGCCAAGATGGAGCGCGAACTGGCCGCCGCGCGCGTGCAGGGCGCCGAAGCCGGGAAAAGCCAGGCCGAGATTGAGCAGCGCCTGGCGCAGATCCGCGAGAGCTTTGCCAAGAAGGGCAGCACCGCCGCCGAGAACAAAGAGCTGCGCGACCAGATGCGCGTCTTTGCTGACCTGGCGGGCGTTTCGTCCACCTACTACACCGAGCTGGCCAACTACCAGAAGCAGCGCGCAAACAACGTCATCACCGAACAGCAGTATGTGCAGGCGGTTGAAGACCTGATCAAGAAGCAGCCCTTTGCCGTTGCCATTGCCAAGGAGCAGGCCGACGCCACCAAGGCCCAGGCCAAGGCATCCGAAGAGGCTGCAAAGGCCCACCTGAAATACGTGGAGAGCTTTGGCAAGGGCGCGGCTGCAGCCCAGCAGCAGGCCGACCAGTTGCGCACCGAAGAGGCTGCAGCAGCCATTGCGGCAGATGGCTATTACTCGCTGGCGCAGGCGATCGAATTGGTGACTATTGCCCGGCTGGAAGAGCAGCAACAGGGCCTGCTGGGCAATGAAGAGGCCTACCTGGCCGTGCAGAAGGAAATCGACGCCCGAAAGGAGTTGGTGGGCCTTATCGGCTCCAAAGAAGCCCGCAAGGCTGCAGAGGATTCTGCTAAGGACGCGGCGCGCGAGTGGGACCGCGCTGCGGCCGACATCAACCGCAGCCTGACCGACGCCCTGCTGCGAGGGTTCGAGAGCGGCAAGGACTTCGCCCAGAACCTGCGTGACACCATCAAGAACATGTTCAGCACCCTGGTGCTGCGTCCTGTTATCAGTGCGGTCCTGTCACCTGTGTCTGGTGCATTGGGGAGCATGTTTGGCGGGGCTGGAGGTGCTGGCGGTGGGGGGATTGGCAGCGCGATGAACCTTGCCAGCCTGGGCTCAAATGCACTGAGCCTCTATAACGGCGGCCTGGCTGGCTGGGTGGGTTCTGGGGTCGGGTCAATCTTCGGAACTGCCGCTGGCAATGCAGCGCTTGGCACGACTCTAGGACTTGGATCAAGCAGCTCGATTGCTGCCGCGAATGCCGCGTCCCTTGCTGGTGGCGGCAATGGCGTGCTGGGCATGGGGGCGTCTGGCACTGCTGGCACGTCTGCGCTGGCAGGCGCAGGGGCATTTGCTGCGGTTGCCGCTGTGGTGCTCAACGCTCTAGGCGCATTTAAATCCGAGCGCAAGGTCGGCGGCGGTTTGATGGGCACGCTGGGCAGTGGCAGCATCAGCCCCTGGGAAGAATGGCGCGAAGGCGGCACGCTGTTCAGCGGCCCCAGCTACAGCACCATGAACCCGGTGGCAGAACTAGCCCGGGCGCGCGAGCGTCTGGCCTCTCTGCAGGCGTCCAGCGCGGCAGGCACTCTGGGCAACCCACAGGTGCTTGCAACGCAGCAACTCATCGTTGACCAACTGGAAGCCACTTACGGCGGGCTCGCTGACGCTACGGCCCAACAGTCTAAGGTCATCCAGACTGCGTACGACGCCATGCGCAAGAGCGCTGGCGACATGGCGGACACGCTCGGATTGAGCAGTGACGCTGCGCGCAAGTTCACCACGCAACTGGGCGGTGAAAAGGGTCTGAATTTTGACGGTTTGAATGCTGAACAGCAGCAAGCCAAGGTTGCAGAGGCCCTTGCCACCGCAAACAACGAACTGGCGCAGCAGGTAATCGGGACGTGGGAAACCACGAGCAAGGAAGTCAGCCGAGTCATCGCCACATCCTTCGGCAGCGCGGAAGAGAGCGGCATGGTCACGTCGTGGGAAACCTTGACGGACACGATCACCCAAACCCGCTACGTTGCAAGCGAGTACGCGAAGGATGGCGAGAAGGCCATTGACACCCTGACGCGGCTTGCGAGCAGCTTGAGCACCGTCAACACCATCTGGGACCAGCTGGGTAACGACATGCTCCAGGCGAGCCTGGCTGGCGCAGACGCGGCGAGCCGGATCGCAGAAGCCTTCGGCGGTCTGGAGGCGATGTCCGCCACGACCGGCAGCTACTTCCAAAACTTCTATGGCGCCGACGAGCAGCGCGATGCCATGCGTCGCCAGATCCAAGGGCAGCTCGACAAGCTCAACCTGACTCTGCCAGACATCGACGCCGCAAACGCGCGCGAGCAGTACCGCGCGCTGGCCGAGGCGCAGGACCGCAACACCGAAGAAGGGCTTAAGGCGTATGTTGCTCTGCTGCAGTTGTCGGGTGCCTTTGCGTCCCTAACTCAGGCCGCACAGACCACCACCCAGACCCTGGAGCAGCAGCGCCAGGCCTACTACGGCGCGCTGCAAGATGCAGTCTCTGCCCGCAACAAGTCCCTGCAGAGCCAGCTGAGCGCCGCACAGGAGGTGGAGAGCACGCTCGACAACCTGTTCGGCATCCTGCGCAGCAACGTGCGGGAGCTGTACGGCGAGGTGGACGGCACGCGCGGCATGCTCGCCAGCCAGGGCAGCGCGTTCATCGACCAGGCTCTGGCGGCCGCGAAGGCGTCGGGCTACCTGCCCGACGCCGACAAGCTGGCCGAGGCGATCAGCGCCGTGCGCGGTGGCATCGACGGCGGGGCCTACACCAGCCAGTTTGCATCCGACCGCGACCGCCTGGTGCTGGCGGGCAAGCTGTCCGGGCTGGAGGGTATCGCCGAGAAGCAGCTCACCGACGCACAGAAGACCGTGCGCGCGCTCGAAACGCAGATCGACCAGAACGAGCAGGTGCTGGACAACTGGCGCCAGGCCATCGACATCGCCAATGGCACGTACCAGGGCGTCCTGAGCGTGGAATCGGCCATCCAGCAGCTCAGCGGCTCGCTGGGCCTGTCGGGCAACACCAAGCCCGCCACGGTGTCGGGCGGCAGCGGCGGCGGTGGTGTTGTCGGCCCTGGCTACCGTGATCGCGGTACGGTTCCCCGAGTGGCCTATGGCGCCGATGAAGCGCTGACCAGCTTTGAAAAATTCGAAGCATGGTTCCAGGGCCTCATGACCAATGCGCCCACGTCATTGCTGCAGAGTGACGCCTATAAGGTGCCTGACTGGATGCGCATGGCAGGCTTTTTTGGCACTGGCAGCGAGAGCGACACGCTCGGCTCGTACTTGTACCTCAAGAACAATTCCCAGTTTGCGCGCGACCTGCAGCAGATCATGACCACGGGCGTGTCCAGCCTGCCAACGGATGGCAGCACGCTGGTGCGCAGCGATCTGTCCAAGATGCCCGCCGATGCTGCTGAGTTCTTCAAGAACGACCGCAACAGCCTGCTGAGCTATGAGAGCTTTGGCCTGGACCCGGTGCTGGCGTACAAGCTCTACAAGGATGGCCCCGGCCAGTTTGGGCTGGACATAAAGCGCGAGAACTTTACGGAATGGTTGCGCACCCACAAGTGGACAGATGGCGGTGTGGTATCGGCCAACAACACGCTGGACACGGCCAAGCCCTACGCAGGCTACAACCTGGCGCGCTACGACAACGCCACCGGCAACATCGTCAACCTCGACGGCACCATCTACTCGCCAGACGGCAAGTACCTGGGCATGGCCGGGCGCGACCTGATGGCCAGCGTGTACGGCTCGGCCTTCCTTGGCACCTCGGGCGGCAGCTACGGCGACGCCACGCGCTCGGCGCTGTACAACAGCCAGGTACAGGGTGGGGCTACAGAAGCCGACTACTACGCCAAGATCAAGTCGGGCCTTGACGATGCGATGGCGCAAGGCAAGACGGCCCAGGACATTGCAGATGCGATCAGTTCTACAGGCGCATCCATGCAGGACGTGGCAGCGGCTTACGGCCTCACTGTGGCCGAGCTGGAGGCCAACCTGCGCGCCAAGGGCGCCACCAACATCCCCAAGTTCGACATTGGCACCAACTACGTGCCGCGCGACATGCTGGCCTACATCCATGAGGGCGAGGCTGTGGTGCCAAAGGCCTACAACCCGGCGGCGGGCGGTGGTGGGGCTGGCGGTAATGCCGAACTGGTGGCCGAGGTGCGCGCTCTGCGTGAGGCCGTCGCAGCGCTGCAGGCCGCCGCAGACGAAACAGCAGGCAACACCCGGTTGATGCCGCAGATGGGGCGCCAGTTTGACCAAGTGGCCGGTACAGGCCGCGTTATCACCAGGGCAGTCTGATGAACATCCTTCTACCCAAGACCATCACGAACGCCATGTTCGGCGCCGGGACCAACATCCCGGCTGTGGACTCTTTAACCACGCCCGCAGAGGTTGAATGGGTCACTGGCGGCTCATTTGCTGACGGCACGCGGCGCACATGGAAGGGCTACTGGTACGAGGCAGTTCAGGCCATGACCACCGCGCCGACCAATGCCATTGAACCCGGCACGGCGGCAGCAGAGGGCTACTGGCTGAAAGACGAAGGCGCCCCCACCAACCGCATGGCCCCCTTCGACAAGTACCTGTTCACGAAGGCGCGGCGCGCGGGCTCCATCGTCTATGAGCTGACCCCGGGGTTCGTCAACGGCGCGGCGATCTACGAGATTGAGGGGGACAACCTCGAAATCACCGTCAAGGACGGCGCCACCGATCTGATCACCCCGATTGACATTGAGCTGTGGGAGCAGGCCCCGGGCCTGTGGGAGTACCTGTTCGGCGAACTTGAGCGCGGCGACTACTACGCCCTCAAGGACATCCCGATCAACCCCAACGCCAAGATCACGATCACGATCAGCCGCAACAACCCATCGACCGAGGCCGCAGTCGGCTTTATCAGCGTGGGCAACTGGAAGACGCTGCTCGCGCCACTCACGCAGGCCAGCGGCGTGCAGTACGGGGTCGAAGCCACCACGCGGGACTACTCGTACAGCCAGGAATACAAGGACGGCACGTACATCGATGTGGAAGGCCGCAAGGCCACCGATATCAACCTGTCCTGCGTCATCGCATCCGAAGAGGCGCCAGCGGCGGCCCTCTTGCTTGAGCAGATTCTCGGGAAGGCCGTAGCCATCGAGGTGAGCGAGCTTCCCAAGTATTCCCACCTGGCAACGGTGGGAAGAGTCACCGGCTCAGTCCGGAATCCCAACTGGCCCACCGCCCAAGTGGACATACAAATCAAAGGCAACCCATGACCAGTCCTGTCGCGCCAGATGCGGCGCCGTCCGTGCCGGAGTTCCCGGCGCTTGGCGATCCTTCGTTCAACAGCAAGGCCTACACCTGGGGCACTTGGCTTCCAACTTTGGTGACCTGGATCACCAACGTGGTGGCCGACGCATACCAGAACGCGCTGAGTGCTTTCGAGAGCGCCACGGCATCGGCTGCCAGCGCAGCCGCGTCCGAGGCCTCGGCCGTCACATCCATGGCGGGCTCCAACTTCATCGGCGACTGGGCTGGCAAGACAGGTCAGCAGCTCCGACCTGCCTCCGCCGCGCATATCGGCCGCATTTGGATGCTGCTGGCTGACTTGCCCAACATCGAGGCGGCAGAGCCTGGTGTTTCTGCCAGCTGGCGTGCATATGACGTGGTGCTGCCCTTGGAGCACGTCACCACCGCAGCCCAAACAGCCGTTGCTGGCTACAACTACTCGCTGGAGTTTGCGGGTTCCACCACCCTCACGTTGCCCGCATCGCCCGCCGAGGGCGCCATGGTGTGGGTCACCGTTGCAAACGGCCGGTACGACAACAGCATCGCCCGTAACGGCAGCACGATCATGGCGCTGGCCGAGGACATGCTGCTCGACAACCCTACCACCTACCAACTCCGATTCATCAACGGTTCCTGGAGGCTCCTATGAGCGCAGCAAGTCAGTTTGGCGGCGGCATGCCGCTTGGTTCCACGGCCAAGGGCTACGGCCTGACGGAGCCGCAATGGGTGCGCGCGGATGGCCGCACGCTCACACGTTCCGGGTATCCGCGCCTGTCCACCAAGTTTCCCTGCGGCCGCCTCACCGGCACCATCCGAACACTCGGCAGCACGCCCAGCAGCTACAGCGTGGCAGCCAGCCCGACCTACTTTGTCACGCCACTGGCGGCTGGCAACCCGGGCATGCAGTATTCAACCGATGGCGCAACCTGGTCATCGACATCTGTTTCCACGCCATCGGCGTCTGTGGCGTGCATCATCTGGGCGGGCACCCGGTTTTGCGCCGTCAACACCACCACCACCCAGCCGTTCGTCACCACGGGCGACAACCCGAATTCGACATGGACATCCACATCGGGCGGCATCAACAGTGTCCCCGCTGGGCTGCTGAATTTGCTGGCCTACGGTTCGACTCCGGCGCGTATCGTCAGTGTCGGCGGGTCATCAAACACGAACGTGTACACGCTCGACAACGGATCGACTGCTTGGACCAACCGCACGGGGCTGACTTCGCTCAATCGGCGCGGCGTCTGTTGGTCCGGTCAGAAGTTCTTCATCGTGTGCGAGAACGCCGCTGTGGTCAGTTCATCCACTGACGGCATCACCTGGGCTGAGTCCCAGATCCCCGAGGCCATTGCAGCATCGTCGGGGGACATCGCCAGCAATGGCGCGGGCGTCATTGTGATGACTGGCGCAGCGTCTGGGTTGTGGGTCAGCTCTGACCATGGCGTGACCTGGTGCGCTGTCGGCATCCCAGGGATCGCAAGCTCTAACGCCTGGAAGGTGACCTATTCGGGCGACCGGTTTTTCATCCCAACGGCCGCAGGTGTGGCGATGTCCATGGACGGCAAAGAGTGGTTTGTCGAATCCCAATCCCTGCAGGCCCGCGCGCTCAATTCCGGGTTTGCCAAGAAGGTATCGGCCATCGTGCAGATCCAGGCCAGCGCAACAGCCTACTCGTTCACCGAATCCGCGACGGACTTTTGCGTACCCATGCTGCAGAGCTACAGCCCAGCGGTGTCTGGCAACCCCATCGCTTCCGAGCCCGTATTTATCAAGGCCTTGTGACCATGACCACTTTGCACCATTTCGACCTTTGGGGCTGGTACTCGCCCGCCGAGATTCCCGGGCGCGCTACGGGCGTAGCTCCCGACAACCTGCCCGCCGAGCGCGTGGTGGGCCAGCCCTGGCCCAACTTTACGGGCGATGCCTGGGTGCTTCTGGCCTATGCGGAGCCGCCCGCGACGCCCGCTCCACCGCCCGCGCCGCGCTTGGTCACCGTCGGCGCATTCTTCGACCGCTTCGGCCCGCTCAAGTGGGAGATCCTGGCCGACCAGTCGCCCCTGGTGCAGGCCGTCATCCGTGACGCCCAGGTGCGCCGCCACATTGATCTGAGCAACCCTGATCTGCCGGGCGGCCTCGCCATCCTGCAAAGCGCAGGACACCAGATCGACGCGGAGGCGGTGATCGACGCACCAGTGCTGCCGCACGAAGTGCCGTGACCAGCGCCCGCGCCAACACGCAGCCCGCCTCGGCGGGTTTTTTTTCGACCGCAGAAGAACGATAGCCGAGGGGGATCAATGCCAGAACCGACTTCAACATCAGGCATCAGCCTGGCCGCAGTGTCCATTGCGCTGCTCGGGCCCATGGCCGGGCCGTATGCCCTGATCGTGTTTGCCGCGCTGGCCGGTGCGCTGTGGCCACTCAGCGCGGCCGACACCATGACCAGGAGCGCTGGCTTCTGGCTGATGCTGCGCTGCACGCTCACAGCCGTGGCGCTCACTTCTGCGCTGTCGCTGCTGCTGCAAAGCCGGTGGCAGATCCCTGCCAATGAGGCCTTGGCCCCGGTGGCGTTCGCCATTGGCGCCCTGGGCAACGGCTGGCGCCCGGTCTTCGAGGCCATCGGCTCCGCCCTGCAGGCCGTGCTTTCCCGTGCCAGCGGAGGGCCCAAGCCATGAACACCTTGCTGATCGCTCATGAGGTGGCGTGCCTGCTGCTGTTCTTCACGGTGTTCTGCCGCATGCAGAAGACCAACAGGCGCACGCGCGCCGCCATCCGGCTTTCATTCTGGGCCCTGGGCACCGTGGCCGCGCTGGGCATGGCCTGGCCCTTGATGGGCTGGCCACTGCCGTGGTTTGGGGTACTGCTGGCCCTGGCCATCGTGCAGGTTCAGTGGGTCACATCGCATTACTGGTCGGGCGGTGTGCCCGGGAGTTTCAACAGGGGGAATTCATGCTGACCGCATCCCAACTACGCGCCGCCACCGGCTGCACCGCCGCCCGGGCCGACGAATGGCTGCCGCACATCGTCAAGGCCTGCGAAACCTTCTCCATCAACACGCCAGCCCGGCTGGCGGCCTTCCTGGCCCAGATCGGCCACGAATCCGGCCGCCTGGTGTACGTGCGCGAAATCTGGGGCCCCACCCCCGCGCAGCAGCGGTATGAGGGCAGGGCGGATCTGGGTAACACCCAGCCCGGGGACGGCAAACGCTACATGGGGCGCGGCCTGATCCAGACCACCGGCCGCGCCAACTACCGCGCCACCCGCGACGGCCTGGCCGCCTACGCGCCCAACATGCCAGACCTGGAGGCCGTGCCCGCTCTGCTGGAGCGCCCGGACCTGGCCGCCATGAGCGCCGCATGGTTCTGGCACAGCAAGGAGCTGAACGCCTTTGCCGACCTGGGCGACTTCATCCGCATCACCAAGCGCATCAACGGCGGCACCAACGGGCTGGCCGACAGGCAGGCGCTGTATGAGGCGGCAAGGGCGGTGCTGCTGTGATTGCAGGTCTCTACACCTACGCCGCCACAGCCGTTGTGGCGCTTGCGCTCGGCTTCGCAGGGGGTTGGAAAACACAAGGCTGGCGCTGGGACGCGGCCGACAAGCAGCGCATCGAGCTGGAGGCCAAGGAGCGCCAGAAGCAACTTGACCGCGCCAACACTGCCAGCGCCACATTCGAAGACAAGAGGGCCACCAATGAAACCAGATACCGCACCGTCACCGTTACGCTGGAAAAGGTCGTTGAACGCCCTGTGTATCTGCAGCAGTGCGTCGATCCTGATGGCCTGCAGCAGCTCAATGCCCAGATCAGCCGCGCCGCCGATCCCGGCGAACCTGGCATCCGCCTGCCCAAACCTTGAGCCCATCCCGGGGACTACAGGTCGGGTTATTGCGCCGTGGATCTCGCGCGCGGTGAAGCAGTATCAGGACTGCCAGGACAAGGTGCAGGGGCTGCAAGAGGCGTGGCCGAAGTGACAAAAAAGGCCCTGGCGCTCGGTGCGGCAGGGCCTTGATTGTGTGCTTTTGCGCCAACGGCAGCGCCTACGATGCGCCTATTGACTCAAAAACCATAGCATAAAAGCTATGGTGCCCGGGGCCGGAATCGAACGTGCTGTTGATAAAAACAGTACAATAGGCGCATGAGCAATAGTGCACCTATTCCAAGATTCCGCGCCAAGTCATACAAGATGCGTGACGGGACCGTCCATACCTACTATGTGTGGGATGGTCGAGGTCGGGGCCTTGGAGAGATCCGACTTGGCAAAGATCGTGATCGCGCGCTGGAGCTGTGGGCGCAGTGCGAAAAAGGCGTAATACCCGGAGGCTCGAAGAGGAAGCGGGCGTCAGTGGTGTTAAAGGTTGCGCAGCCAAAGAAACGCAGGGTGGTCGGAGATCTGGCTTGGCTGTCTTCGGCCCAATGGGTGCGAACGATGTTCTTCAACGCTGAGCGCAGAGCCATGAAGATGGGGCGGCCATTCACCATCACTCCTGCTGACATGTTGAATTTGGTTGCAGAGGCGAACGGAGTCTGCCAACTCTCTGGGATACCGTTCGACAAGACGCAGACCAACTCCCCTTTTGCTCCAAGTCTAGATCGCATCGAGTGCGCCAAGGGCTACGAGCCTGGCAACGTTCGTCTGGTGTGCCATGTCGCAAACGTTGCAATGAATACCTGGGGAATTGAGCCGGTTCTGAGGCTTGCTCGGGCCATCATCGCGCCAACGACCGACGCGGGATGCGCCTAATTTTGGCGCTTTCGCAAAAAGTGCTATCAATCAAGAAGCACTACAACCACTGTTTTAGTGGTGCCCGGGGCCGGAATCGAACCGGCACGCCTTGCGGCGGGGGATTTTGAGTCCCCTGCGTCTACCAATTTCACCACCCGGGCTGGAATTCGTGAAGCCCCAAATTATGGCACAGTAGGGCGCATGAAATATCCGACGATTGAAGACGCGGTGGGCAACACGCCGCTGGTGGCGCTGCAGCGCATTGGGGCGCAGGACAACGCGGCGCGTGGCAATGTGGTGCTGGGCAAGCTGGAGGGCAACAACCCGGCGGGGTCGGTCAAGGACAGGCCCGCGCTGTCGATGATCCGCCGCGCGGAGGAGCGGGGCGACATCCGGCCCGGCGACACACTGATCGAGGCCACGTCGGGCAATACCGGCATTGCGCTGGCGATGGCGGCGGCGATCAAGGGCTACCGCATGGTGCTGGTGATGCCCGAGGATTTGTCCATCGAGCGTGCGCAGACCATGAAGGCTTTTGGCGCGGAGCTGGTACTCACGCCCAAGAGCGGCGGCATGGAGCACGCCCGCGACCTGGCCGAGGCCATGCAAAAACGTGGCGAGGGCAAGGTGCTGGACCAGTTTGCCAACCCCGACAACCCGCGCATCCACTACGAAACCACGGGCCCCGAGATCTGGGAGCAGACCGGCGGGCGCATCACCCATTTTGTGAGCGCGATGGGCACCACGGGCACGATCACGGGCGTGTCGCGGTTCCTCAAAGAAAAGAACCCCGGCATCCAGATCATTGGCGCGCAGCCCGAGGAAGGCTCCCGCATCCCGGGCATCCGCAAGTGGCCGCAGGAGTATTTGCCCAAGATTTACGACGCCAGCACGGTGGACGAGCTGGTGTACGTGGGCCAGGACAACGCCGAAGACATGTGCCGCCGCCTGGCGCGCGAAGAGGGCATCTTTGCGGGCATCTCGGCCGCCGGTGCGTGCTGGGTGGCGCAGCAGATTGCCGCGCGCGAGAGCAACGCCACCATCGTGTTTGTGGTGTGCGACCGGGGTGACCGGTATCTGTCCACCGGCGTGTTCCCGGCGTGACGCAAGGCCCTGGCCACACTCCGCCGGGGCTAAAAATATAAGCAAAAATGGCTGCCTGCGCGCGATGGATAAGCGCTGATAGCTATCAAAATAATAGTAACCCATGCACTACGAAGTTCGCCACTGCACCCACTGCGGCACCGCGCTGCAGCCCATCACCCTGGCCGAAGACGGTGGCGACAAGGAGCGCCTGCGCTGCCCCGCCTGCGGCTGGACGCACTGGAACAACCCCACGCCGGTGCTGGCCGCGATTGTGGAGGTGGACGGCAAGGTGCTGCTGGCGCGCAACGCGGCCTGGCCCGCCAAGATGTTTGCGCTGATCACCGGCTTCATGGAGGCGGGCGAGTCGCCCCAGGAGGGCATTGCGCGCGAGGTGAAGGAAGAAACCAACCTCGACGTGCAGGCCACCACCCTGGTGGGCGCGTATGAGTTCCTGCGCATGAACCAGATCATCATTGCCTACCACGTGGTGGCCACGGGGCATGTGAAGCTGTCGCCCGAGCTGGTGGACTACCGCATTTACGACCTGCATGAACTCAAATGCTGGCCCGCTGGCACGGGCTACGCGCTGGCCGACTGGCTGCGCACGCGGGGGCACGAACCCGTGTTCTTCTCGGCAGAGGAAAATGAGGAACGCCGCCGAGGCCTGAACCTGCCGCCCAAGGATTAGAAGAGAACCACACCATGGACATCCACAAAGAAATCGACACCCGGGGCCTGAACTGCCCCCTGCCCATCCTCAAGGCCAAGAAGGCGCTGTCTGACATGGCCAGCGGCCAGTTGCTCAAGGTGGTGGCCACCGACGGCGGCTCGCTGCGCGACTTCCAGGCGTTTGCCAAGCAGACGGGCAACGAGCTGGTGGAGCAGCAGACGGTGGGTGAGGAGTTCATCCACATCCTGCGTCGGCGCTGACGGCATCGCGCCGGTCCTAGGGCCTTCGGGATGTCAAAGTCTTTCGACAAACTCTTTTGGCATGACGGCAACCTGACGGATGTCTCGTTCTCCGTTGATGCCAAAGGCAAATCTACAGTTCAGCTGCAGGCACTGTTCTACAAGGATGAGCAGGCGCCGCAGAGGCAACCGTATCAAATCAGGTGCGAAGCAGTGTCCCGCTTTCAATGCACGCTGGACAGTGACGAACTCAAGCGAAACATGTTCGCAGGCAATATCTCAAACGGGTATCTGAAGGGCAATACCCTCTGGATCTACTTCACGGACGGCCTGCTGGAAGTGCGGGCGCTGCGCTTTCGCCTCGTCAAGTCTTGAGGCCATGCCGTGACAGCGCCTGGCGCTGACAGCCGAGGCAGACTTTCTGCCACGGCTGCCTTGGATCAGAGCGCCAGGGCCTTCAGATATTCCCGGAAATGCGCGCCCACCTGCGGGTGCTGCAAGGCCAGTTCCACGGTCGCTTCCAAGAAACCCTCTTTGCTGCCGCAGTCGTAGCGCTTGCCCTGGTACTGGAAGGCGTACACGGCTTCGTGCTGCATCAGGCGGGCGATGCCGTCGGTGAGCTGGATCTCGCCGCCCACGCCGCGTGGCTGGTTGCGGATTTCGTCGAACACGCCGGGCGTGAGGATGTAGCGGCCTGCCACGCCCATGCGCGAGGGGGCGACATCGGCCTTGGGCTTTTCCACGATGCGTTCAATGCGGATCAGCGGGCCGCCAGCGGGCTCTCCGGCCACGATGCCGTATTTGTGCACCTGGTCTTCCGGCACTTCCTGCACGGCAATGACCGAGCGTCCTTGCTGGCGGAAGGCGGAGGCCATCTGCGCCAGCACCGGCTGGCCGCCGGGGGGGCCGACCATCAGGTCGTCGGCCAACAGCACGGCAAAGGGCTCCTTGCCCACCAGCGGCTCGGCGCACAGCACGGCGTGGCCCAGGCCCAGCGAGCGGGGCTGGCGCACAAAGGCGCAGTCCATGTCATCGGGCTGGATGGAGCGCACCAGCGCCAGCAGTTCCTTCTTGTTGGCGGCTTCCAGCTCGGCCTCCAGCTCATACGCCGTGTCGAAATGGTCTTCGATGGCGCGCTTGCTGCGGCCGGTCACGAAGATCATGTGGCGGATGCCAGCGGCGTAGGCCTCTTCCACGGCGTACTGGATCAGCGGCTTGTCCACCACGGGCAGCATCTCCTTGGGTGATGCCTTGGTGGCGGGCAAAAAGCGCGTGCCCAGGCCGGCAACGGGGAAAACGGCCTTGCGGACGGTGGTGGCAACAGTCATGGGTCTCCTTGATGGCGGGGTGTGGTGTGTTGTTGTCGCGGTATGCAAGGGTCAGGCCAGGGGATGCTGGCCTGTGTCCTTTTTTAGCCCAGGCGGCCCAGCTGGTCGCGCAGGCGGGCCAGCGTGGCGCCAAAGTCGGCGATGCGCTTCTTTTCCTGGTCGATCACGGCCGGTGGGGCCTTGGCCACAAAGGCTTCGTTGGACAGCTTGTTGTTGGCCTTGGTGATTTCGCCCTCGATGCGGGCGATTTCCTTGGACAGGCGGGCCTTCTCGGCGGCCACGTCGATTTCCATGTACAGCGCCAGGCGGGCCTCGCCCACCACGGCCACGGGCGCGGCCTGCGCGGCGGCGGCCCAGGCGGCCTCGTCGTCAAACACCTTGACCTCGCTGAGCTTGGCCAGGGCCTGCAGCACCGGCGCCACACCGCGCATGAAGTCGGTGTCGCCCACGGTGTACAGCGGCAGGCGGGTGGACGGGGATACGTTCATCTCGCCACGCAGTGCGCGGCAAGCGTCCACCAGCCCCTTCACACGGCCCATGTGGGCAATCGCAGCCTCGTCGATCTTTTCCAGCTGGGCCTGCGGGTAGCGGGCAATGCTGACCGACTCGCCGGGGATGCCAGCCACAGGCGCCACCACCTGCCACAGGGCTTCGGTGATGAACGGGATGATGGGGTGGGCCAGACGCAGGATGGCTTCCAGCACGCGGATCAGCGTGCGGCGTGTGGCGCGCTGCTGCGCCAGACCCACTTGTGGGTCTTCGTGGTTCATGCCCTGCTGGATCTGTACCTTGGCGATCTCCAGGTACCAGTCGCAGTACTCGTTCCAGACAAAGTCGTAGATCGTGTTGGCCACGTTGTCCAGGCGGTACTCTTCAAAGCCCTTGGCCACCTCGGCCTCGGTCTTTTGCAACAGCGAGGTGATCCAGCGGTCGGCTTGGCTGAATTCCATGTAGCCGTGGGCGCTGCCGCCAGGCTGGCACTCTTCCTTGGTGTGCTCTTTCAGGCCGCAGTCCTGGCCCTCGCAGTTCATCAGCACGAAGCGGCTGGCGTTCCAGAGCTTGTTGCTGAGGTTGCGGTAGCCCTAGCAGCGCTTGCTGTCGAAGTTGATGCTGCGGCGCAGAGACGCGAGCGCCGCGAAGGTAAAGT
>Ga0187845_1000051_pt1 | contig 59991 bp, 66 predicted proteins | sample SpaLakP09_SKY_68_FD_134515 | JGI IMG/M metagenome (GOLD analysis project Ga0187845, IMG submission 134515) | Oligotrophic lake water microbial communities from Sparkling Lake, Wisconsin, USA - SP09_SKY_68 | ecosystem: Environmental > Aquatic > Freshwater > Lake | place: USA: Sparkling Lake... | reverse complement strand
TGCCTCCACCCCGAAATGGCCAAGCGCGGCGATCACCCAGCCCTCAAGCGCATGCACATAACAGCGGACATCTTTGCAATACTTGGCAAGGTCGAGCATGACATAGCCGACCCGCTGCCCCGGCCCATGATAAGTGTACCGTCCGCCGCGTCCGGTGTCGTACACGGGAAATGCGGTGCTCAACAATTCTGCCGGGTCCGCGCTCGTTCCGCCTGTGTATAATGGCGGGTGTTCCAGCAGCCAGATAAGCTCCCGTGCGTTTTCCTCACGGATGGCCGCCTGCAACGCTTCCATACGGGCAACGGCTTCGGGATAGGGGGTTAGCCCTTCGGAAACGTCCCAATCAATATTGCAATCGATCTTCATCCGCGCTGCTTAGCATGGTGCAAGCCGCTTGCCACCGGATATGTCAGCCTCTACCCCGCGCAGCTAGGGTCAGGGAGTGTATATGCAAAAGAAGCTTGATTATCGTGCGGTGGGACAAGATGCGCGCGCTTCATTCGCTGCGCATCGTGAAGCCATTATCGCCATTGCGGGCTTTTTCATTTTTATGTCGAACTGGATCGCTGGCTATCTGGCGCCACCGCTCATCCTTGAAAGCTTTGACGACACAACCAAAGTCATCGCGGCGTTCAGCGGTTATTTCGCGGCGAATTGGCCGGTCTTGTTGCCGGCGATGCTTGTCACAATGTATGGCAGCCTTGCGCTTTACGTCCTGATTTCGGGACGCCAACTGGCCAGAGTCGGCGACGCACTTGTCATCGCCGCCGCATTGTTCCCGACATATTTGACCGCGACCATATTGACCGGCTGGGCGACATTTGCGGGGTTCTTGCTGTTCATCATTCCCGGACTTTATCTCACCGGCCGTTTTGCCGTGCTGCCAGCGGTCATCGCACAAGAACCGGGGCTTGGCATCATAGACGCGGTGAAACAGACTTGGGCAACAACGCGCTCATGCGGTTGGGCCATAGTGATACTGACGCTGTTTGTCGCGGTCGCTATACGCCTGGTTTCAGGGATCGTTGGTGATGCCGTCGCCGGGATATGCGAAGCAGTTGCGGGCGAGGGCGGCGTTCCCGTCGTCCAAGCTGCGGTCAGCGCGTTTTTCGCGGCGGTTGAGGCTGTTATCTATGTGATCGCTGCGACTGCGGTGTATCGTCAGCTTGGGGCACAGACGGCATCCCAATAATGGGAATATGCGGCGCTGCGTCGCGCGGGATGAGGCCGCTGATCCGCGGGTCCACAAATGTTTCCAATTGCCGTTGATAGGCCGTGAACCCGGCCTTTTGATAGAAGCTTAGCGCGGTTGGACCGTCCAAAGTGCATGTATGCACCCACATGCGTTGCACGCCAGCCTCCGCCCAACCCAGCTGAAGCGCCATTGCCATCAACCATTTGCCGTGGCCCTTGCCCCCGAGTTCAGGGATTAAGCCAAAAAAGGCAATTTCACATGCACCCTCGGTTCTGAAGTCGAGCTCCAATATGCCGACTTCAATCCCGCGCCTGTCGACCACCGCCCAAATCCGGACCTTGGGGTCGTGAATGGTCGCAATCAGCGTGTCGTCATCCATTTCAAGGCGTGAGAACCACAGCCAAGGTTCGCCAATGCGGCGATAGAGTGCGCGATATTTGTCGGCATGCGGGGCGTGCCATGGCTCTAGCCGCAAATCCGAAGCTGGCAGCGCGCGCAATGGCGGACGGCTGGTCATTTCCAGCGAGGTTACAATGGCACCAAGGTCGCCATCGGCAATCGGGCTATACGGCATTTGGGGTTAATCCCACGCGACGTCGGGCGGAAGGCTCATCAAAATCGCGTCAACATTCCCGCCGGTTTTCAGGCCAAAGGTCGTGCCGCGGTCATATACCAAGTTGAATTCGGCATAGAGCCCGCGCCAGCGGCGCTGCGCCTGCTTTTCTTCGGCGGTGAATGGCTGATTCATCCGGCGGCGCACCAGCTTGGGAAAGATATCGAGGAAAGCTTCACCGACATCGCGGGTCAGTGCAAAATTCTGCTCGAAAATGGCATCGCTGCTGTTTTCCAGATGGTCGTAGAAAATACCGCCAACACCGCGATGCACATTGCGGTGGGGGATCCAGAAATACTCCTCCGCCCATTTGCGATAACGTTCGTACACGTCGGGGCCATAAGGCGCGCACGCCGCACGCAGGCGGGCGTGGAAGTCGGCCGTGTCTTCTTCATAGGGGATGGGCGGGTTGAGATCAGCACCGCCGCCAAACCAGCTTTTCGTCGTCACAAGATAGCGCGTGTTCATATGCACCGCTGGCACATGCGGATTGGCCATATGCGCGACGAGGCTGATGCCGGTCGCAAAAAAACTGGGGTCTTCGGCCGCGCCATGGATGGTCTTGGCAAATTCGGGGTTGAAGCTGCCACCTACGGTCGAAACGTTTACGCCAACCTTTTCAAAGATTTTACCCTTCATCACGCCGCGCACGCCGCCACCGCCGGGCGAACCGTCATGGTCGCTGCGATCCCAAGGGATATATTCGAATGATGCGTCTGATCCGGCTTCGCGTTCGATGGCTTCAAACGCCACGCAAATGCTGTCGCGCAGCGATTCGAACCAACTGCGTGCCGCTTGCTGACGATTGTCGAGGACCAGAGTCATACTGCACCTTCCGGAAATTGCTGGGTCTGCCGAAGACCCTCTGCCAATGCGATGCCAGCCGAAACCGAAATGTTCAAGGACCGAAATCCAGCGCCCATTGGAATATACACGCGGGCGTCGGCGCGCGCATGCACTTCAGGCGGGGCGCCGCTATTTTCGGATCCCATCAGGATGACATCATCTGGCCGAAAGGCGAATGTGTGGAGGGCGGTTGACGCCTTGCTCGACATCAGCACCAAGCGCGCGCCGTTCAATGTTTCAAGAAACGCCGACCAGTCGGTGTGGCGCTGAATCTTTGCATGCGCGACATAGTCCATACCGGCACGCCTCAAGGCACGTTCGGAAAAGGGAAAACCACAAGGTTCAATGATATCGCATTGGACGCAAAAGCATGCGGTTGTGCGTAATACCGCCCCGACATTGCCGCCCATGTCCGGCTGATAGAGCGCGATGCGCATGAATACTCTCCGATGGAAACCAATGCGTGACGATTAGACCTTATGTGGCCCCTATGGCAACCGCGCCCGCGGGCCAAATGTTCACATACCCCGTCGCTAGCTTTTATAGCTTAAACGACATTGTCGCGCGAAGGCCGCCCTCGGCACGATTGCGCAGCACGACATCACCGCCATGGGCGCGGGCGATGGCACGTGAAATCGTTAAACCCAGTCCGGAACCGCCGGTGGAGCGGCTGCGTGATCGTTCTGCGCGCACAAATGGTTCGAACATGCTTTCTGCCATATCGGGATCGATGCCGGGACCATCATCATCGATATCCACAAAAATCATGCCACCTTCTTCGCGCACCACCAGCGCAGCATGCTTTCCATATGCAATGGCATTGCCGATCAGGTTGCGCAGCGCGCGCCTGATCAGCACGGGCCGGATATGCGCGACAACACGCAGGTCGGACGTTTCGAAACGGGCTTGCGCGAAGTCGCTGACCACGGTTTCCACCATCGCCCCGATATCGACCGATTGCATCGGTTCGCCTGATTTGCCCAACCGCGCGAGCGTTAGAATGTCATCAAGGATGGTCACCATTTCATCAATGGTTGACGCCATTTTCTCGCGCTCTTCATCGTCATCGACCGATTCAATGCGCACGCGTAACGCGGCGAGGGGGGTTTTTAAATCATGGCCAATCGCACCCAACATCACATCTTTTTCGCCAAGCAGGTTTGAAACGCGCGCCTGCATGGCGTTGAATGCAACGATCAGCTGCTGCACATCATCTGGCCCTGCGCGCTCCATGGGTTCCGGATCCTCGGCAACGCCGACGCGCCGCACGCGGCGGGTCAAATCCTCAAGCGGGCGCGCAATCCGGCGCGCCACCAATGCCAGTGGCACCATGACAGCGACAAACAACGTAAACGTCTGCAGCACTAAAGCGATCATCGATGCGCGGTCGCTGGCGCGCACAAGCCCTGCCGCATGCAACCACTGCCCATTGGGCAGACGCCCACTCAGGAGAACGGCGGTGTTTGGCATTTTCCGCGCAGACTGTCGGAACCGGCCGTCTTGCCAGCGGCGAATTTGGGGATCGCGCAACGCAGGGGGAAGCGCGTTCAGCGATACTGCCGATATACGCACGTCGGATAATGCGATCTCGCCCTGCCGGAGAAATTCCTGCGCACGGATCGACATATCATCCTGATATTCTGCGCGGGGAACGTTGAGGGCGCTGTCATCAACCGTAATGGTAACGTTCCTGCGCCGGTTCGGCCGATCATTCCCCGCGGCATCGCCTATTGCCATAAATGGCGCGGCAGACGCACCGCCCATGCGTTCGCTGCGTTCCAATTGGTTGGCGACGCGGCTGACCACCATCACGGATGCTTCGGCCACAGCGCGCGTGCGTGCGCCCGACAACAACATCGCGGCATTTACACACTGCGCCAACAACAGCGCAGATCCAGCGACGAGCAATATCTGGCCATAAAGGCTGCGCGGCCACAAGCGGAAGGTGCGCGACGATGTCACAGGCGGGTAACCGCCGTGGAAAAGCGATAGCCGCCGCCCCAGATCGTCTTGATATGTTGGGGATCCTTGGGATCATGTTCGATCTTGCGGCGTAAACGGCTGACTTGATTATCGATCGCACGGTCAAAGGGGCCACCCTCGCGCCCACGGGTAAGATCGAGCAGCTGATCGCGGGTCAATATGTGGCCTGCGCGCTCCACCAACGCTTCCAGCATCCGGAATTCGCCAGATGAAAGCGGCACCAACACGCCTTTGGGATCGAACAATGTCTGTTCGGTGGTGTTCAAGGTCCAGCCATCGAAGCTAAAGCTTTGCCCCACACGCTCCGGCTTTGGCGCGCCCGAAGAGATGCGGCGGAGAACCGCCTTTATTCTGGCCACCAGCTCGCGCGGAGAAAAGGGTTTGATGACATAATCATCGGCGCCGATTTCAAGGCCAATGATGCGGTCGGTCTCTTCCGATTTTGCGGTCAGCAGAATGACCGGTGGACCTTCATGCGCCGCAATATGACGGCAGAGGCTCAATCCATCCTCACCGGGCATCATGATATCCAGCAGGACCATATCAATGTCATAGGAAAGCAGAGCGGAACGCGCGGTCGATGCGCTAGCGGCGTCGGTTACCCGAAAGCCCTGCCGCTCCAGATATTTGCCCAATGGCTCGCGAATCGACGCTTCATCGTCGACAAGCAGCAGATGTGGGCGGGATTTATGCATATTGTGCAGGTTTCATCGTGGGATGGACATTAGCAAGAAAAAAGGCCGGAGAAGGCCAAGCAGCTCCGGCCAAGAAAGGCCCGGTCCAAAAGGGGGGAAAGACCGCGCCAGCAAAGTGTGTTAGCGGCCGTTGGGCTGGGCAGGGGCCATTATTGGTTCGTTCCAGCCACCCTTGCGTCCCGCTTTGCGCTCGTCGGGGGTGATGCTGCCATCTTTATTGGCATCGGCTTTGGCGAAGCGTGCTTCAGCGGCTGCACGGAATTCCGACTGCGATATCGCCTTGTCACCATTGCTGTCCGCACGCGCCATCATATCCATGGGGCCGCCACGGCCACCTTCGCGGGCATGGCGCTTGCCCATCTTTCCATGTTCCATGCGCTTTTCGCGTCGGCTCATCCGACGCTCGCCGAGCATGTCATGTGCTGCCATGAATTCCGCTTGGTTGATGGAGCCATTTTTGTCGGTGTCGATTGCGGCAAAGCGCTTCGCCAGCATCGCGGTCTTGTCGCTGTCATTCAGCGTGCCATCGCCGTTGGCGTCCATCATGGCAAAATGCGCATCAGCGGCGGCCATGGCTTCTGCTTTGGTGATAACGCGGTTGCCGTCTTGGTCTGCCCTTCCATCGGGCGCAGCATATAATGCGGCCGCTGAGCCTATCGAAAGGGCCATCAGGCCAGCATACATAGAAAGTTTCTTCATCCTAATCGCTCCTTATGATCGTCCGCGGGACTGCAGATGAAACGCATATAGGCTGTATATGTCGCAACAGTTTGTCGAGGCAAAGCATGCTTTGTCGCAAACTGTAACAGCATGGGATGATTTGAAGCTGCGGAAAGTTGGAGCGGGTAAGGGGGGGCCGCAGGCGACCGGAGCGCAGCGGAGGACAGCCGTAGGCCCGGAGGGCCGGAGACCAGCATAGCTAATCGAACCCCCTACGGTCGCAGTATCGATGAGTGGAAAAGTTGGAGCGGGTAAGGGGAATCGAACCCCTCTAGCTAGCTTGGAAGGCTAGTGCATTACCACTATGCTATACCCGCGACTGGCCTTGGGCCGTCTTGAGCGCCGCTATTGCCATTATACGGCCCTAGCGTCAACGCCCAGATTGCAAAAGAAAGGGCCGCAAAAGCGGCCCTTCCCAAAAACTATGCTGTTTTTTTTATCAATGCTTCTTGTCTGCCCAGATTGTTTTGTAGGACATCCAAGCCAGCACCGTGAAGACCAATAGGAAGCCAAGGGCTGCCCAACCGGCGCTCTTGCGGTTTTCCATCTTTGGTTCCGCAGCCCAGGTCAGGAATGCAGCGACGTCTTTCGCCATCTGTTCTTTGGTGGCCTTCGTACCGTCGTCATAGGTAACCTGGTCATCCGCAGCGAGCGGTGCTGCCATTGCGATGTTCAGGTTCGCAAACCACGGGTTAAAGTGCAGGCCGGCAGGTGTCGCCGCTTCAGGGAATTCCTTCAGCAGTTCTTTGCCTTCTTCGTTCTTGTAACCAGCTTGGTCACGATAGCCGAGCAGCAATGAATACACATATGCAGGGCCGCCTTCACGTGCCTTTGTGATCAACGAAAGATCTGGCGGCAGCGCATTGTTGTTGGCCGCACGTGCCGCAACTTCGTTCGCAAATGGCGAAGGAATTTTGTCCGCAGGAATGCCCGGACGTGTCGCAGGCTCACCCGTTTCAGGGTTGATGCTTGGAACTTCGGTCTTCCATGCCTTTGCAAGCGCTTTGACCTGTTCTTCGCTATAACCCAGTGCCGCGAAATCGCGGAACGAGACCAGCTTCAAGCTGTGGCAAGCGGCGCAGACTTCGGAATACACCTTCAAGCCGCGCTGCAACTGACCGCGGTCATATTTGCCCAACGGACCGTCATGGGCAAATTTGACGGGCAAAGTCTCTTCATGGAACTCCGCCTCAACCGAAGGAACGGCAGGTTCCTTGATCGCAGTGATTACGGTGTCCCCAAGGCCAAGCAACAGCATGCCGCTGAAAAACAGGCCTACCAAAAAAGCAATTAAACGAACCATGATTATGCTTTCCCTGTTTTACGCAGCCGCTGGAAGCGGTTTGCCGGTGACAGCTTCGGTGATTGAATTTGGCAGCGGAAGCGGCCGTTCAATGCGCGAAACGATCGGCAAGATGATCAAGAAGTGAGCGAAATAATACGCTGCCGCAAGCTGGCTGAGTACAACCCACTGGGTATATGGAGGTTTGCCACCGCAATAGGTCAGGATGGCGAGGCTTGGGATCAAGCCATACCAGAAGAACTTGCGGAACAATGGACGATAATGCCCCGAACGCACGGGCGACGTGTCCAACCAAGGCAGGAAGAACAACAGCAAGATCGAACCGAACATCGCAAGCACGCCCATCAACTTTGCTGGGATGAGGATGATGCCGGTGAACGGAATGCCAAAGTCGACCGTGAACGCCTTCAAAATCGCGTAGAAGGGCAAGAAATACCATTCAGGCACGATGTGCGCTGGCGTCGAAAGCGGGTTCGCCGGAATATAGTTGTCCGGATGGCCCAGCATATTTGGCGCAAAGAAGGTGACAGCGACGAAGAAGATCAAGAAGACCCCAAGTCCGAAGCCGTCTTTTGCGGTGTAATATGGGTGGAATGGAACTGTGTCTTGCTCACTTTTTACGCTTACGCCCGTTGGGTTTGACGACCCTGGAATGTGCAATGCCCAAATGTGCAGGATGATGACACCAGCAATGATGAACGGCAGCAAATAGTGCAGCGAGAAGAAACGGTTCAATGCGGCTTGGTCTGGCGCAAAACCGCCCAAGAGCAGCTGACGCAGCGGTTCACCCACCAATGGAATGGCGGAGAAGAAGCCCGTAATAACCTGCGCACCCCAGAAGCTCATTTGGCCCCATGGAAGCACATAGCCCATGAACGCAGTCGCCATCATCAACAAGAATATGGTGACGCCCAGCAACCAGATCATTTCGCGCGGTGCTTTATATGAACCGTAGAAAAGACCGCGGAAGATGTGGATATAGACCACGATGAAGAAGAAGCTTGCGCCGTTCATATGCGCATAGCGAATAAACCAGCCCGAGTTCACATCGCGCATGATATGTTCAACGCTGTTGAACGCGCCATCGACGCTTGCATAATAATGCATGGCCAACACGATGCCGGTCACAATCTGGATCACCAAAGCGACGCCCGCAAGGACGCCGAAGTTCCAGAAGTAATTGAGGTTGCGTGGTACCGGATATCCGGCGCCGACCGCGTTATATACAAGGCGTGGCAAAGGAAGACGTTCGTCGACCCATTTGCTCACCGCACCCTGCGGTTTATATTCTTGTGCCCAAGGGAAGCTCATCGCGTTTTAGCTCCTCAACCGATTTTAACGACTGTGTCAGAAATGAATGCGAACTCCGGAACAGCAAGGTTCAGCGGCGCTGGACCCTTCCGGATACGTGCGGCGGTGTCATAATGCGAACCATGGCATGGGCAGAAATAGCCGCCATATTCACCCTTAACTTCACCGGCGGCCGCACCAAGTGGCACGCAACCCAAATGGGTACATACGCCAAGCGTGATCAGCCAATTTTCTTTGCCGGGCTTGGTGCGTTCGGCAAGCGTTTGTGGATCGCGCAGCGAGCCTACATCAACCTTATTTGCTTCTTCGACTTCAGCAGGCGTCAGGTTGCGGATGAACACGGGCTGTTTGCGCCAGCTGGTCTTAATCGCCTGACCTGGCTGGATAGCGGCAACATCCACCTCGATGGAGGCGAGTGCCAGCACGTCCGCGCTTGCGCTCATTTGCGATACGAATGGCATCGCAACGGCTGCGGCACCTACGCCCGCGAAGCTGACCGCGGCGACGTGAATGAAGTCGCGGCGACGAACGCCCGAACCGTCTGTGCCATCATGACCATTTTCACCAGCCGTGACTTGCGTTGCGACTGGAGCGGCGGCCGCCGCAGCCGCGGTTTTCTTAACTGCCGGCTTTTTTACTGTGCCTTTTGTCTTTTTGACTGTCGACATAATCTGCCCTTTTTGCGTTGCGGCGTTTGAACCGCAATAGCGTCGAAATCCCGTCTCTCCCCGAACTGAAAAGCCATTCGCCTTACAATTGGGTCGATTCAGCGGGCCTGATAGACGCCTTTAACGCTTTTTGCCAACAGTGAATTTGGCACTGGCTATACCAAATAGCGCTACGCCGATTGCATTTTGCGAAACCGGCGTAAATTCGCGGCTAATGCTTGCTTCTCGCAACATATTAAGCCTAAAGGGCCCGTCTTTTGAATGAATATTGTTGGAGTAGATCGCATGGCGACACCTTGGACGCCGGATAGCTGGAGAAGCGCGACGGGCATTCACATGCCTGAATATAAGGATTCAACAGCACTTGCCGCAACCGAAGAAACGCTGCGCAACTATCCGCCGCTGGTTTTTGCAGGCGAGGCGCGCAATCTAACGGCGGATCTCGCCAAGGTGGCCGACGGAAAGGCGTTTCTGTTGCAGGGCGGCGATTGCGCCGAAAGCTTTGCCGAATTTCATCCCAATAATATCCGCGATACATTCCGCGTCATTTTGCAAATGGCGGTTGTGCTGACCTTCGCGGGCAAATTGCCGGTTGTGAAATTGGGCCGGATGGCTGGCCAGTTTGCCAAGCCACGTTCAACCCCGACCGAAACGGTCAATGGTATCGAACTGCCCAGCTATTTCGGCGACATCATCAACGACATAGAATTTGTTGCCGAAGGCCGCGAGCCTGACCCGGCACGGATGATACGTGCATATAGCCAGGCTGCGTCAACGCTGAACCTGTTGCGCGCATTCTCCAACGGTGGTTACGCCAATCTGCAGCAGGTCAATGCGTGGACGCATGATTATATGGGCCGCTCGCCATGGGCGCAGAAATATAAAGAAACCGCGGATCGCATTAGCGAGGCGCTGGCTTTCATGGAGGCCTGCGGCATTACGCCAGAAACTGTCCCGCAGATTAAGGGCACAAGCTTTTACACCAGCCACGAGGCTTTGTTGTTGCCATATGAGCAGGCAATGACCCGTCAGGACAGCCTGACCGGTGATTGGTACGATACGTCGGCGCACTTTTTGTGGATTGGCGACCGCACCCGCTTTGACGGTTCGGCGCATGTCGAATTCTTACGCGGCATCGGGAACCCAATCGGTATCAAATGCGGACCAAGTCTTGAACCCGACGCACTGTTGCGCATGTTGGATGGGTTGAACCCGTCGCGCGAAGCAGGCCGGATCACGCTGATTTCACGTTATGGGTATGACAAGGTGGAAAGCGGATTGCCCACTTTGGTGCGTGCGGTTCAGCGTGAGGGGCATCCTGTTATCTGGTCATGCGATCCGATGCATGGCAATGTCGTTAAATCCGCCAGCGGATATAAAACGCGTCCGTTCGAACGTATTTTGGCGGAAGTCCGCGGCTTCTTTGCCGTGCACCGTGCAGAAGGCAGCTTTGGCGGCGGCATCCATATCGAGATGACGGGCCAGAACGTTACCGAATGCACCGGCGGTGCGGTTGCCGTGACCGACGAAGGTCTGGCCGACCGGTACCATACGCATTGCGACCCACGGTTGAATGCGGCCCAATCGCTTGAACTCGCTTTCCTGTTGGCAGAAATGCTTAATCAGGAAATGACCGAGCGCGCGAAGAAAGCCGCATAAGCATCCGTAAGCGACTGCGGTTTGGTATATCTGGCTGTGCGCTAGATGTTTGCCCCAAACTAACGCGTCTTGGCGATCGTTTCTAAGCGGTAGCCGTACCCGAAGACCGTTGAAATGCGAAAACCGTTTTCAGGCTGCAGGTTCAGCTTTGAACGCACGCGCGAGATATGCATGTCCAACGTACGCGTGGCCAAGGCTGCGGTCGTCCGCCAGATCGTCTCCATAAGATAATTGCGGGACAATGTGCGGTTGACATTACGGAAGAAAAAGTCGGCCAACTCAAACTCTTTCGCCGTGAGTGTAATGATCTTCCCATTCACCATGACCGTCTGTTCAATCCGATTTAGACGATATTTGCCATATGTCGCTTCGGTATCAAACGCGCCACCAACCGCGCCACAGCGTAATATCGCACTGATGCGGGCGGCGATAACCGCGCGGTCTTCCGGCTTACTGATATAATCAGTGGCTCCGGCATAGAGCGCCTCGGTAATGTCTTTTTTCGCAGACCGGTTGGTGATCATCATGACCGGCGGCCGCTCAGGCAGCGTTTCTTGCATCCATTTCAGAATCTCGAGACCATCTTTGCCGGGCATGTTCCAGTCGAGCATCAGCAAATCAAATGTGTCGCGGATCAAGGTTCGCATAAGGGCGTTACCATCGGTATATCCAACCGCAGCGTGGCCAAGTTCTTCGACGATTGCCGTCAGATGATGAACCACTTCCGGCTCATCGTCCGCAATTACTACCCGCATATTTTGGTCCGCCCCTCAGCAAACTGCCGAATATCGGCGCTAAGAGATAAATACGCCGATAAACATTGCGTTACCATACATCGGCCCAAAACATTTACAATGTTTTACATTTGGGAATGCGGCGCGCAGTTTGCGCACATGGAAGAAAGTGGCTGGGGCGGCAGGGATCGAACCTGCGAATGGCGGCATCAAAAGCCGCTGCCTTACCGCTTGGCGACGCCCCAGCAGGCCAGCAAACTGGCCAATGTGCGCGGCTTATATCGTGCGAATCTCGTAGCGCAACAGCTTAATCAATGCGTTGCACCCAACCATGGGTGTCTGCTGCCACTCCGCGTTGGATATCCACAAGTTTTGTGCGGATTATCTGGGTCATTTGCCCCGCGCCGCCCGCGCCAATGGTGAAGGCGCCTTGGGTGGATTTCACCGTGCCAACAGGGGTTACAACCGCGGCAGTGCCACAGGCAAAGACTTCAACGAGCCGTCCGGATTCGGCATCGGCGCGCCATTGGTCCATCGCATAACGCTCCTCACGGACGTTCAAACCTTGTGCACGGGCAAGGGTGAGAACCGAATCACGAGTGATGCCTTCCAAAATCGTGCCGTCGGTAGGCGGTGTCAGCAATGAACCGTCATCGAACAGGAAAAACAGGTTCATGCCGCCAAGTTCTTCGACCCAGCGATGTTCGGCGGCGTCGAGGAACACGACTTGGTCACAACCCTGACGAATGGCCTCGGACTGGGCGACAAGGCTGGCGGCATAATTACCGCCGCATTTTGCCGCGCCCGTTCCGCCGCGTGCGGCCCGGGTATATTGTTCCGATACCCAAATCGAAATCGCCGGTGCGCCGCTTTTAAAATAATTCCCGGCCGATGACGCGATGACCATGAACAGATATTCCGCCGATGGCTTCACGCCCAAAAACACTTCGCTGGCGATCATGAAGGGGCGCAAATAAATCGACCCACCATCGATGGGCGGAAACCAGTCCTTGTCGACCTGAACCAGTTGGCGGCACGCCTGAAGGAACATTTCTTCAGGCAGTTCGGGCATCGCAAGGCGCTTGGCCGACCGCTGGAAACGGCGGGCGTTTTGCTCAGGGCGAAACAGCGCCATCGATCCGTCGGCAAGGCGGTAGGCCTTTAAACCTTCAAATATTTCCTGCGCATAATGCAGCACAGCGGTTGCTGGATCGAGCGTAAGTGGCGCGCGCGGGCCTACTTTGGCGTCATGCCAGCCTTTGGCGTCCGAATAGCGGATGGTGACCATATGATCGGTAAACACACGACCAAAGCCGGGATCGACAAGCCGCGCCGCGCGTTCCGCCGCGTCAACGGGATTTGGATTCGCCTCAAATGGAAATGCGCCGGACGTCATAGATGCTCTCGTCAGTTAGGGTCTTGCTTCGTCCTATGGGCTGGGCTTAGATACGTCAATATGGCTGCCCCATCTTCTGTATCTGCTGCGCCGACGGCGTCGCCCTTGTTTCTGCGCGAGCATGAGGTGCGGCGCGGCGTTGAGCTTTTGTTTTTCGGCTATACGCGGCTTACGCGCGCGATAGATGACGGATTGGCCGAGCATGGCCTTGGCCGCGCGCATCATCGCGCACTGTATTTCATCGCTCGCCAACCCGACCTGACGATTAGCGAATTGCTCAAAATCCTTGCCATCACGAAACAGTCGCTCGGCCGGGTACTGACCGACTTGGCGGAAAGAGAGTTGGTCGAAACGCGCACGGGGGTGGTCGACCGGCGGCAGAAGTTGCTGCGTCTGACTGCGGAGGGTGTCCGTTTTGAAGCGCAGCTATTTGACGCACTGCGCACGAGCCTTGGGGCTGCTTATGCCGCAGCGGGGCAGGAATCGGTCACGGGTTTCTGGCGCGTTTTGGAAGGGTTGATACCCGCAGAGGACAAGGCCATGGTTATCGCCTTGCAGAAGGATATTTGATGCGCGACACGCTTGCACGACTTGAACACACCATTGCCCAGCGGTCTAACGCTGCGCCCGATAGCAGCTATGTGGCGTCGTTATTCGCCAAAGGGCGCGGTAAAATTGCGCAGAAAGTTGGCGAAGAAGCGACCGAGACGATCATCGCCGCGCTCTCGGGAAATGCCGACCACCTGACCGCTGAAGCAGCAGACCTGCTTTTCCACCTGATGGTCTTGCTTGCCGAGGGCGGCGTGGCGTTTGACGATGTTCTCGCCGAACTTGACCGCAGGGAAGGCGTATCCGGCCTGGTGGAAAAGGCCGCACGCGACAATTCCGGAGAATAAAATGCCAATCGATGCGACGCTGCCTTACGATGACCAGAATATCTTCGCCAAAATCCTGCGCGGGGAAATTCCTTGCAATACCGTTTTTGAAGATGACTGGGCGCTTGCCTTTCACGACATCAATCCGCAGGCGCCGACGCATGTCCTTGTTATTCCCAAAGGCGCTTATGTCAGCTGGGACGATTTTAGTGCCAAAGCCAGCGATGCGGAAATATCCGGATTTGTGCGCGCTGTCGGCCACGTATCGCGCGCATTGGGTCTGGTAGACCCCGGATATCGATTGCTCGCCAATATCGGAATGGATTCGCATCAGGAGGTTCCCCACCTGCATGTCCATATTTTTGGTGGAAAACCGCTCGGACCGATGCTTATGCGATGAAATTCAGTTGCGCGGAGACTTTTAGAGGTTAGGTTCCGCGCGATACGAAATCCATCGGGGAGATTATGATGGCGATTGAGCAGCAATCCGTGATGCAGCGCATGTTCGCGCGCAAAACGATCGCACAAGTACAAAGAGAGTCAGCCAGCAGCGAACTGAAGCGTTCGTTGGGCAAGTGGAACCTTCTGCTTTTGGGCGTTGGGTGCATCATCGGTGCAGGCATTTTCGTTCGCACGGGTAGTGCCGCTGCATTGCATGCTGGACCGGCTGTTCTGCTGTCCTTCGTCGTGGCGGGGATCGTCTGCGCTTTTGCAGGCCTGTGCTATGCCGAACTTTCGTCAACGCTGCCTGTTTCCGGGTCGGCCTACACCTACAGCTACACCACATTGGGCGAATTTGTCGCTTGGATCATGGGGGCGTTGCTGCTTCTCGAATATGGCCTTGCCGCATCGGTGGTCGCCGTCGGCTGGGGCGGATATGTTGTCAGCTTGCTGGCGGACTTCGGGCTTGTCATCCCGCCGCAATTCACCGGACCAACCGGACATGCTGTCATGCGTGACGGTGTGCCCCTGTTGGTTGATGGCGCTGCGGTAACCGCAATCTTCAACTTGCCAGCCTTCCTCATCTGTATGGCGCTTGCGCTGTTGCTGATGGTGGGTGTGTCGGAATCGGCTAAGGTCAACAACGTCATTGTGGCCATTAAGGTCAGCGTTCTTGTGGCATTTATTTTGGTCGGCGGCTATCTGGTCCTCACCAACTTGCCTGAGCTGGTGGCAAAGAACTGGACGCCGTTCATTCCTGAAAATACCGGTGACGGTGCATTCGGTGTCGACGGCATCATGCGTGCCGCATCGATCGTCTTCTTCGCCTATATCGGCTTTGAAGCGGTATCAACGGCAGGCCAAGAGGCCAAAGACCCCAAGCGCGATATGCCTTTTGGCATTATCGGTTCGCTGATTGTCTGCACCGTCATCTATATGCTGGTGGCTGCAATCATGACCTTGCTTGTGCCTTATGCAACATTGAACGTGCCAGATCCTGTCGCGGTCGTTGTTGACAGCTTTGGTCCACAATGGGCTTGGTTGGCAAAGACGATCAAGGTCGGCGCAATTATTGGTCTGACCTCGGTCGTGCTGGTGCTGATGTATGCCCAAACGCGTATCTTCTACACCATGGCCCGTGATGGCCTGTTGCCGAAGATCTTCTCCAAAGTGCATCCAAAGTTCCACACGCCATATATCAACACTTTGTTGGTGGGCACGATCACGGCGGTTGCAGCAGGCTTCTTCGACATCAACGTTCTGGGTGACATGACCTCGGTCGGCACATTGGCAGCCTTTGCCATCGTCTGCCTCTCGGTCATGTATCTGCGCCGTGCAGCGCCTGATCTGCCACGTGGCTTTTCGGTACCATTCTACCCACTGACACCGATCCTTGGCATCTTGTCATGCCTGTATCTGATCAGGACAGTGCCTTACAATGTGCTGATGTTCTTCGTGTACTTCCTGATCGGTGCCATCGTGCTGTACTTCGTTTATGGCATGCGCAATTCAAACCTGCAGCATGACCAGCTGACGGACGACGCACCGGATATGGGTGAATTCCCTGGTCCAGTTGTGGACTAAGGTTCCCGCTATAAAGCAAAAGGGCAGGGGCGCTTCGGCGCCCCTTTTCTTTGCCTAGGTCCTGACCCTAGCTGCGCGGGTTAGCGGGAATAGGTTGGGTCGTGCCGGGACGCGTGAACAGCTTCCCCTTTTCACACCATAGAACCAACGTCAGCGCGGCAAGCCCGCAACACAGAAAGCCAAGCGCGACAGGAAAGACGCTGCCGTCAAATTGCTGTCCGATGATCGCGCCGAGCGAGGCGGCCAAGCCAGTGCGCACGAACGTCTGAAACGATGACGCCGCGCCCGCGACATGGCCAAAGGGTGTCATCGCAATCGACGAGAAGTTGGATCCGATAAACCCAATCATCGCCATGTTGCCCGTCAGCAACAGTAGGAACAACGGCATTGATTTCGGCGCGAACTGTGCAGCGACCAATTGCAACGCGCCAAGGGTGATAAAGGTCAAAAGCGCGGTGTGCGATACGCGGCGCGCACCAAAACGCTCCACAATGCGCGAATTGGTGAAGTTGGACGCAGCGATGCCGATGGCAATGATGGCAAAACCAATCGTGAAAAAGTCGGCGGCATTGAACACCTTGTCGAACATCTGTTGCGAGCTGTTGAGATAGCCGAACAAAGCGCCCTGAACGATGCCGGCGCCAATCATATATCCGGCAGCGTTGCGGTGCAGGACGACGGCTTTCCATGCCTTTGCCAACGCATGGGGTTCAATCGGAATGACATTTTCGGGCGCAAGTGTTTCGGGTAAACGGAAATATACCCAGATCGCGGCAGACACGGCCATGAACGCCATCAGGTCGAATATTGTCCGCCAGCCCGCAAACAGCAGGACCATTTGCCCGATGGTTGGCGCGATGATCGGCACGATCATAAAGATCAGGAAGATAGTCGACATCCGCCGCGCCATTGCGTCGCCTTCGAACTGGTCCCGGATAACCGAGATCACCAGCACGCCCATTGCCGCCGCGAGCAAACCATGCGCGAAACGCATCACGAGCATCATTTCAAAATCCGGGGTAATCGAACAGGCGAGCGAAAAAATTGCGGCACCGATCGTTGCAATCAGCAATATCGGCTTGCGGCCATAGCGGTCCGATAGCGGACCATAGATCAGCGCGCCAATGCCGGTGCCGGCCAGAAAGACCGAAATAATATGTTGGATCTGGTTGGGATCGGAAACGTTCAGCCCCCGTGCCATGGCGGGAAACGCTGGCAACATGGAATCAATGGCCAAGGCGTTAAGCGCCATCAGCGATGCCATCATGACGGTCAATTCGCGCGGGCCGATGGATTTTTTTGCAGAAGCTGGGAAGGTCATGTTGCGGCTATGGGGTAGCAGCGGCAATAATTCCACCCGCTAAATCATCAAATCAGCCCGGCGCTCCGCATGCTGGAGAAGCCGTCTTTGCCGATGATGATGTGGTCATGCACAGTTATCCCGAACTTCTGCCCCGCATCCGCAATGTCCCGCGTCATGGCAATGTCTTGCCGGCTTGGGCTGCTATCGCCGCTTGGGTGGTTGTGGACAAGGATGATGGCCGCAGCGCCCAAGTCCATCGCGCGCCGGATAACTTCGCGCGTATAAATCGCCGCCTGATCGACCGATCCTTCGCTCGCGATCTCATCGCGGATCAGCATATTTTTGCTGTTGAGATATAAGGTCCGCACGCGTTCAATGGTCAGATGCGCCATGTCGGCGCGCAGATAGTCCAGCAGCGCCTGCCATGATGACAAAACCGGCATCTCGCGGACGGGTTCGCTCAAGAGACGCAGGGCAGCCACTTGGACGATTTTCAATGCAGCAACGCTTGTTTCGCCCATCCACTTTTCGCGCATGATGCTGTCGGCATCGGCCGTTAACAAGGCCGAGAGGCTGCCATATCGCGCGATCAGATCCTTGGCGATTTGCTTTGTGTCGCGCCGCGGAATCGCCAAGGCGAGCAAATATTCCACCAGCTCATGGTCGTGCAGCCCTTCGCCTTGCTGTTCAAAAAGCCGCTTGCGCAGACGCGCGCGGTGGCCGGTGCCATGATGTTCGATTTTATCCGCGCCGTCCGCCATCAGCACTATCCTTTTGCGATCATGACCTTTTTGGTGATTTTTGCGACGGGTGCAAGTCGATTGACGCGAATGCCGTTGCAACCGGGCGGGCTTTCCCGCATTTAATGACGATGCGGACCGCTGCCGACGAAACACCGACAGACGACGCCGATGTGCAGCCCTTCCGGGGTGCGCGGTGGAAGCGTCGTATTTTCGGCGCTGTTTCGCTTTTGTGTGTCGGATTGTTGGTGTTTGCATGGGGGCAGCGCAACAGCATCGCCGACCGGTTCGTGCAAAACGCCTTTGCTGCGCGCGGCATTACGGCGACATATAAGATTGATACGATTGGCTTTCGCACGCAGCGTGTTCGCGACCTCGTCATTGGGAATCCCGCGCGGCCTGATCTCACGGCAAAGCTGGTTGAAATTGACGTGGCGCTGAACTTTTCCGGCGTCAACTTGCGCGATGTGCGTGCCGACGGGGTGATGCTGCGCGGGCGGTACGCCAATGGCCAATTGTCTTTTGGTGAGCTGGATAAGTTTGCCGATCCCACATCAACCGAGCCGCTGGAGCTTCCCGACATTGCGCTATCGCTTGAAAATGCGCGTGCGCAGATTGAAACACCATGGGGGATATTCGACGCGGCCGCGCATGGCAGCGGCCTGCTGCGGAACCGCTTCGCGGCAAATCTTTCGGTGCGGTCGCAGGGCATCGCAGTCGCGGATTGCACCGCATCTGACGTAAAGTTCGACGGAAAGCTGATGCTCGAATGGCGTGAACCGCGATTGGTCGGGCCGATAACCGCCATAGCGGCGAAATGCGCAGATGCTGGGCTTGCGATAGCTGCGCCGCGGCTGGATGCGGATATGAAGCTGTCCGAATGGCTTAACCGATGGGATGGGACATTGGGTTATGCGGCGACCGATCTGGTTGTCCCCACAGCGCAGATGAAGGACGTTGCGGGCAAATTGTCGGCGGATGGCAATTTGAAGCGTACCAATTTTGCGCTGCTGCTCGACAAGGGGACATTGCGGTCAGCACCTTTCTCGGTTGGCCGACTGCAGCTGGCGTCAAAGGGATATGCCGGGCTGGCCAATGGCCGTCTGGCTTTGAGCGTTTCGGGCAATGCCGCCTTGGCCAATGGCGCGCTTGACCGCGGGACTGTTGGCGACCTTCGCGGTCTGGTTGCGCAAACGCGCGCGACACCAATCGGGCCCATTGTCGCGCGGATGGCTCCCGTGTTGCAGCGCGCGGGGGACCGATTTGCGGCGCGGATGGATTTCGAATCCTTTCAGGATTTTCAAGGGCGGCTGGGCGGCGACATCAGCGCGCTGTCGTTCACCAGTGCATCGGGCGTTCGCCTGCGGCAGATCGGGACCTTTGGCATTTCGGGTTCCCCCAAAGGGTGGCGGCTGAATGCGCCTGCGCAATTGACATTGTCCGGTACGAACGTGCCGAACACGCGGCTGTCGCTCGCACAGACGGGGCAATCATGGTCGGGCAATCTCGCTATTGCGCCATATACAGCGGGCAGCGCGCGTCTGGCGGTGTCCAACCTTGCGTTCAATGGCAATCCGGGCGGCGCATGGCGGTTTCAGGGGCAGGCGAAAATGTCGGGACCATTGCCCGGCGGCTTTGTCACCGGGCTGAACTTGCCCATCACCGGTCGATATGAAGCGGGCGCGCTGTCCCTGTATGACGCGTGCCAAAATGTCCGGTTCGACTCGCTGAAAATATCGTCTTTGGCGCTGCGCGGCGATACGCTGCGGCTGTGCCCCGACCGTGGCCGGTCGATGTTCGCCACCGGCAATGGAAAGCCAGCCTTTGCGACCAATATCGCCGATTTTAGAGCGAACGGAAATCTTGGCCGCACGCCGATATCGGGACGCAGCGCGACGGTCCGGTTCAGTCTGGATGACGGCTTCGCCGCGACGGATGTCCGCATCGCGCTTGGCGCAGAGGGCGGGCAAAGCACATTTGATATGGCCGCTTTATCGGGGCGCTTCGGACAAGATGGAATTTCGGGCACGCTGTCGGGCGGGGCAGGGCAGATTGGCAATGTGCCGCTGCTGATGAACGACGCATCGGGTGACTGGCGCTACGCCGATAGCATATTGACGCTGAATGGCCGGTTGGGCGTGACCGACGCGGAACAGGTCGACCGGTTTAAGCCGATGATCGTGCCGGACATGCTTCTGACGCTGGAAAATGAAGTAATCACCGCGATTGGCCACGCGGTGGAACCAACAACGGGTACGCCTGTCGCCGATATCGACATTCGCCATGCACTTGGCAGTGCCACTGGACGCGCGCTGCTGGCGGTGAACGATCTGCGCTTTACCGAACGGTTTCAGCCGGATTTGCTTACCCCGCTGGTTCTGGGTGTGGCAGCAAATGTCGATGGCACGATATCCGGCGATGGCCGTATCGAATGGGATGCGCAGGGCGTCCGCAGCACGGGCAAGGTCGCAACGCGCGGCATGAACCTGGCCGCCGCATTCGGCCCCGTTGAAGGGCTTACGACGGAAATCGTCTTTACCGACCTTCTGGGGCTTGAGACTGGCCCATCGCAAGTGGTGGAGATTGCATCGGTCAATCCCGGCGTTCCGGCGCTGGGAGGGAAGCTGAGCTATCGCTTGCTTCCCGACCGGCGCGTGGCGATTGAATCGGGCCGCTGGCCTTTCGCCGGTGGCGAGCTGATCTTGGAGCCCACCATTCTCGATTTCGATGTGGAGTCCGAACGGAGCCTGACGTTCCACGTTATTGGCGTGCATGCCGACAAGCTTTTGGAAGGATATAATTTCCAGAATTTGCGCGTGACAGGTGTGTTCGACGGCACCTTGCCGATGATATTCAATCAGGACGGCGGCCGAATTGTTGGCGGCAGCCTCGTCTCGCGCGAGGGCGGTGGTGAGGTGAGCTATCTGGGTGAGCTAACCTACAAAGACATGGGCACATTCGACAATTATGCGTTCAACGCGCTGCGCTCGATCCGTTATTCGACACTGACCATTGGCGTTGGGGGTGACCTCGACGGTGAAATCGTGACCGACATCAGCTTTACCGGATTGCAGCAAGGCAGCCTTGCCAAGCGCAACTTCATCACGCGCCAACTGGCCCGCATTCCCATTAAGTTCAACGTCAGCGTAACGGCGCAGTTTATGATGCTGATCGGGTCAATCCGTGGCTATTATGACCCGAATTACGCGGCAGAACGGGATTTGCCATATTTACTGCAACAACAGCCAACGCAAACCGATGCCAAAACCACGCCATCCGTTGAACCAACAAAAGAAACAGCCAATGAATGACCTATTCAGCAAAGGGAAAGCGACCATGCCGCACAACCGTCATCAATTGACGAACCGCAATGATAATGCGATTCGCCGCCTTATGGGAAAAATGCTGCTTTTATGCACACCGTTGATGGTGTCTGCCTTGGCCGGTTGCGTGCAAGTTACCGCCCCGGACAAGCCCATCGTCATCAACCTCAACATCGCGATCCGGCAGGAAATTTTATACAAGCTGGCTGCGGCGTCCGAGAAAGTGATTGAACAGGAACCGGGAATATTCTGATGAAAAATTCTGTTGAAATGACAATTGCCGCTTTGTTGCTTGGCGCGACGGCAAGCAGTGCGATGGCGTATCAAGCCGGCCGCGACCCTGCATATCAAAGTGCGCGGGAAGCAGGGTTGGTGGGTGAGAAGCCCGATGGCTATTTGGGTTTCGTCAGCGCGCCTTCCCCCGCCATCAAAGCTTTGGTCGAGGACATCAATATCAAGCGCAGAGCGGCCTATTCCAAAGAAGCGCTCGCCAATGGTGCAACCATTGAAGAAATGGCGCTGCGCACCGGATGCCGCTTGATCGCCGAACGCACCGTCGCGGGTGAAAAGTACCAGACGCCGTCGGGCCAGTGGAAAACCCGTGATTCCAGCGCCCCTGAATTGGACCCGCGCTGTCCTTAATTCCGCCATTCGCCAAACTGAAAATACCGGGCCGGGGCAGTGATGCTTCGGCCCTGTCTGTTGCGACGCAACATTCTTGGCGACGCGCTGTTGACTTGATGAAGGCGCTCTCCTAAAGCGCCGATGCCTAGGCGGGGTTGCCCCGATTGCGTGGCGGTTCCGTGTGTTTATTTGGATGGAATCACATGATGTCGGACAATTCCGGGCAGGATGGCAAAGGCAAAAGTGACGCCCGGCTCGTGTCGTTGGATATGCAGCTGAAAGCGGCGCGGAAAGCCGAAGCAGAACGCTCAGGTCAGGATCAGGCTCCAGCCAAAGGAATGCGGCAAGGGAACAGGGTTTTAACCGAGTTGATCGCGGGTCCTGCTGGTGGTGCTTTGGTTGGCTGGGTCTTGGACCGCTGGCTGGGTATCGCACCTGCGCTCCTGTTGACCTGCATGTTCTTGGGCATTGCAGTCGCCTTCAGGAACATAATAAAGATTTCAGCAGAGCGTCCGGACTAAACCGGGCGCTTGACGTGTATATAACAGGGTAGTGAACGTGGCAGGCGAAAGCGGCAAAATCGATCCGATGTACCAGTTCAAGATTGAGCCGCTCGCGCAGCTTAACCTTGCAGGTTACGACGTCTCCTTCACCAACTCATCGTTGTTCATGGTGCTTGTTCTGGGCGCGCTTTGGGTGTTCATGGCGGGCGGAATGAGGCGCGAAATGGTCCCCGGCCGCTGGCAGATGGCTGTTGAAGGCGTAACGGGCTTCATCAACAACATGCTGACCGCCAATGTCGGTCCCGAAGGCAAGAAATATGTGCCTTTGGTGTTCTCCTTGTTCATGTTCATCCTAATGGCGAACTTCATGGGCATGATGCCTTTTGGTATCGTCCCCGGCGTGCATCCTTTCACGATCACAAGCCATTTGACCGTTACCGCCGTGCTGGCATTGTTCAGCTTTGGCACCGTATTGGTTGTTGGCTTCTGGCGGCATGGCCTGCATTTCTTCAGTCTGTTTGTTCCGCATGGCACGCCATGGTGGTTGCTCTGGCTGATCCCGGTCATCGAACTGTTCTCATTCATGATCCGCCCATTCAGCCTTGCGCTGCGTTTGTTCGTCGCGATGACCGCTGGGCACATCATGATGAAGGTGCTTGCCGGATTTGTGATTAACGGTTTGAATGCAGAAGCCGCTTGGGTGCCGATGATTGTCAGCTTCCCGGCCTTTGTTTTGATGATTGGTATTACCCTGCTTGAACTGCTCGTTTGTGCTATTCAGGCGTATGTTTTTGCACTTTTGACGTCGCTGTACATCAACGACGCCGTCAATTTGCACTAAGATTTCAACCACTAAGTTTTATTTTTAACAGGAGTTATTATCATGGACGCAGAAGCAGCCCAAATGATCGGTGCCGGTCTGGCAGCAATTGGTGCCGGTATCGCCGCTGGCGGTGTTGGTAACGTTTTTAGCTCGTTCCTTCAGGGCGCGTTGCGTAACCCAGCAGCAGCTGACAGCCAGCAGGGCCGTCTGTTCATCGGCTTCGCGGCCGTCGAACTTCTTGGTCTGCTCGCGTTCGTTATCGCGATGATCCTGATCTTCGTTGCCTAATTGACGGTTTCGCCCCGGCAACCGCCGGGGCATTTCCTCAATAGGATGAGCGCGTAATATGCCACAAATTGCCCAGATTCTTGAAACTTATGCATCACAGTTTTTTTGGCTGATGATTGTCTTTGGCTTGGTCTATTTTACGATCGGTCATGGCATGTTGCCAAAAGTGGAAGCAACGATGGACGCACGTAATCGCAAGATTGCGGACGACCTTGCGGCTGCCGAGCTTGCGCGTGCGGAAGCGGATGATCTGGGGGATAGTGGCGAAGCAGGACTTGCTGCTGCGCGGGCTGCGGCCCAAGCCAAAGCAAGCGATGCGAAAGCAAAAGGCGCTAAAGACGCGGAAGCCCGTCTGGCGAAAGCCGATGCGGAAATCGGCGTAAAGCTTGCCGCTGCGGAAGCCGCGCTTTCGGCGGCAACAGCCAAGGCAATGGCAAGCATCGAAACCGTGGCTGCGGACGCCGCTGCGGATATCGTTGCCAAGGTTTCGGGCGCGAAAGTTACCCCGGCGCAGGCCGCAAAAGCAGTGAAGGCGGTAATGTCCAATGGCTAATCCTGCAGCATCCACCGACACAGCAGTGGCAACAACCGCCGTTGCTCCAGCAGCAGAAACCGCCGCGCCCGCTGCGCACGCTTCTACGGAAGCACATGGCGGTGCAGAAGAGCATGTCACGCCTTCGGCTCTTGGCTTTGACGCCACCATGCTGGTGGCTTTGGCGATGCTTGCCGTCATCATCTTGGCAATCTGGAAAAAAGTGCCCGCGATGATCGCTGGCGCATTGGACGGACAGATTGCCGGCATTAAGCAGCAGCTGGACCAAGCAACCGCGCTGCGTGCCGAAGCCGAAAATATCAAGGCCGAGTATGAAGCAAAGGCAAAGCAGGCGGCGCGTGATGCCGATGCGATGAAAGCCTCCGCCGAAGCTGAAGCCAAGTTGATTGTTGCCCGCGCAAAGAGTGATGCAACCGCATTGATCGAACGCCGTGCGAAGGCTGCTGAAGAAAAGATTGCTGCTGCTGAACGTGCCGCAATTGCGGATGTCCGCACCAAGGCCGCAAGTGCTGCCGCCGCTGCTGCAGCGCAATTGATCGCCGCGCATCATGATGCAAAGGCCGACGCAGCCCTGATCGATCAATCGATCGCCTCGCTGAACTAAATTTCGTGATTCCCGCGCAGGCGGGAACACACTTTCCGATATATAATCATGCCGCGCATTTGCGGGAATGAGATTGTGTAGCGCATCGACGTTGCCTACATCACCCCGACATGTCCAAAGCCGACCGCCCCGATCAACCCAATGCGGCTTCTCGCTTCAACGAGGAGCAGGCGACCTATGCGGTGCGTGGTGCGGACACACCTGATCTCGAAACCGGCACAGCCGCCATCCGCAATGTCCTGAAGACCTTGCCGCTGAAACCGGGCGTGTACCGGATGCACGATGCGCGCGGCGAAATATTATATGTCGGCAAGGCGCGTGCGCTCAAAAACCGCGTCGGCAATTATGTGCAGATTGACCGCTTGCCCAATCGCCTGCGCAGAATGGTCGCGCTCACGCGTTCAATGACGATTGTGACCACCAACAGCGAGGCGGAGGCCCTGTTGTTGGAGGCGCAGCTGATCAAGCGCTATCGCCCGGCCTATAATGTGCTGCTGCGCGACGACAAAAGCTTCCCCTTCATCTTGCTGCGTGCGGATCATAAATTCCCGCGTATCCAGAAACATCGCGGTGCACGGCGGAACAAGGGGCATTATTATGGCCCCTTTGCCAGCGCGGGGTCGGTCAACCAGACGCTGAATGCGCTGCAAAAGCTGTTTCTGTTGCGCAGCTGTTCGGACAGCTTTTTCAACAATCGCGACCGGCCATGCCTGTTGTACCAAATCAAGCGCTGTTCCGCGCCATGCGTTGGCCGGATTGATGACCAATCTTATGACAGCTTGGTCGCCGATGCCAAATCCTTCCTCGACGGCAAATCCTCTGATGTGCAGGCAAAGCTGGCGAAGGAAATGGAGGGCGCCGCCGAAGCGCTTGATTTCGAACGCGCGGCCATGCTGCGCGACCGGTTGAAGGCGCTGACCTTTATTCAAGGGTCGCAGGCGATTAATGCGCAGGGCGTTGGCGATGCGGATATCTTTGCCTTGGCGCACCGTAACGGTGTGATGGGTATTCAGGCGTTTTTCATCCGCGGCGGGCAGAATTGGGGGCATCGGTCGTTTTTCCCGTCCCATGTGGCCGAAATGACCGAGGATGAAGTGTTCACCAGCTTCCTTGCGCAATTTTACGAAGATGTGCCGCCCGCCAAAAACATATTGCTCGACCGCGAACTGGCCGAGGCGGATCTGTTGGCGGAGGCATTGTCCGAACGTGCCGAGCGCAAGATTGAAATCAGCGTGCCGCAGCGCGGCGACCGCGTGCGGCTGGTGAAACAGGCCACGCGCAACGCCGAAGAGGCACTGGACCGGCGGCTGGCGGAGAGCACGACGCAGGGCAAGTTGCTGCAAGAGGTCGCGGACCTGTTTGAACTGCCCGAACCGCCCCGCCGGATCGAGATTGACGACAACAGCCATATTCAGGGTAGCAATGCGCTTGGCGCGATGGTCGTTGCCGGACCCGAAGGCTTTATCAAGGGCCAGTACCGCAAGTTTAACATCAAACAGGCGGCGACCGACGACGATTTTGCGATGATGCGTGAGGTGTTCCAGCGCCGCTTTGCGCGCGCGCAAGAAGATGATCCCGACCGCGATAACGGGCAGTGGCCTGATCTGGTGCTGATCGACGGCGGCAAGGGGCAGATGAGCAGCGTGAAGGCCGCGCTGGAGGAAATTGGTGTCGATGACGTGCCGTTGATCGCCATTGCCAAAGGCCCGCATCATGGCCGCGATGGCCGCGAAGTTTTCCACTTCCCCGACGGACGCGAATTGACCTTGCCGGTAAACGCGCCCGTCCTGTTCTACCTGCAACGCCTGCGTGACGAGGTGCATCGCTACGCCATCGGTGCGCACCGTGCGAAACGCAGCAAGGCGATAACCGTAAGCCCGCTGGACGAAGTGCCCGGCATCGGGCCTTCGCGGAAAAAGGCGCTCTTGCTGCATTTCGGCACCGCGCGCGCGGTGCGCAATGCCAGCCTTGAAGACTTGCAGAAAGCGCCGGGGGTATCCGCCGCCGTGGCGCAGACGGTGTATGATTTCTACCACGCGGGCGGATGATGTGGCCTTGCAGTTGGCAAGCAGCTGATTAGAATGGCGGGTAGGGGAGGAGTTCATGCCAAATATCCGCGCCAATAATATCGACATATATTATGAGGAAAACGGCCCAGCCGATGGTCCGGTCATCCTGCTCGTCATGGGTCTTGGGACGCAGATGATTGCGTGGCCGGACGAATTGATTCAGGGGCTTGTGGCGCAAGGTTTTCGCGTGATCCATTATGACAATCGCGATGTTGGCCTGTCGCAGCGGATGGACGGCGCACCGGCGGGGAACCTTATTTGGGCGATGCTCAAGCTGCGCTTCGGCTTGCCGGTCAAGACGGCGTATACACTGACCGATATGGCGAAGGATGGCATTGGATTGCTCGATGCGCTGGGCATTCAAAAGGCGCATGTCGCCGGTGCATCAATGGGCGGAATGATCGCGCAATTGATGGCCGCACATTATCCGGACAGGGTATCGACAATGACGTCGATCATGTCGTCCAGCGGACGGCCGGGATTGCCCGGGCCGCGCGCGGATATCAGAAAACGTTTGATGGCGCCGCGCCCATCCAACCCGACACGCGAGGAAGCCGTTCGGCTTGGTGCGGAGTCGATTGAAGCGATCTCCTTTGCCGATATGAAACGCCCGCATGATGCCTTTGTCGATATGGCGGCACGTGCGTTTGATCGCGGCTATTATCCCATTGGCATGAAACGCCAGCTGCTTGCGATCATCGCCGATGGCAGCCGCGTTGACCGGCTGAAGACGATTAAGGTGCCGACCCTTGTTGTCCATGGCGGCGCCGACCCGCTTGTCCCGAAAGAGGGCAGCGAAGACATTGCGCGCCTTGTTCCCGGCGCGCGGCTGGAGATTATCGACGAAATGGGTCATGATCTGCCGCCCTCGCAAGTTGGCCGCATGGTGGATTTGATCGCCGGACACGCCAAGCAAGTGCATTGATAAAAATGCTGCGCTGCACAATTTTCACTTGCGCGCACCGGTTGGTCGGATAATCTACGCCGATGACGACCAACCAATTGCTGCTTGAGGCTATTGCGCTCAAAAAATGTGTGACCGCCACGTACAATAATGTGGCGATGAAGCTTGCGCCGCACGTGCTCTATTCCAAGAACAATGCCCTATTTATCGACGCAATTACGCTGGAAAAACATGGCCAGCCGCCACGTGAGAAAAAGCTGGGGGCGTTTCATTTGCTTGGCCTCAACGATTTGAAACTGACCGAACAATTGTTCGAAATTGACCCGTTATTCGAACCCGGCGCGGAAAAATATGCAGGCGTGACCTTGTTCATGATCAGCTGCGAACACGGCGACGCAGGATAGAGCTTCCCCTCATGCCGCAGTGTTGGCATGAGGGCCTATGGACATAACGGCATCCGCGATCATTTGTGCAGTCCGTAATCACGGCGAGACCGGCGCCATCGTGCGCGCGTTTTCCGAAGATTACGGCATGCTTGCGGGCTATGTGCAAGGCGCGCGGGGGCGGCAATTGCGGCCTGTGCTGATCCCCGGCAATGTCATCACCGGCGCATGGCGCGCGCGCATAACGGGGCAGCTGGCGCGCCTGACGCCGGAACCCCTGCACAGCCGCGCGCATTTGCTGGGCGAGCCGCTGGCGATTGCGGCGATTGATTGGGTCACCGCGCTGACCGCGGCAACGCTGGCCGAAGGCGTGCCATACCCCCGCGTGTACAGCGCGTGTGACGGGTTGTTGTCGGCGATTGAGCTCGCGCCTGCCGCACGCGTTTGGGCGGGTGCCATTGCGCAATATGAAACCTTGTTGCTGGCCGAGCTTGGCTATGCCGAAGATTATGACGCCGACAGCGCGCCCGTGGCGATGATGGCGCAAAACCGCAAGCGTTTGGTCGCGCATGTTCTGGGCGACCGCCGCGCCGATGTCATGGCCGCGCGCGAACGGTTGGTGGAGCGCCTGAAAAGGGCAGTTGCATAACCGCGCTGCACTTGGCAGGGGAGGCATGAATTCAACACCGTAGCCCTGAGCCTGTCGAAGGGCGCTTAAAGGCATCGCCCTATCGACAGGCGTGCTTCGACAGGCTCAGCACTACGGTTTCTTTTGAGGAATGCCGCCTTGTTAGTTGCCTTATTACCCGGGGACGGAATTGGTCCCGAAGTCATCACCCAAGCCCGTCGCCTATTGGACGCGTTGGCGATTGACGGACTGACCTTCGAAGAGGCGTTGGTTGGCGGCGCGGCCTATAAGGCAACCGGCCATCCGCTGCCCCCCGAAACGCTGGATCTAGCAAAGCGCGCTGACGCGATATTGTTTGGCGCGGTGGGCGACCCCGATTGCGATGCGTTGGAACGGCATTTGCGGCCCGAACAGGCGATATTGGGGCTGCGCAAGGAACTGTCCTTGTTCGCCAATTTGCGCCCCGCGACCTTGTTTCCTGAACTGGCGGACGCCAGCGCGCTTCGTCCCGAAGTGGCCACGCAAATCGACATGATCATCGTGCGTGAATTGAATGGTGATGTGTATTTCGGTGAAAAGGGCATGCGCAAAACCGCGGATGGCAAGCGCGAAGGCTATGACATCATGTCCTATAATGAGGACGAAGTGCGCCGCATTGCCCGCGTCGGTTTCGAAACCGCGATGGCGCGCGGCAAGAAATTATGCTCGGTGGATAAAGCCAATGTGCTCGAAACCTCGCAACTGTGGCGCGATGTGGTGATCGAAACCCACGCCGAATATCCGGAAGTGGCGCTCAGCCATATGTATGTCGACAATTGCGCGATGCAGCTGGTGCGCAACCCTGGCCAGTTTGATGTGATCGTCACCGGCAATTTGTTTGGCGATATCCTGTCCGATCAGGCAAGCATGTGTGCCGGATCGATTGGCATGCTGCCCAGCGCCTCGCTCGATAGCAATCAGAAGGGCCTGTATGAGCCCATCCACGGCAGTGCGCCCGATATTGCGGGACAGGGCAAGGCCAACCCGCTGGCGACCATCTTGTCCGCCGCGATGATGCTGCGTTACTCGCTCAATTTGCCGGCGATGGCCGACCGCATTGACGCGGCGGTCGCCAAAGCACTCGCCGCTGGTGCCCGTTCGCCCGATCTTGGCGGGACGATGTCCACCAGCGAAATGGGCGACGCGGTCTTGGCTGCGCTATCATAATGACCGTAGCCCTGAGCCGACGGTGCATAGCACCGGCGAAAAGTCGAAGGGCGGCTTTGCGTTGACACGCGCCCTTCGACGGACGCGCGCGCTGCGCAAGCGCTGCTCAGGGCTACGGTGTAACATCCATGACATCCATAACATCTCCTTATTGACGCAACCCCTCTAGTCCCCGAAAAGCGAACTTATGAAGAAAACCACTGGCCAGAATCGCGAAATCACCCGGCATTGGCGTCCTGCCACACAGGCCGTGCGTGGTGGCACATGGCGTAGCGAACATGGCGAGACGTCGGAGGCGTTGTTCCTCTCGTCTGGCTTTACCTATGATGATGCGGAAACCGTAGCGGCCCGTTTTGCGGGTGAGCAGGACGGCATGACCTATTCGCGGTTGCAAAACCCGACGGTGCAAATGCTGGAGGAACGCATTGCGCTGATGGAAGGGGCCGAGGCATGCCGCGCGCAAGCCACGGGCATGGCGGCGATGACGACGGCGTTGCTGTGCCAATTGTCGCAGGGTGACCATGTGGTCGCCGCCCGCGCGGCCTTTGGTTCGTGCCGCTGGCTGACCGACACGTTGCTGCCCAAATGGGGCATCAGCACGACCACGATCGACAGCCGCGACAATGATGCATGGAAAGCGGCGATTCAGCCGAACACAAAAGTGTTCTTCTTTGAAACCCCCGCCAACCCGACGATGGACATTGTCGACATGGCCTATGTCTGCGGCCTCGCCAAAGAACATGGCATCACCACGGTGGTCGACAACGCCTTTGCGACCAGCGTGCTGCAACGGCCGATGGATTATGGCGCAGATGTTGTCGCCTATAGCGCAACGAAGCTGATGGACGGGCAGGGACGCGTGCTTGCCGGTGCCGTCTGTGGTTCGCAACAATGGATCGATGACGTGCTGTTGCCGTTTCAGCGCAACACCGGACCCAATCTGTCGCCATTCAACGCCTGGGTCGTGCACAAGGGTTTGGAAACGCTGGAACTGCGCGCGATGCGGCAGTCGGAAAATGCGCTTGCTGTTGGCAAATTCTTGGAAGGCCGCGTGCCGCATATCATGCATCCCGGCCTTGCCAGCCACCCGCAGCATGAACTGGCCATGCGCCAGATGAAAGCGTGCGGGCCGATTTTTTCCTTTGAAGTCGATGGTGGCCGCAAGCAGGCACATGCCTTGCTCAATGCGCTGCAGCTGATCGATATTTCGAACAATATCGGCGATGCGCGCAGCCTGATGTGCCACCCTGCGTCCTCCACCCACCATGGCATGGGCCCCGAAGGCCGCGAAGCCATGGGCGTGGGCGAAGGCATGATCCGCATCAATGTCGGCTTGGAAGATCCTGCCGATCTGATCGACGATCTGGATCAGGCGCTCAGGGCCGCGGGACTGTGACGAGCATCCTCGATTCCTTCTTTGCGGTCAGCGCAACGACCGAGGGCGTGACCGTCCGCGTGTCGCCCAATTTTCTGCAAGAGCAATCGGCGCCCGCGCAAGGCCGCTGGTTTTGGTCCTATCATATCCGTATCGAAAATGGCGGCGATGAACCCGTGCAATTGATGACGCGGCACTGGCGCATCACCGACGGTCGCGGCACAATCAACCATGTCGATGGCGATGGCGTGGTCGGCGAACAGCCCTTGCTAAAGCCCGGTGAAAGCCATGATTATGTCTCGGGCTGTCCATTGCCGACGCCCAGCGGCACGATGGAAGGGCAATATCGTTTCATCCGCGAAGATGGCACGACTTTCCTCGCCGAAATTCCGCGCTTTACGCTGGTCGCCCCGGCCATAGCGCGTTGAGCATCCGATGAAGCGTACGCATCTGCCCTTAAATGGTTTGCGCGTGCTGGACGCTTCGGCGCGGCATTTAAGCTTTACCAAGGCGGCGGACGAGCTTGCGGTGACGCCAGCGGCCGTCGGCCAACAGATACGTGCGCTTGAAGATATGTTGGGGGTCGTTCTTTTTCGCCGTACGCCCAAGGGGCTCGAGCTGACGGACGAAGCCGCGAACGGCCTTGATGCCCTACGTGCGGGCTTTTTGCAGTTCGAAGAGTCGGTCCGTGCGATGCAGGCGGGGCAATCTTCCAATTCGCTGACGATCGCTGCGCCGCGCGATTTTACCGCCAAATGGCTGGCGGCGCGGTTGGCGGCATTTAGCAAGGCAAATCCCGACACGCGCTTCACTTTGGTGGCAGCGGATGAGGCTGTCGATTTTACCGAGGCCAATCTTGATCTTGCCATCCGGCTGACGACTGGCCCGGGCGAGCATGAAGGCGTCAAGCTGGCCGCTGGTGCGCATGTGACCGTCGCTGCACCCGAAGGCGGGGCGGAAACGCCGATTAGCTGGCCCAATTGCCCAGTGGCCGACGGCGTGGCTGCGCTTCGCCTCGCGGACGCGGGTCTTGCGATTGACGCGGCCGCGATTGGGCTGGGCAGGGCGACCGTGCCGTTGCTTTTGGCCGAAGCCGATTTGGCGAGCGGAAAAATACGTGCCGTCGACAATGCGAAAGAAAGCGAAGAAGCCTATTGGCTGGTCGCACCCTTGCCGCAATGGCGGCAGAAAAAGGTCAGGGCCTTGGTTGAGGCTTTAACGGCAACGTAAACATGACGGCTGGGTAACGAACCCGCCCGATCACGCGTCAATCGTGTCCTCGTCCAGCTGCGCGGCATTTTCCTGAATGAAGTTGAACCGGTGCTCCGGATTTTTGCCCATCAGCCGGTCGACAAGGTCATTGACCACCGCACGCCGTTCATATTCATGCGGCAAAGTAATGCGGATTAGCGAGCGGGTCGCGGGGTCCATCGTCGTTTCTTTCAACTGGTTCGGGTTCATTTCACCCAGCCCCTTGAACCGGCCAACATCGACTTTCTTGCCCTTGAAAACCGTCGCTTCCAATTCGGCGCGGTGCGCGTCGTCGGCGGCGTAGACGCTTTGGCTGCCATGCGTCAGGCGATACAAAGGCGGCCGCGCGAGATAGAGATGCCCCGCCTTCACGATTTCGGACATTTCCTGAAAGAAGAATGTCATCAACAAGGTCGCAATATGCGCGCCGTCGACATCCGCGTCGGTCATGATGATGATGCGTTCATAGCGCAGATTGTCGGGGTTGCAGTCCTTGCGCGTGCCACAGCCAAGCGCGAGTTGAAGATCAGCGATTTCGTTGTTGGCGCGAATTTTGTCTGCGGTGGCCGATGCCACGTTCAGGATTTTACCCCGGATCGGCAAAATCGCCTGCGTCTTGCGGTCACGCGCTTGCTTTGCGCTGCCGCCCGCGCTGTCGCCTTCGACGATGAACAATTCGGTGCCGGTCGGGTCATCCGATGCGCAATCGGTCAGCTTGCCGGGCAGACGCACCTTGCGGCCTGAGGTTGCGGTTTTGCGTTTGACCTCACGCTCTGCCTTGCGGCGCAGGCGATCGTCGACCTTTTCCAAGATGAAGCCCATCAACGCCTTGCCGCGCTCCATATTGTCGGCAAGATAATGGTCGAAATGGTCGCGCACGGCGTTTTCCACCAAGCGCGTTGCCTCGGGTGAGGTCAGCCGGTCTTTGGTCTGGCTTTGGAATTGCGGGTTGCGGATGAACACCGACAACATCAATTCGGCTTCGTTGAAAATATCTTCCGCCGAAATCTGCGCCGCTTTTTTCTGGCCAATCAATTCGCCAAAGGCCCGCAAGCCCTTGGTCAGCGCCGCGCGCACGCCGGCTTCATGGGTGCCGCCATCGGGCGTCGGAATAGTGTTACAATGCCAGCTGTACGAACCGTCGGAATAAAGCGGCCACGAAATTGCCCATTCGACGCGGCCTTGCGCATCGGGGAAATCTTGCGTGCCAGAGAAAAACTCTGTGGTCGCGCAGGCGCGGGTGCCAAGCTGTTCGCGCAAATGGTCGGACAGGCCGCCGGGGAACTGGAACACGGCTTCGGCCGGTACATCTGCGCTTGCGAGTTCCGCGTCGCACCGCCAGCGGATTTCAACACCAGCGAACAAATAGGCCTTCGACCGGGCAAGCTTGAACAGGCGGGCGGGCTTGAACTTTGCATCGGCGCCGAAAATTTCGGGATCAGGCGTGAACGCTATGGTGGTTCCGCGCCGGTTGGGGGTGGGGCCAAGCTCTTCCAGCTTACCGACCGGATGGCCTTGCGCGAAGCGTTGGCGATATAATTGCTTGTTGCGGGCCACTTCGACAACGGTATCGGTCGACAGCGCGTTGACGACAGACACACCGACGCCGTGCAAGCCGCCGGATGTCGCATAAGCCTTGTCCGTGAACTTGCCGCCGGAGTGCAAGGTCGTGAGAATGACCTCAAGCGCCGATTTGTCCGGAAATTTAGGATGGGGATCAACCGGAATGCCGCGACCATTGTCGGTGATGGTCAGCCGGTTGCCAACGCCCAAATGCACCTCAATACGGCTGGCATGGCCGGCGACGGCTTCATCCATCGAGTTGTCGAGGACTTCGGACGCGAGATGGTGCAAGGCGCGTTCGTCGATGCCGCCAATATACATGCCCGGGCGACGGCGAACCGGCTCAAGCCCCTCCAGCACTTCAATTGCAGAAGCAGTATAATCATTGGATGCGGCAGTTGCTGCCGCGCTCCCGCCAAACAGGTCATCGGTCATGACACTGCTATAGGCGCGGGAGAGTCGCCGGTGCAAGCACCAGCGCAACGCTTTGACAATCGTCTGTGGATATTTCTGCCGCGTTTAGCGGACGCGTGGTCCGCCGAAGGGCATTGGTGGCGGAGGACGGCGTACACCGCGTGGAAGCTGCGCCTGATAAGCACGGCCGCAATGTTCGACGCAGTACGGAAAACCGGGGTTGACCGCCTCGCCGCAGAAATGGAAATCGGCTTCACCGGGGTGGCCCAAGGGCCAACGGCAAATACGCTCGTTCAAATCGAGCAACGACGTTTTGTCGGCCATTTCAGGGCTTGGCTTTGCCGGCACAAGGCGGCGTGGCGGTGCTGGCGGAATCGGTGCTTGCTGATCGCCGGGGCCCTGACGCATGAAACCGCCAGGTCCGATCGACACAATGCGTGGCATCGCCGATGCACGCGGTGCAGGTGCTTCGGCTGCGTCGTCATCGGCGCGCACGGGCGCAACAGGCTCAGCCACAGGTGCAGCGGCGCGGGGGCGCACAGGCGCAGCGGGGGCCGCTGCCTTTACAGGTGCAGCAGCCGCTGCCTTTTTCGGCGCGGCTTTTTTGTCCGTGTCGTTGGCCTTCACCGGCGACGGGCGCGATTTTAGTCCCAAGCGATGGGCCTTACCGATAACGGCATTGCGGCTAACACCACCAAGTTCTTCGGCAATCTGGCTTGCTGTCAGGCCTTTTTCCCAAAGCGCTTTTAACTGATCAATCCGCTGGTCGGTCCAGGACATAGAAACTTTCCCAATATCTAATGTGTCATACCGCAGTCACGGCGCATTTGCGCCTTGCGGTTAAGCCTGCAAGCCGATAGTCGATTGCGCGATGACTATCCACCATAAAAGCGATATTGGCCCAGATAGGGACGCGAACCCGGTTGTGCAACTGCCCGACGGCGAACGGCACATCCGCAACGTAAACTGGGTTGGGCTTCAAACCCTGTATATGAAAGAAGTGCGCCGCTTCTTTAAGGTGCAGCTGCAAACGGTATGGGCTCCGGCCATTACGACGTTGCTGTATCTGATTATTTTCACCGTGGCTTTGGGTAGCGTGAAGCCACAGGTTCTGGGCGTTTCCTTTGCAGATTTCATTGCGCCAGGGCTTATCATCATGGGTATGATGCAAAACGCCTTTGCCAATTCCAGCTTCTCTTTGCTGGTCGGTAAAATTCAGGGCACGATTGTCGATTATCTGATGCCGCCTTTGTCCAATGCGGAGGTTTTGGCCGCGCTGACATGTGCTGCGGTGACGCGCGCCTTTTTGGTGGGCGGCACCATCTGGCTTGCGATGGTTTTTTGGCCCGGCGTGCATGTCAGCCCTGCACATATGTGGGCCGTATTGTGGTTTGGACTGATGGGTTCAATGATGCTCGCGCTCATTGGCGTCATGACATCAATCTGGGCGGAGAAATTCGACCATGCTGCGGCGGTCAGCAACTTCGTGGTTGCGCCAGCAGCGTTGCTGTCGGGTACATTCTATTCGGTTGATAAGCTCGCCCCGACATTTCAGGCGATCAGCCACGCCAACCCGTTCTTCTATGCAATATCGGGCTTCCGTTATGGCTTCATTGGTTCCGCAGACAGTCCCGTGGTTTTTGGCGCGCTGTTGCTGCTTGCGCTGAACATTGTGCTTGGCACCATCTGTTACTTGCTGCTGCGTTCGGGCTGGAAACTGCGCTCTTAACACGCATGCTCAGCAAACCATGCGCGTCCGGTGCGTGCGTATTTAACGCGCCGGTGTCCATGTTTGCGCCTGACAAAACGGTCCAACACAGCCTTTGACGATCAGATTGCCCGATTTGCCTTTATAGACAATCGACCGATAGGTTTTGCCTGATTTGGGATCGTAAATCTGGCCTTTCCATTCATCGCCAGCCGCTTTGAAACCCGTCAAAACATTCATGCCCAAGATTGTCCGGCTGCGCAGCGCCTTGTTCGGATTGTTGATGTCCTTCGCGCCGGGACCGGCTGGCGGGTTTACAAGAAATTTGGACAGCTTGCCGCATATATGCTCGCCGCAGGGATAGACTTCGACGACGCCGTCCTTGCTTTGCGTGACCCATCGGCCCGTAATTGGCGAAGCGGCCTGCGCCGATAAGGGCAGGATGAATAATCCAGCGGCGGTCATCCATTTTTTCACGTCGGTCATCTTTCGTCCTTTTTCGCTGCGCCAGACATATGCAGGGGTCGGCGGCTCCGCAATGCTTTTGCCTTTTACTAACGCCATGCTAATTGCTGGCCCATGAATGCGATAACCCTGTTCGACTATTGGCGTTCCTCGGCAAGTTACCGGGTGCGCATCGTCCTCAATCTCAAAAATGTGCCCTACGCACGCGTGCCGACAAGCCTGCTGGACAATGAACAAAAGGCACCGGCCTATGTCGCGCGCAATCCGCAAGGTTTTGTCCCCATGCTGTCGATCGACGGCCATGATCTGACGCAAAGCCTTGCGATCATCGATTATCTTGATGCCAAATATCCCGAACCGGCAATGGTATCGTCCAACCCTGCGGATCGGGCCAAAACATTGGTGCAGGCGCTGATTATTGCGGCGGACATTCATCCGATCGATAATCTGCGCGTGCTGCGTTATTTGAAGGATGAAATGGGGCAGTCGCAGGAGGCCGTTGATAATTGGTACCGGCATTGGATCATCGAAGGGTTCACGGCGCTTGAAAATATGGCGCCCGATGATGGATTATTTGGTGGCGACGTGCCGAACCTTGCCGATGTCTGCCTTGTCCCGCAAATGGCGAACGCGCGGCGGGTGGACACGCCATTCGACCAGTTCCCCAAATTATCGCGGATTGACGCGGCGCTGACGGCGTTGCCTGCCTTCATCGCCGCCCATCCGGATCAGGTGAAACCCGACTGACGCACATGCGGTGCAAGCGACAACAGAAGTGAATTTTATGCCACGAAAGACCCTAAAGCTTAGCGCTTTCCTTCCCTATCAATTGTCGATTACCTCAAACGCGGTCAGCGACCTGATCGCGCGCGCCTATCGCGGCAAATTTGCGCTTAAGGTGCCCGAATGGCGGGTGATGGCGCTTTTGGGGGAGGCAGAGGTCGCAACGCAGCGCGAGTTGGTGGCGGCAACGGCGATGGACAAGGTGACGGTCAACCGTGCGTGCAAGGCGCTGGAGGAACGCGCGCTCGTGAACCGCGTGCCCAATAGCAGCGACGGGCGGTCACACCATTTGGCCCTGACGGTCGCGGGCCGCAGCCTCTATGACCAAATCGTGCCGGAGGCGCTGCAGTTAGAGGCGGAGCTTGAGAAGATATTGGGCAGCGGGGAAGCCAAGCAGCTGGAGAGCATGCTCGCGCAATTACGCGCACGGGTTATCGAGCTGGGTTAGCTTCGCTAGGGCGCTCATAATCGCTGGCGATTGCGGGGCGGCCCATTTTCGGCGTTTCGGTCTTGGGCATTTTGAGTTCAAGCGCGTCAAGCCAGACATGCGCATTCTCGCCCACAAAAACCTGCGGCCGGGACGGCAAAAGCTGCAACATATTTTCCCATCGGGAAATCAGCTGAAGCGCCTCGGCCACCGCATCGTTAAATTTCTGCGGCTTGCGTAAGCCATTGTTGACCAAAGCGTCGCCGAAAAAGGTCCAGTCATTGCCCGGCGCGCAGCCGAATGATGTGCGTTGCGACGATGCGGCGGTCACAATGACGGTCTGATCATTGGTCAGCAACGGAATGAATATCCCTGAATAGCAAGCGGAGAGCAAAACCATGCGGCGTTTTATGCCCACACCATCAAGCAGCGCGGACAATCGCTGCGGCGCAATCATGCCGACGCCGTCGTTCCCGTCACGATAGGCAAGTCCTGACACGGGGTCGCCATGGCTGGTGGCGAATAAAATCAGCACGTCTTCTCTCAGATCCATTTTGCCCGCAACCGCGGCCAGCGCGACCGCCAGATTGGATGGCGAACCTTGCGGCGCGCCCGATGGCGCATCGTCGGCCCCAGCGGCGAGGAAAAGCGTTTTGCCCGTTGCGCCATAGCGGCGCGCCAGAACCTTTGCCGCTTCAGCCGATTCCCGTCCGAACACGGCGTCGGAGTCGAGCCCAATCGAAATAACATAGGCATCGACGACACCGGGCTTTTGCGGCTGCAAGCTGGCTATCGCGGTGGTAAGGCGCGTGTGTTGCGAAAGATACCAGCTGGCAGAACGGTTCTGCTCCATCGCCCAGCCATTTTTCCCGGCCTCTGCGGTGCTAAAGGTCTGCTGTTGGCTGAACGCCGATCCCGAGACGAACAGGGAAAGTGCCAAGGCACTTGCTTGAAACATTCGCATTTTGGCGAGCCCCAATCCCATGCGCATATGTCTAAACGCACAGGCGCGGTTGCCGCAACAGTAATATCGTTGCATGATGGTCAAAAGCAGGAGAGCGATTATGAAACTTGCATCATTAAAGTCTGGGCGTGACGGTCATCTTGTCGTCGTTTCCAATGATCTCGCCTGGTATGCCGACGCAGCGCATATCGCGCCGACATTGCAGGCCGCGCTGGATGACTGGGACTATATTGCGCCGCGGCTTGAGGCATTGGCGACCGATCTGGAACATGCCGTCATTCCGCGCGAACGCTTCCATGAACATGACGCCGCGGCCCCGTTGCCCCGCGCATATCAGTGGGCCGATGGTTCTGCTTACGTCAATCATGTCGAACTGGTCCGCAAGGCGCGCGGCGCGGTCTTGCCCGAAAGCTTTTGGCATGATCCGTTGATGTATCAGGGCGGTTCGGATGAATTTATGGGCGCGCGCGATGACATCCTACTCGCTGACGCAGCATGGGGTTGCGATTTTGAGGCGGAGATCGTTGTCGTCACCGGCGATGTGCCAAAGGGCACGCAGGCGGCAGAGGCGCTGGCGCATATCCGGCTTGTCGGCCTTGTGAACGACGTGTCGCTGCGCAATCTGATCCCTGCGGAGCTGGAAAAAGGCTTTGGCTTTGTGCAGTCCAAACCCGCCAGCGCTTTGTCGCCGGTGTTCGTGCCGCCCGACAGCCTTGGCGCCTATTGGCAGGGCGGCAAGCTGCACCGGACATTGCATGTCGATTTGAATGGCGCGCCATTTGGCCGGGCAGTGGCGTCGGATGACTGCACATTCGATTTCGGTGTCTTGATTGCGCATCTGGCAAAGACGCGCAATTTGGGGGCAGGGTCGATTATTGGTTCAGGCACAGTGTCCAACCGCGATGCCGATGGCGGCCCCGGTCGTCCCGTCGCCGACGGCGGGCTTGGCTACAGCTGTATTGCCGAAGTGCGCATGGTCGAAAAAATCGCGACCGGCGAAATGACCACGCCGTTCTTGCAAGACGGCGACATTGTCCGCATCGAAGTGCGCGACGACGCTGGCCACAGCATTTTCGGGGCGATCGAACAGACCGTGCATTTGGGCTGATAGGGGCGGCGCGCGGCCGTCCCGTTCACTGTTTCGAAAACGCGTCGCCGAGCTTGCAGGCGGCTGGCCCTATGATAACGATGAACAGCGCCGGCAGAATGAAAAGGATCAGCGGCACCGTCATAATAGCGGGCAAACGGGCAGCCTTTTCTTCTGCACGCATCATGCGGTCGTTGCGGAATTCGGCGGACAAGACGCGCAATGCTGATGCCAATGGCGTACCATATTTTTCGGTCTGGATCATGGTTGTGACAACGCCCCGGATCGAGTCCAAATTGACGCGGTACGCCAGATTTTCAAAGGCAACACGGCGTTCGGTTAAAAAGCCAAGCTCAATCGCGGTGAGCGCAAATTCATCGCCCAATTCGGGATAGCCGCGGCCCAGCTCCTTTGCCACGCGGTTGAACGCGGCGTCGACGGTCAAGCCAGCCTCTGCGCAAATCACGAGCAGGTCGAGCGCGTCTGGAAGTCCCTTGCGGATGGCATCGGTCCGTTTCGTCACCAGGTTCGTCAGATAAAGGTCAGCGGCCTTGTAACTCAAAATCGTCGCCGCTGCGAATGCACCAAATTTCTTGAGCGCGCTCCAGTCGGGTACGCCGTCCAGAGCATAAATCCACAAGCAGGCTCCGCCACCGAAAATGATCGGCAGCACCATGCGGCTGAAGATTACAGTTACGGCGAGTTCTTTACGGCGGATACCCGCCTGTGCCAGCCGTTGCTGCACAACCTTAACCTGATCGTCCTGCAAAACCTGAAGTTTTGACAGCAGCTGGCGCATTTTATCGGTGGTTTCGGTTTTGCGGACAAGCTTGGCGCGCTTTTTCGATGTTGTCGCAGTGATACCGGCTTTCAGCTGCTCACGGCGTTCGTTTAGCGCCTTCACGCGCTTGGCCATAGGATCGCGCACGGTAACCACTGAATATATGGCAACCATGACAGCGATACCTGCCACGACCCAAAGCAATGTCGCCACCCACATGGCATCCATGCCCAAAAGTTGAGGTCCACCTGGATTGGTCATTTTTGCTATCCTGCCCCCAAACTTAAATTTCGAAACGGACCATTTTGGCCATTATGAAGACGCCAATCGACATCCATATTGCGCCGACGACACCCGCGATCATCAAACGGGGTTCGTAGAAGAAACCTGAGAGATATGGCGCGTTAATCATCCAGATCATGCCGGACACGAAAAATGGCAACGACCCGACGATGTAGGCCGATGCCTTCGCTTCAGATGACATTGCGCGAATTTTGAGCTTCATCTGCGCGCGCTTGCGCAAAACATCCGCAAGGTTGGCCAGTGTTTCAGCCAAGTTACCGCCCGTTTCGCGCTGAATGGCCAAGGTAATCACGAAAAACTGGAATTCCGGAGTGCCAAGCCGATCCGCCGTTTCCTGCAGCGCGTCTTCCATGCTTTTGCCGATTCTGATTTTCTCGACGACCAATTTAAACTCTTCGCCAACAGCGCCGGCTATTTCCTTTGCGATCACACTTAGCGTTTCGCTCACCGGCATGCCTGATTTCAAACCACGTACCAAAAGCTCGATGGCGTCAGGAAAATTCTTGGTGAAATTTTTGATACGTCGCCCGATAAGGAAGTTGACGACTATGTGCGGCAGGCCAGCGCCGATCAGCAGCCCGCCAAAAACGCCGATAAGAAACGATACGCCCTTGAGCCAGAGAATCGCCATGATGATAAATGCAAGTCCGCCCGACGCGTACATATATTGCTGCAACGTCCATTTGTTGCCGGTTTGGGCCAGACGCACGCTAAGCTTGTCGGCATAAGTGGTCGGTTGGCCGTCGGCGACGATGAGCGGGCGGCGCGCGGCAACCACCTTGCGCATTTGCTGTTCCACGCGCACGTCGGCGCTGTCCGAATGACGCATTTTGATAGCGCCAAGACGGCGTGCCGTCGCCTTACCGCTATTGGGGCCTGCAAAGGCGAGCGCTATCAGAACAAAGAACAATATTGTTCCCGCCGCGATCATGAATGTCTGCATTGTCATCCGCTCTGCTACCTATGCGCTGGGTGGTCCCATGCCCGCTTCACTTCTTTTTCAACATCGATTTGAAACTGGTAAAAACAGTCTTTTTCGATGGGCTCTTGGCATCCACTGGTACAGCGTCGTCCATTTCTGCAAAGTTGCTAGCAACCATTTCGGCCAACGATATGATGCCAGTGGAAAGCTTGCTTGTACGAATGGCTTCGGCAACTGGCTGGCCCAGTTTCGCCGCTTGCGCCACCGACTTGGGGTCCGCTGGCAAAAGCAGGTCGATCTTGCGTTCGATCGTGCTTTCAAAATCCTTGCGGCTGATTTCGACAATCGCTGGTTGAACATTGTTGGCGACCACCAGCACTTTGCAATGCGGCGCATTCTGTTTCAGCCATGCCAAAACGCGAATGCTGTCGCGCGCTGAAGCCAGCGTCAGTTCGGTTGTGACAACCGCAATATTCACGTCGTTCATAAGATGCGGATACGCAATCAGCATGCTGCGCGGCATATCGATGACGGTGTTTTCGAACGCTGCGCGGAATTCTTCCTGCAGCTGGAAAAAGGCCGATCCATCGGTCAATACCGGGCTGTTCATCGGCGCTTCTGCCGACAAGATTGACAGACGTTCATTGGCTTTGATCATGGCGCGTTCGATAAACAATCCGTCGATGCGGCTTGGGTTATCAATGGCGTCGGTCAAACCGCGGCCGGGTTCCAAATCCATCGCAAGCGCAGCAGTGCCAAAGTGAACATCAAGGTCGAGCAAGCCTGTTTGATGGCCTTGCACCTGCGAGAACGCCCATGCCAGCGATGCCGCAATGGTGGACGCCCCTGAACCACCGCGGGTTCCGATGACCGCGGTCGACACATGTGGCCGGTCAGCATGGCTATCATCCGCCTTTGGTGCGCTCAACGAGGCTTGCGCATTGGCGAATGCATCGCGCAGCGCGTCGGAACTAAGTGGCTTCAACAGATAATCCTGCAGACCGGACATCAGTAAGTCGCGGTACAGGCGAACGTCGTTCACCTGACCAACCGCAATCACAATTGTTCCAGGCTCGCACACTTCAGCAAGGCTGTTGATGTCGCTGATCGGATCACCCGATTCCGACAAATCGACCAGCAATATCTGCGGGCTTGCCGAAACGGACAGCGATTGAATGGCGTTACGCAGGCCGCCTTTATAGGCTTTGTCCGGGGTCCAGCCCATTTCCTCACATACGCCGCGAACGACATCAAGCGTAAGGTCGTCGCAGACATAAGCGCTAATCGGGTCGCGCGTTCCGGAGATACCGGATTTCCACGGAGCGTTCATCAATTGCCTCCAGTCTTTGTCTTGTACGCGTTCACCGCTGCTTTGCCGCTGTTGCTGTCGAGCCGCTTGTTATCGCGTCCACGCACCAGATCTTCGGGGTCTGCCACCATGGCGGCAAGGTTGGAATTCATGGCGCAGCCGTAGTTGCTGTTGTTACCTGAATTAAAGTTTTGGCCGGACGTTGTGCGATTGTCGGGACAGGACGGCACCGACGCTTCGGATCGCGTGACAACAACGCGAATATTGCCGGGTGCGATTATGCCGGGGGTTGCCGGTGCGCGTTCGGCGACCATGACGCCGCGCTCTGCGGCTGCGGCACGCACATCACGGGCGGCATCTTCATTGCCAAAGCCATCGCCGCTATCGATCGAAATGCGGTCGCCATAACGAAGGTCCAGCGTTTCAAACCATTCGTTCAAGCGCTTCTGGTCGGCACTGGCGATACCATCGGCGTCCGCGGCAAGATCGATGGCGTAATTGGTGCGCTCGACAACGGGTTGGTGCACCGAATACATGGATGTGTTTGTTGGCAATGTGCCGCAACCGGCCAGGCCAAGGCTTGCAGCGATCAGGATTGTTACCTTTTGCATATCTTGTCTCCTTGCATGGTCGGTCAATTGTCGAAGCTGAAGCCGGGGCCGCTTGGCCCTGTCGCAGAGGCTTGCGATTTGACTTTTTGGGCCAACGGCGCGGGTGCGTCGGTCACGGATCCCAGTTCGGGGCCATTGGATACGCCTGGCGCAATCGCTGGCATGGGGCGGGTTTTTTCGCCCTTGTCGCTGGTCACCTTGCCGAGCAAAATGCGTTCAAGGTCATTTGGCGAATGCAATCCGTCGGTCGGCAAAACAATCTCGCTATCGGATACGGGTTTCACCAAATAGGGCGTGACAACGATCATCAGTTCGGTTTCGTTACGCCGCCAACCGTTGGATTTGAAAAGCGCACCCAGCACAGGAAGGTCACCCGCACCAGGCATCTTGTCGACCGAGCTGCCCATGGTGTTGCTTAACAATCCAGCGATCATCATGCTTTGACCCGAACCAAGCTCAACCGTCGTTTCGGCCATTCGCGTCGTGGTCGCGGGCACTTCAAGGCCGCCGAAGCGCACGGCGCCCTGCGATGAAATATCCGAGACTTCCGAACGCACCCGCAGAGAAATGCGGCCATCCGACAACACCGTTGGCGTGTAGGTCAGGTTGACGCCGTAATTTTTATATTCGACGTTGGTGCCATTGTTTGACGATGTCACCACGGGGAACGCGCCGCCTGCCAAAAATTCCGCCGTTTCGCCGGATACCGTTGTCAGATTGGGGTTCGCTAAGGTTGAACTCAGGCCCGCCTTTTCCGATAGATCGAAGGCAGCGGCTACGTCCATGCCAAACAAGCGGCCAGCTGCTGTCAGCACATTTGTGCCCGCAGGAACGTCGAATTGATACTGCGTATATGGGCCTGTTATATATTGTCCGGTCGCCGGGTTGAACGGAAGCGATATGGATTTTGCGGGCAGGCCAAATAGTGCCGACGCATCTACGAGCGGAAGGTTGTCCACGTTCGTGACCGAGCTGATGTCCGCGATATCACGTCCTTGATACACGCCGCCAAGGATACCGGTCCCGCCATGATCGCGGGTTTGAGATTGCCCGAAATTTCCTTCATCAGCGAGCGGCTGACTTCAGCGATGCGGACCTGCAAATTGATTTGCAGCGGCGTTGCGTTTTTCAGGCGGGTTACGACTTGCGTATTCCCGCCCGTAAACGCCTTTACCAAAGCTTCGGCCTCCGCCGCTTCTTCGGGTTGGTTGACGGTGCCTGTCAGCAGGATCACGCCATTCATCGTGCTAACAATGATTTTTGAATCGGGCATCGCCAGCGCCAGCATTTGCGAGACCGAGTCCATATTGTTGCCGACGCGGACGGTTGCCTGATACACGGTGCGGCCGGCGGCATCGGTTGCGTAGACGGTAGTTTCGCCGGGGCCCTTGCCCAAAATATAGATCTGGCGTCCGGTTTTCACCTCGACATCGGCGATGCTGGGGTCCGCGACCACCACATCGGTGATGCTAGCCCCCAGATTGACCTGTTGCCCGCGTCCGATGGACAAGATGAGCAACTTGCCATCTTTTGCCGATTGCGCCGACGCTGCTGTTGGCATCCCGACCAACGCGCCGACCAACGTGCCCGTGCCGATGGCTGCGGTCATAACCGCGGCGGTAAGGCCCGATTTGAATGTGGTGAAACGTGCCATATTGTTGTTATCTCCGGCTAATGTCGATTTCGGTCACATTGCCGCCACGCGACACACGGACCACTGGACCCTTCATAATTTTCTCGACTTGCCTTTGCGTGCGGGCCTGTTCGGCTGCGACCGCCAATGGCATTTGTTCGGGCATGCTGCTGCGTTGGAAGCGTGAGACGTCGCCGCCGGTTGCATAGCTGCTTTTGCTGGCGCTTGGCCGCTGTGCGATCTGGCGTAGGATCGCCCGTTCCTGATCCGCCGTTGCACCTTCGGGGATGTTGATATCGCCCGAGGCCAGCGCTTGTTCCAGTTCGGCGGCGTTGTCGGCCAGCGAACGCAGGGAAAGGCTGATGGTGCCGATCGATTGCGCAACCGTAATCTTCTCTGCAATGCGCGGGGTCGCTTCAATCGTCACCAATTTATATTCAGAGACGACGGTATTGCCCTTGTCATCGACAGACGGGGTTGAACGTTGGTCGGTCGCCAATACACGCAGGTTGCGGACGATGGTTTCGGACACCTTCAATGGCGGACCAGCGCTTGCTTCGACATTTTGTGTGAGCACAAGGTCAACACGGTCACCGGGGAAGACAAAGCCTGCAACACCGGTCAATGCCGACACCGGCACCGTTACGGCGCGCATGCCAGGTCCAAGCGCAGCGGCGAGGAAACCGCGGTCACCGGGCTTAACGATCGAGCCTTGGGTCAATGGCTGGCCAGCGGTCACGGCGTTGCGGACGACCGTGCCAACAAGGCTGTCAATGGATGCGCCACCGTCCCCTTCTTTGAAATAGGCGGTTTCGATCAATTCTTTCGGCCATGGTTGATAGCGCACGCTGTCGGCGGTGATGATCGTGCCAACGGGCAACGCCTTCGTCGCGACGAGGACTTTGGGCCCGGCGGGCGCGGGTGCCGGCGCGACGGCTGCCGCAGCTGGGGGTGCAGACGCCCCTGTGAACATGCTGCGCGCCATAAGGGCGGTCACTGCCGCGATTAAAAGCGCAGCCACCAGCAATATGACTTTTTTCCTATCCATGACGTATTGTCCCCTGAAAGGTCCCCTGATCGAACCCAGCTATTTCATGTAAAATGGTTAAAAATCCGTTCACCGGTGATCCAAAGCCCGGAAAGCGCTATCGCCACACCATAGGGAATCCGCGCGCGGCCCTCGCCGCGTTTCCATTTGTGGATCGCAAGAAAGATGATGGTGACCACCGCGCCGATGATTGATGCGTATAAGATGAGGCGGATGACCTCGATCCAGTGGAACCATAATGCCAACGCGGCAAAAAGCTTCACATCGCCGCCACCCATGGCGCCGAAATGGAACGCGGTCGCAAAGACAATGAACGTAATTCCAGCGGTCAAAAGATGTATGCCGATATCGGTGAGTGTAAACCCACCACTGGCCAGCCAGAATAATGGCGCGCCAATCGCGATCGCGATGGTTATCTTGTTGAAAATAAGCCGGTATTTGATGTCGGTGTAGATTGATACCAACAGCGCAATTGCCAAGCCGCCAAGGGTTGCGTAAGCGAGAGTTTCACTGGTCATCTGCACAGCATTAACCATGAAAGATTACCAAAAAGTAACCATGCACGCACCGAAAACACCGATGAACCGCCGCGCAATTCCGGCCAATGCCGCAGAAACGATGTGGCACGCCGCCGATGGTTGGCCGATCCGGCGGATTGATTGGCAGGCGTCGACCCCGCCGCGTGGATCATTGTTATTTTTGCCCGGTCGCGGCGATCATTATGAAAAATATCTGGAAACATTGGCTTATTATGCCGATGCCGGATGGCATGTTACCGCCATCGACTGGCGCGGGCAGGGTGCTTCGGGCCGGTTGCTGGATGATCCGCAAGTCGGCCATATCGACGATTTCGCCACTTGGATTTCCGATCTGCGCACATTTTGGGACGCATGGAAACGCGACACGCCAGCGCCGCATGTTGTGCTCGCGCACAGCATGGGGGGGCAACTGGCGATGCGCGCCTTGGTGGAAAAGGCGATGGATCCCGACGCGGTGGCGCTGAGCGCGCCGATGCTGGGCATTCAAACGGGTGGCCTGCCGCTTGCCCTTAACCATGCCGTTGCCAAGTTGATGGTGGCATTGGGCAAGGGCAAGCAAGCCGCATGGAAAGTCAGTGAAAAGCCATTATCGCCGATGAGCATGCGCGGCAAAATGCTGACGCATGACGACGACCGCTATGAAGACGAGGTTGCGTGGTGGGCGCTGCGTCCTGAGGTTAAGCTTGGACCGCCAAGCTGGCATTGGGTGGAACGCGCTATGGCGTCGATCCGCTTGCTGGAACGCCCCGGCGCGCTGGAAGCGGTGCAAACGCCAATTCTGTTGCTCGCGACGACGGCGGATCAATTGGTCAGCACACAGCGGGTTATCGCAGACAGCAAAAGGCTGCCACATGCCGAAACGCTGATTTTCGGTAAAGAGGCGGCGCATGAGCTGCTGCGCGAGGCAGATGGCGTGCGCGACCAGTGCCTGCAACGCATTGACGCCTTTTTGGACCAGCACGCACCACGGCCATGAGCGATTTTAGCATTGCCATAATCGGTGCAGGGATCGCCGGGGCAAGCCTTGCCGCGCAGCTGTCCGCTTATCAGTCGGTTGTCCTGATTGAGGCGGAGGCGCATCCGGGATATCATTCCACGGGCCGGTCCGCCGCGTTTTGGGTGGAATGCTATGGTGGCCCAGATGTTCAACCGCTGACCACGGCGTCGGGTCCGTTTCTTGCGAACCCGCCCAAGGATTTTCACGACGGCCCATTAATGTCCCCGCGCGGCGGGCTGCATATCGGCACGGCAGAGCAGCAACCGTTGGCGGATATTATGCTGGCGGAATTCGCCTCAAGCGGTGTGCATATTGAACGCAGCGATCGTGAGGATTTGGAACGACATGTGCCCGGTCTGCGCAGCGGATGGACGACGGGGCTGTGGGAAGCGGCCTGCGCGGATATTGATGTCGCCGCGCTCCACGCCGCCTATCTGCGCCAAGCGCGCAAGCAGGGCGTTCAACCACATTGCAACAGCCGGCTGGAACGTGCCGTGTGGCGCGACGGCATGTGGCATATCCAAGCGGGCAGCCTGAATTGCACCGCCGATATCATCGTCAATGCCGCAGGGGCATGGGCCGATAATGTCGCGCAGATGGCGGGCGTTGCGCCCTTGGGCATTCAACCCTATCGGCGCACCATTGCGCAATTGGCGGTCGCACCCGATGTGCCTGCGGCGCTGCCACTTGTCATCGGCCTTGATGGCAGTTTTTATTTCAAGCCCGATGCGGGCGGACGTTTGTGGCTAAGCCCGCATGACGAGACCGCGACACCGCCATGCGATGCCGCGCCTGAAGAGCTAGACATCGCGCTTGCCATTGATCGGCTGCAGCAGGTTGTCGACTGGGACATCCGCCGCGTTGAACGTAAATGGGCCGGCTTGCGCAGCTTTGCGCCTGACCGGCTGCCCGTCATTGGCCGCGATGGGGCGCATGATGCGTTCTTCTGGTTTGCAGGGCAGGGCGGCTTTGGCATTCAGACGGCCCCTGCCGCAGCGCAGCTGGCGGGATCGTTATTGAACGATGCCATAAAAGCGCCCGACCGCGTGCATGCCGCGCTCTATGCGCCCGGGCGTTTTTAAACCAGTTTACCCAATTTTGTTGCTTGCAGCATCGGCGGCATCGCTGGCCAGCCGGTCTGCGCGTTCATTTTCGGGGTGGCCATTATGCCCTTTGACCCAAATCCATTCCACCTGATGCCGCGCCATCGCTTCGACCATCTCACGCCATAGGTCGGCATTGCGCACCGGTTGTTTCGACGCGTTTTTCCAACCATTGCGTTGCCAGCCAAAGATCCATTTTGTGATGCCATCGATGACATATTTGCTGTCGGTGTGCAGTTTGACGCTGCACGGTTCGACGAGGGCGTTCAGCGCGTGAATGACCGCGCTCATTTCCATGCGGTTGTTGGTGGTATCCGGATCGCCGCCCGAAATTTCTTTTTCATGCTTGCCATAACGGATGATCGCGCCCCAGCCGCCCGGCCCGGGGTTGCCCTTGCACGCGCCGTCGGTGAAAATTTCAATCTGTTTCATGGCAATTGGGCCAATAGGGCATCAATCTGTTTGGGGTCGCTGTAAAAATCCAGCCGCCGCAGGAACGCCAAGGGGTCTTTGCGCGTGACCAGTGCATCGGCTGGCGTGTTAATCCAGTCGTAACACCGCGTTAATGTAAACCGCAAACAGGCACCGCGCAGCAATATCGGCAATGCGTCGCGCGTTGCGGCATCCATCGGCACAGCTTGGGTGTAGCCCGCCAACATGGCCGCACTCACATCCGCGTCAAAGACTTTGCCGTCGCCCGAAAAACACCATGCGCTATGCGTGACCGCAAGGTCATAAGCGCGGATTTCGGAGCAGGCGAAATAGAAATCAATGAGGCCAGTGACATTGTCGCCAAGCATCAGGACATTGTCCGGAAACAGGTCCGCGTGGATGGCGGCCACGGGAAGATTGGTTGGCCAATGCGCCTCAAGATAATCGCATTCCGCAAATATCCGTGCAGATAGAGCTTCGGAAATGGCGTCGAGACCGTCGGCGGTGCAGCGCATGGCAAGCGGCCGGAATGCAGAGATGCCAAGGCTGTTGGGCCGCGACAGCGTGAAGTCTGTCAGCGCCTTGTGCATCTGCCCAAGCGCCGCGCCGGTGGAGTGTGCCTGTGCCGCCGATGGTTCGGTGACCGATACGCCATTGAGAAATTCGATCAGGCAGGCGGGCTTTCCCGCGATGGTCTGCAACCAATTGCCGTTGCGGTCCGACATGAACCGCGGAACCTTGCACCCCGCTTCGTGCAAATGTTTCAGCAGGGCATAGAAAAACGGCAGATCCTTTGGGTCTACGCGGTTTTCGTAAATGGTCAGGATAAACCGGCTTTGCGTTGTTTCGACGAAGAAATTGCTGTTCTCAACACCCTCGGCAATGCCCTTGAGCGAAACGAGATCACCGACATCATAGAGCGCCAAAAAGGCACTGACCTGTTCAGGCCCCAATTGCGTATAAACGGCCAAATCAAGCCGCCGCGCCGGCCAGTTCGCGCGGCAATTTAAAGGTGATGCTTTCTTGCGCCGTTGTGACCTGCTGTTCATCGATGTCAAAATGCGCGGCAAGCGCATCGATGATTTCGCGGACCAATATTTCAGGGGCAGATGCGCCTGCGGTCAGGCCAAGCGTGTCCACACCGTCAAACCAGTTCATACTGATATCGTCGGCGCGCTGCACAAGATGCGCTTTCGCACCCGACCGCGCGGCGACTTCGACCAAGCGCAGCGAATTTGAGCTGTTGGGTGCGCCAATGACGATGACGAGTTCGCATTTACCCGCAATCGCCTTAACCGCCTCTTGCCGGTTCGATGTCGCGTAACAAATATCCTCACCCTTTGGCCCGACAATATTCGGGAAGCGCGATTCAAGAATGGAGACGATTTCCGACGTATCGTCGACCGACAAAGTCGTCTGCGTCAGAAATGCAAGATTGTCGGGATCGGCAGGCTGAAGATTACGGGCGTCCTCGGCGGTTTCCACCAATGTCATCGCGCCTGCGGGGACTTGGCCGAATGTGCCGATGACTTCGGGATGGCCTGCATGGCCAACGAAAATGATGTGACGGCCGGCTTCAACCTGGCGTTCGGCCTGCTTATGCACCTTTGACACCAAAGGGCAGGTGGCATCGAAATAGGCAAGGCCGCGTTGCTGCGCATTTGCGGGGACCGATTTAGGGACGCCATGCGCCGAAAATACGACATGCGCGCCATCGGGCACTTCATCCAGTTCCTCGACAAATATCGCGCCCTTGGCCTTCAAACTGTCGACGACAAAGCGGTTGTGCACAATTTCATGGCGCACATATACCGGCGCGCCATGTTGTTCGAGCGCGAGCTCCACAATCTTGATCGCGCGGTCAACGCCAGCGCAAAAACCGCGTGGTGCGGCCAGAAGCAGCGTGAGAGGTTTCTTGGAGATTGTTTGTTCAGTCATCGGCAATGTCCTTTAGTTAAACAGGCCGCATCCGCCAAGGCCTTTCCCCTGTTGCACGTCAGGCGATGGGCGGATAAGGACCAATGCCAGCGACGTACCCGCAACCCATGCACTGTTATGCCAAGGATAGCCTATATGAAATTTGCCGCCAAAGTCCTGACCTTCGGCATTGTTGCTGCAACCTTGACCGGTTGTTCGCGCGAAGGCGACCTTGATATCGGTGCCGGTGTGGGCGTGAACGTCACACGGTCGGGCTGCCCTGCGGTCGCCGTTCCGGATGGCACGGGCGACATCACCTTGTTCAACCCGGCCACCAGCCAAGATGCGAGCGCAATCGATATTGTCGCATCGATCACCAATGTCCGCCCGACGTGCAACGAAACTGGCGACAAGATTTTTTCACAAGCCAGTTTTGATGTTCAGGCGCGGCGCAGCGATACGCAAGGCAGCCGGACAGTGACTTTGCCCTATTTCACCACCGTGGTGCAGGGCAGCAGCGCCGTTGTTGCCAAGCGCGTCGGCCAAGTGACCTTGCAATTTGCCGATGGCCAGCAGCGGGCATCCGCCAGCGCGCAAGCCGCAAGCTATATCGACAAGGCATCGGCCAGCTTGCCGGCCGAAATCGTTCAAAAAATTACCAAGAAGCGCAAGCCGGGTGACCCCGATGCGGCTCTTGACCCCATGGCGGACCCTGAAGTGCGCGCGGCGGTCATCCGATCAAGCTTTGAAATGCTTGTCGGTTTCCAGCTGACCGAAGATCAGCTGCGGTATAATGTAACGCGTTGATACGCGCTTTTTTCAAGGCACGAAGATGACCCTTTTTGAACAATATGCAGCGCATGTCGATCATGCGTTGGACGCACTTGTTGCCAGCAAGATCCTGCTATCGGGCATTGATCGCTCTCATGTGACGGTCGAACCGCCGCGCGATCCATCGCATGGCGACATATCGACCAACGCGGCGATGGTGCTTGCCAAACCTGCAGGGCTTAATCCGCGTCAATTGGCCGAAGCCTTGTCGGCTGAACTCGCAAAGATTTCCGGCGTCACGGCTGTCGAAATCGCGGGGCCCGGCTTTTTGAACCTACGATTGGACGCATCGGCATGGCTCGATGAACTACGTTCAATTGCGCAGGCTGGCGATGATTATGGGCGCTCGCACCGTGGCGAGGGCAAATCGGTAAATATCGAATATGTCTCCGCCAACCCGACGGGGCCAATGCATATGGGGCATTGCCGCGGCGCCGTCGTGGGCGATGCGCTTGCGGCATTGATGGAGTTCGCAGGCTACCGTGTCGTGCGCGAATATTATATCAACGATGCCGGTGGGCAGGTCGATGTTTTGGCGCGGTCCGCGCATTTGCGGTATCGCGAGGCATTGGGCGAGACCATTGAAATCGCCGAAGGGCTTTACCCCGGCGACTATCTGATTCCCGTCGGTCAGCGTCTCGCCGAGCGTTTTGGCGACCAATATGTCGCCCAGCCAGAGGCAGAATGGCTTGCGCTGTTCCGCAAAGCTGCGGTGGCCGAGATGATGGAGATGATCAAGGCCGACCTCGCCTTGCTGGGCATCCATCATGACCTGTTTTCATCCGAAGCCGAGCTGCATGAAGCGGGCAAGGCGGACATTGCCGAGCGCGAACTGCGCGCGCGTGGCCTTGTCTATGACGGCGAATTGGAAAAGCCAAAGGGCAAGGAAATCGAAGATTGGGAGCCGGTGACGCTTCCCTTGTTCCGGTCGACGCAATTTGGTGATGACCAAGACCGGCCGATCAAGAAATCCAACGGCAGCTGGACTTATTTCGGCGCTGATCTTGCTTATCATTTCCAGAAAAGTCAGGGCGTTGACGCCATGATCGACATTTGGGGCGCGGATCATGCCGGTACCGTCAAGCGGATCAAGGCCGCGGTCAACGCGCTGACCGATGGCAAGGTCGATTTCGATATCAAGCTTGTGCAAATGGTGCGCCTGCTGCGCGGCGGTGAGCCTGTTAAAATGTCCAAACGGTCGGGCAGCTTTGTCACGCTCGCCGATGTGATTGAAGAAGTCGGCAAGGATGTCGTCCGCTTCACAATGCTGACGCGCAAATCCGATGCGCAAATGGACTTTGACTTTGCCAAGGTCGTCGAAGCGTCAAAGGACAATCCGGTATTTTATGTGCAATATGCCCATGCGCGTATCGCCTCGACCTTGCGCAAGGCAGAGGCCGAAGGCTTGGGCGTCGATGGGTCGGAACTGGCGTTGCTCGGCGATGCCGAAATCGGCCTTATTCGCGAAGCTGCAAACTTCCCGCGCATTGTCGAAGCGTCCGCCAAATCGGGTGAGCCGCACCGTATTGCCTTTTACCTCAATGATCTGGCGGCCGCGTTCCATGCCTATTGGAACCTTGGTAATGATCAACCGGACAAGCGCTTCATATTGGCACAGGACCCGGCGTTGACCGGCGCAAGGCTTTTCATGGCGACCAATATCGGGCAAGTTCTGCGCAATGGATTGCGCCTCATGGGCGTTGAGGCCGCTTACAATATGTAGCAATTGGGGAACCGGGATGAACAACACCAACGAACATGGGCTGAATCTGGACGATCCCAATCGTCTGCCTTGGTTGGAAACCGCGGACGGTTACGAATATGATGATCGTGCATCCCCGCTAAAGTTGGCAGTCATGGTGCTTGCCGGCTTGGCGTTGCTCGCAGCGATTGTTGGCGCGGTCTATTGGGTGCAGCGTAACCAGACGGGCGGCGCGAATGGCAATGGCGAACTGATTGCAGCACCCGCAGGCGCCTATAAGGTCAAGCCTCAGGATGCCGGTGGCAAAAGATTTGAAGGTGAGGGCGACTCGGCTTTTGCCGCGAGCGAAGGCACCAAAACCGGTGCGACATTGGTTCCCGCCGCAAAAACCCCGACGATCGCACCCCCTGCCGCCATCGCACCTGCTCCAGCGGCGGTGCCAGCCGCACCGTCTGCGGCACCATCTGCGGGGGCAGTTATGGTGCAACTGGGCGCGTTCGGCGATTCTGCCAAGGCTGACGCGGCTTGGGCTGCGCTGAACAAGCGCTTTGGCTTTTTGGCGGGTACGAACCGCAAAATCGCGGAAGCCAATGTCGAAGGTGGCCGCAAGGTTTTCCGGCTTCAGGCCGTGACCGCGAATTCATCCGAAGCGCAGCAATTATGCGCAAAGCTGAAGGTGGCGGGTGAAAACTGCCTGATCGTGCGCTAATCAATATTTTTTCGGGGGGAGGAAGGCCGTGGTAGCAGATGGTGCCACGGCTTTTTCTTTGCCTGCGCCACTGTTGTAAAGTTTCCATTTGCAACTTATGCCGCCTGTACATTTCAAGGAGAAGACCATGCCTGCATTATATGACGCCGCCATTCCCACGTTCATCCGTGGCCTGAAAAACCTGTCGAACTTGCTTGAAAAGGGCAGCGCTTTTGCGACGGAGCAGGGCATTGAGCTCTCCGACTTGCTCGATGCGCGCCTGATCGATGACATGGCACCGCTCACGCGGCAGGTGCAGATGGTGACCGATACGGCAAAGTTCGTCGCTGTCCGTGTCGGCCAAGTGGAAAATCAGCCATGGGCGGATGATGAAGTCAGCTACGCCGATGTACAGGGCCGCGTGGCCAAGGCAATTGCGTTTCTGGAAGCTGCATCGCCCGATGGTTTTGAAGGCCGCGAAGACGCGAAAGTCGTGCTGACCACGCCAAGCGGTGACATACCCTTCACGGGCAGCGTTTATGTCCACGGCTTTGCCATTCCCAATTTCTTCTTCCACCTCAGCATGGCCTATGCGCTGCTGCGGATGAAGGGCGTGCCCTTGGGCAAGCGCGATTTCCTCGGCGCGATCGCTTAATTATACACAGCTTTGGGCCAAAGCGCCGCTGCTCCATGCTTGCCTTGGGGCGGCGGCGGCCCTAGCTTGCGCGCCATGAAGCCCGTGATATTCGGCCTTTCGGGCCTGACCCTGACTGATGATGAAAAACGCCTGTTTCGCGATGTCGAACCGGCGGGGTACATCCTGTTCAAACGCAATATTGAGGACCGCGCACAGGTGCGCGCGCTGACCGACAGCTTGCGGACATTGCATGGCCGGGATGATGTGCCTGTCCTGATTGATCAGGAAGGCGGCCGCGTCGCGCGTATGCGTCCGCCCGTCTGGCCGGACTTTCCCGCGGGCGGGGCGTTTGACGCGCTCTACGATGTGGCACCGATGACCGCGATTGAGGCGGCGCGTTGCAATGCCGAAGCCATCGGGCTGTCGCTGAACGAAGTGGGCATTAACGTCGATTGCTTGCCGGTGCTGGATGTCCGCGTGCCCGAAACGCATTCGGCCATCGGCGACCGCGCGCTGGGCAGCGACCCGATGCGCGTTGCCGCGCTTGGCCGCGCGATATTGGACGGTCTTGCCAAAGGCGGCGTGATTGGTGTCGTCAAACATATGCCGGGGCAGGGCCGCGCCAGCGTCGACACCCATCATGACTTGCCGCATGTCACCGCAAGCGCGGCGGAGCTCGAACAAGACCTTGCGCCATTTCGCACGCTAAACACCGCCGCGATGGGCATGACCGGGCATGTGGTCTATGATGTGTGGGACGATCAGCACACGGCAACCATGTCGCCTTATGTGCTGAACAATATCATCCGTGCAAATATCGGCTTTGATGGTCTGTTGATGAGCGATGATCTCGATATGAACGCGCTTCAAGGCGACGTGGCGACACGCGCGCTGCGTTGTGTTGAGGCGGGATGCGACATCGCGCTCAACTGCTGGGGCCGGTTGGACGAAATGCGGGCGATTGCGGACATGTTGCCCGACATCACCCAAGCAGCGCGGGCGCGGCTTGACCGCGCGATGGCCTTGCCTGTCCCCGCATTTGATGCCGACCGGCTGGCTTATTTGCTCGACAAGCGGGATCAATTGCTCGCGCTTGCGGACACAAATGCGAAGCTGACCGGCGGAGCAACGGGCGCGGCATGACCGGGCAATTGCTCTTTGATGAAGAGCAAGAGGCGCTCCGCACCGCGAGCGTTCCCGAACCCAATGTCCTGACCATCGATATCGACGGATGGGAAGGACCGCTTGACCTGTTGCTGGCACTGGCGCGCAATCAAAAGGTCGATTTGCGGCAGCTATCGATCCTCGCCTTGGTCGAACAATATCTGGTCTTCATTGATGAAGCCCGCGCTCTGAAGCTGGAGCTTGCGGCGGATTATCTGGTGATGGCGGCGTGGCTTGCCTATCTTAAATCCGCACTGCTGTTGCCCAAGGACCCGACGATTGATCCATTGCCGGAGGAGCTTGCGCTGCGCCTGCAGCTGCGGCTGGAACGGCTGAATGCTATGCGCGAAAGCGGCGCGCGGTTGATGGCGCGGGACCGGCTGGGGCGCGATATCTTTCTGCGCGGCAATCCCGAAGGCTTGCGCGTCGTCAAGGCGCGGGCCTGGGAATGCGACTATTTCGAACTCATCACCGCATATGGTCAGGTAAAGGCGCGCACGCAGCCAGTGATGCATGTCGTGAAAAAACGGCAAGTCATGACACTGGAAGAAGCGTTGGAGCGCGTGTCGGCGATGATTGGCCGCGCGGTCGATTGGACGTCGATTGAGGCGTTTCTGCCCGTCCATGCCGAACCTGCACTGCGCAAATCCGCGCTGGCGTCCAGTTTCGTGGCCGCGCTGGAGCTTGCCAAACGCGGCGCTGTTGATTTGCAGCAAGAGGCGACATTTGCGCCATTGTTGTTAAGGGTGAAAGCATGACGATAGTAACCGACCCCCATGTGCGCGCGGTCGAGGCGACCTTGTTCGCCAGTGACCAGCCCATGACCTTTGAACAGATTCGCGGATATGTTGGCGACGATGTCGATATCGCCGATGCGCTGGCGCAGCTTGAGGCGCATTATGCCGGGCGCGGGATCGAACTGGTCCGGCGCGGCAAAGCGTGGCATTTTCAGACCGCAGCCGACCTTGCCTATGTTTTGCGCCGCGAACGCGAAGAAAGCCGCAAGCTCAGCCGAGCCGCTGTCGAAACGCTGGCGATCATTGCCTATCACGAACCTGTGAGCCGCGCGGAGATTGAGGCCATTCGCGGCGTGCAGATTTCGAAAGGCACGCTGGATGTGTTGATGGAGGCGGGCTGGGTCCGGCCAGCGGGTCGGCGCGATGTGCCCGGCCGCCCATTGATTTACGCCACAACCGCCGGATTTCTGGCGCATTTTGGCCTCACCAGTCGCAAGGATTTGCCGGGAATTGAGGATTTGAAAGCCGCTGGACTGCTCGATCCGATCGATACCGCAATGGGCGATATGCATTTTGCGGGCGAAGAAAGTGACAGCGAACTGGAAATTGACGAAAACAACGCCTAGATAGGGTGGGATAGCTGCGCGACCACGGTCGCAATTTTCGGGACATATCCCGGTAGGAGTTTGAAATGGGCGGTTTTAGTATTTGGCATTGGCTGATTGTGGGCATTCTGGTTTTGCTCCTGTTTGGCAAAGGGCGTTTCTCCGACATGATGGGCGACGTTGCCAAGGGCATTAAAAGCTTCAAAAAAGGCATGAGCGAAGACGACGATGCGCCAAAGGCTCCGCCACAAATCGGCGCCACGACCGTTATCGATGCCGAAAAGCAGACCGATAAAACCCAATAATTTTGGGGCAGTAACAATCGTGATGACATGTCGCCGTTCGTTCAGGGTGGTGCCATGTCCGTCCACCGGATTGGCCAATTGAATGTTTGACGTCGCGTCTTCCGAACTGTTGCTTGTCGTCCTTGTGGCGTTGCTGGTCATTGGCCCAAAGGATTTGCCAAAGGCGTTGCGCGTCGTTGGCAAATGGGTGGGCAAGGCCCGCGGTGTTGCGGCGCATTTCCGTTCCGGCTTTGACGAAATGGTGCGTCAGTCCGAACTCGAAGAATTAGAGAAAAAGTGGAAAGCGGAAAACGAACGCATCATGCGTGAACACCCCGCCGATCCGCGCGCTGATGTTCTTGGCGATGATGCTGCGCCTGTTGGCGCAACCGGTGGTCAGCCCGAATTGCCGATGGATACGCCCCCTGCAGAAGCGGCACCCAAAGCATGAACGAAATTGATGACAGCAAAATGCCGTTGCTCGATCATTTGATTGAGCTGCGCACCCGTTTGCTCTGGAGCTTTCTGGCGCTCGCCATTGCCTTTGGCGTCAGCCTGTATTTTGCGCGGCCGATATTCGGATTTTTGGTGCAGCCATTGCTCGAGTCCGGTCAAAAGACGCTTATCTACACCGCGATATTCGAGGCATTTTTCGTCGAGATAAAGGTCGCGTTTTTCGCCGCCAGCTTCTTCTCTTTCCCCGTATTTGCAACGCAGCTGTGGCGGTTTGTCGCGCCGGGATTGTATAACAAGGAAAAGCAGGCGTTTCTGCCGTTTTTGCTGGCAACGCCGGTGTTGTTTATCCTTGGCGCATCGATGGCCTATTATATGGCGATACCCGTGGCGCTCGAATATCTATTGGGCTTCGGCGGGAATGTTGGCGGCGTGCAACAACAAGCGCTGCCGGGCGTCGACAATTATCTCAGCTTTGTGATGAAGTTCATTTTCGGCTTTGGCATTTCGTTTCTGTTGCCCGTGCTGCTGATGCTGTTGGAGCGCGCAGGGATTGTCACGCTGGAACAGCTCAAGGGCGCGCGCCGTTATGCGATTGTCGGCGCATTTGCCATCGCGGCGGTGCTGACGCCGCCGGATATTGTCTCGCAACTGCTGCTCGCCATTCCTTTGTGCATCTTGTTTGAAATGGCGCTCGTCGCCATCTGGTTCACCCGCCGCCACCGCGCCAAAGCCGAAGCGGCTGAAGAGGCTGTGACGTAGGTTTAATTCCGGCGGTGCCGCGACACGTCATCTTCCGCCCGCTTCGCCATCGTCTCTCCCCATCGTCCTCCTCCTCCTCCCTCGTCATCCTGAACTTGTTTCAGGATAACAAGCGACCGTTGTTCGCTATGCTGAACCAAGTTCAGCATGACGACACGGGGTTGGGGGCCGGCGCAAAAAAACCACTTTCCTACAAATAACCATATGGGTTATTCGAGTCGCGTCATGCAGGCGGCGGTCCGGAACGCTGGTCGGGGTGACGGGAACGCTGGCGGGGCAACCTGTTGGCACGGTCGGCGCGATAGGGTGCGTGTTTCAGCCTGAAAAAAGGGCCTGTTGCATCAAGCTCTGAACAGCGCAAACATGGCTGGATGTGGCGGGAAACCGTCCTGTCCGTGCGGACAGCCTTTGGGGGTTTACGAACCTTACCCCCGATGGACAGCATGCCAGCCAGCAAAGGCGGCCCGGGGGCAATAGCCTGATGGAACAAGCGGGCCTTAATCAACCAACACCATCAGCCGG
>Ga0187845_1000048_pt1 | contig 61273 bp, 71 predicted proteins | sample SpaLakP09_SKY_68_FD_134515 | JGI IMG/M metagenome (GOLD analysis project Ga0187845, IMG submission 134515) | Oligotrophic lake water microbial communities from Sparkling Lake, Wisconsin, USA - SP09_SKY_68 | ecosystem: Environmental > Aquatic > Freshwater > Lake | place: USA: Sparkling Lake... | reverse complement strand
TCCACATGATCGAGACGATCAACAAGATCGTCCGCACCAGCCGCCAGATGCTGCACGAGATCGGCCGCGAGCCGACCCCGGAAGAGCTGGCTGAAAAGCTGGCCATGCCGCTGGAAAAGGTCCGCAAGGTCCTGAAGATCGCCAAGGAGCCGATCAGCCTCGAGACGCCGATCGGCGACGAGGAAGACTCGCACCTGGGCGACTTCATCGAGGATAAGAACGCCATCCTGCCCATCGATGCGGCGATCCAGTCCAACCTGCGCGAAACCACCACCCGCGTGCTGGCGTCCCTGACGCCGCGCGAGGAGCGCGTCCTGCGCATGCGCTTCGGCATCGGCATGAACACCGACCACACGCTCGAAGAGGTCGGCCAGCAGTTCTCGGTCACCCGCGAACGCATCCGCCAGATCGAAGCCAAGGCGCTGCGCAAGCTGAAGCACCCGAGCCGGTCGCGGAAGCTGCGAAGCTTCCTGGACAGCTGAGACGAAACCAGGGGCGGTCCGAAAGGGCCGCCCTTTCTCGTGGACTCGCCGTCTCGTGATCTGACGGCGCGGGGGAATCGGCTAGCGTCCGGCGATGGTCTCTTTCCGGTTCCTCTCCCGGCCGATCGCGGTTGCGCTGCTGCTGGCGGCCTGCAGCCCAATGCTGTCGGAGCGGCCGGCCCCGGCCCGCTATCCCGCCGCCCCTTCGCGCAGCGAGGCACCCCTGGTCGGCGCCCTGATCGACCAGCCGATCGGCGGCGAGACGCGTTCGGCGGTGCTCCGCGAGAGCGCCGACCTGCAGCAATGCATGGCGCAACTGACCGCCGCCCGCGTGACCTTCCGGCCCGTGCCCGACCGGGTGAACAGCGCGACCTGCGGGCTGAGCGCCGGCGGGGTGCTGGGGCCGGACATGGGAACGGTGGCGCGGATGGCACCGGGGGATGTCGAGATGACCTGCCGGACGGCGCTCGCGCTGAGCCTCTGGCGGCGGCAGTCGCTGGAGCCGGCGGCGCGCGAGATCCTCGGCTCGGACGTGGTCCAGATCGACCATTTCGGCGCCTACGCCTGCCGCCCGATCAACAACGGCGGGACCAGCACGCGCGCCAGCGCCCACTCGCAGGCCGCGGCCCTGGATTTCTCAGGCGTCCGCCTGCGCGACGGGCGGCGCATTGCCGTGACCGATGACTGGAGCGGAGACGCGCCCGAGGCGCGCTTCCTGCGCCACATCCGCGATGACGCCTGCAAGATCTTCGGCACGGTCCTGAGCCCCGACTACAATGCCGTGCATCGGGACCATCTGCATCTGGAAGCGACGGATACGCGCTTCTGCCGCTGACCGGACGCGCCCCCTGTCAGAGACTGAGTTGCTTGCGCCGCACGGCTTCGTAGACGGCCTCGCCGCGGGAATGGACCTGGAGCTTGCGGTAGATCGACTTGACGTGATTGCCGACGGTCAGGGGCGATATGCCGAGGGCACGGCTGGCCAGCTTGTAGCTCTGGCCGCGTGAGAACAGCTCCAGCAGTTCGATTTCGCGCGGGGTCAGGCGTTCGGCGTCCGGCGCGGCGACGCCGGGGTCGCCCGGGGCTGCGCCGCGCAGACGCTCCAGCAGATAGACCGCGGCCGAGGCGCTGATCGGGGCGCCGCCGTCGAGGGTGGCGCGGATGCCGTCGAGGATGGTGTCGGGGCCGCTGTCCTTCAGCAGATAGCCGTCCGCGCCGGCATTGAGGGCGGCGACCACCGTGTCGCGGTCGCCGAAGGCGGTGATCACCAGCACCTTGCAGGCCGGCAGGGCGGCCCGGAGTGCGGGGATGAAGGCCAGGCCGCTGCCGTCCGGCAGGCCGATGTCGCTCAGGAGCAGGTCGGGCCGGCCCGCGATGAGGTCCGCGGCTCCGGCGAGGCAGTCGGCGGTGCCGACAAGCTCCAGATCGGCCGCCGGAGCGATGATCTCACGGAAATGCAGGGCGACGTTGGGGTCGTCCTCGAGGATGGCGATGCGGCGGGGTGCCTCCGGGGGCAGGGCGGTCATGGCCGGGGCTCCGGGGGCGTGCCGGGCAGGGTGAGGGCGACCGTCAGCCCGCCTTCGCCGTGGTCGAGCACGATCGTCCCCCCGATCAGGGCGGCGCGGCTGCGCATATTGGCCAGACCACGCCCGGTCCCGTCCTTCGGGCCGGCGGTGCGGCCGTTGTCGGCCACGGACAGGGTCAGGGCACCGTCGGGGCGCGTCAGGAGGGTCACCGCGATCCGGTCCCCGCCCGAGTGTTTGAGGGAATTGGCCACGGCCTCCTGAAGGATGCGGAAGACCTGCAGGGCCGTGCGCGGCGGGGTGTCCATCACGTCGCCCTGGCCATCGACGCGCCAGTCGAGCGTGAAGCCGGCGGCCTCGACCCGCGGGCGGACCCGCGCATGGAAGGTGGCCATGGCCGAGGCGAGAGACTCGCCGACCGAGTCCATGGAGTCGATCATCAGCCGCATCTCGTCGATGACGGACTGGAGCCCCTCGGCCACCTGTTCGCTGTCGGCGACCCCGCGGCGGGCCGCGAGCAACATGCTCATCAGCTGGCTGCCGAGGCCGTCATGCATGTCGCGCATGATGCGGCGGCGCTCGTCGTCATGGGCCTCGCGGCGGACCAGGTCGCGCTCGCGGGCGTGGGCCACGGCCAGTTCGGCCTCGCGCTCGGACAGCCGGGTGGCCAGCAGGGTGTTGAGGCCGACGGAGGATTTGAACAGGGTGAAATTGCGCTGCACGAAGGCGGCGGCCAGGGCGAGCAGCAGCACCGGCGCGGCGTCGACCACGAAGCCGCCGGCGTTGAGGCCGAAATGCTCACCCAGCGCGTCGAGCACGACGCAGACGGCGCAGATGGTCAGCAGGGCCGCCTCCAGCCGGCGCGGCTCCTCCCGGGTGGCGAAATGCCAGAGCAGCCGGGCAGCCGCCATGACGCCGAGGGCGGCCGAGGCCCATGACCAGATGATCGCCGGGACGTCATAGCCTTCCGGCATCGGACGGACGGCCGGCCAGAGGGCGCAGAAGGCGATGAAGGCCAGGAAGGCACCGGCCAGCGCCGGCTGCAGGCGCGGCAGGGGGCGGTCGGTCCAGGCGTCGATCAGCCCGACCAGCGACACGGCGATCAGACTGTTCACCGCGAAGAAGAGCCAGACCCTGAAGAGGCCTCCGAATGGCGGGTCGAGCACGAGGCCGTAGAGGGCGAAGGCGCTCCAGGCCCCGCACAGCGCGGCCAGCCAGAGGGCGAACCGCCGCTGCTGTGACCGGAAGGCGAGCATCGCCGCGAACAGGCCGATCAGGAAGGTGGTCCAGCCGGACAGCAGGCGGTAGTCGGTGAACCGCCACTGCCGCACCTCCGCCCACTGGCTGACCTCGCCCCAGGGGCCCAGCAGGGGCGGTCCGAGATCGGTGTAGGGCAGGCCCTGACGTACGGTGATGAACAGCAGTTCGTTCGAGCCCGCGCGCAGCAGGCCCGACGGTATCCGGTCGACCACCGCCTTCTGGCCTTCGAAGGCCTGGTTCGGGAACTCCATCGCCCCGCGCTGGAACACGATCGAACCGTTCACGAGGATGATGAAATTGTCGACCTGCTGATAGGCCGCCAGCCCGAGCCCCTCGGCGGGCACCACGGGCAGGTCGAACCGCAGTTTCAGCGCCAGATAGGTCGGGTCGCAGCATTCGGTGTGCGGCAGTTCGACAGGTTCGTAGGTGGCCTGTTGGGCGGCCAGAACCGTCGGCTTGGGCAGGCGGGCGAGTGTGGTTTCCGTAAAGGCGATCCGGTCGACCTGCTGGTTCGACGGCTTCGGCCAGAGGGGCGAGCCGTAGAGGCCCCAGAAGGCGGCCTGCACGAGGCCGATCACCAGCAGGAAGCCGATCAGGTCCCGGCCTCGCGGTGAAACCCGCGGCAGCAGCCGGCCGAGCGACCGGTCCAGCCATGTTCCGGCGACCGGCGCGGGTGCGGGTAGATCAGTCATCAAGCCGAGGCCCTCTCTGGAGCCACTTCGCCGATCCGGCCAGTCCGCCCGCCCTACTGTCCAGCCGGAACAGGCCGGCCGCCACCACCATATCCATGGTGCTGGCGAGGCCACAAGGCAACGGTCAAGCTTGTCGGGTCAGGTTGAGGGGGCCGCCGCCGGCGGTCGCTTCGACCTGGATGCATTCAGGGCGCCCCGGCGCCGCAACAGGAAAGTTCCCGTCATGAAAACGGTCGCCATCGCCGCCGCCGCCCTCTCGCTCCTCTGCCTCGCCGCCCCCGCCGCAGCGCAGAATGCCGGCGAGACCGCCACCTACGGCGAGATCAACCTCCGCGCCGGCTTCACCCCCGATCCCTATACCGTCAACATCCAGGCCGGTGGCAGCATCGACGGTGGCCGTCTCCCGGGCGCCTGCACCGGCTACATCGCCTCGGCCCCCGACTTCGAGGTGACCTATTCTGCCGGCTCCCTGCCGCTGGTCTTCCGCACCGTGTCGGGCACGGACACCACCCTGATCATCAATGGCCCGGACGGCCAGTGGTACTGCGACGACGACAGCTTCGGCGACGGCGACGCAGAAGTGCGCTTCAACCGTCCGCAGAGCGGAACCTATGATGTCTGGGTCGGCAAATTCGGTTCGGGCGGCACGGCCTCGGCCCGCCTGCTGATCACCGAGACGCCCTGATCCCGCGGAACCGGGCGCGCCGCCGGCCCGCAAGGCCCGGCGATGTCCCTGTCTCCCGCCCACCGCAACGGCTCTTCGAGCCGGGCGTCGACCGGGCCGAGGGGTCTGCCGGGACACCGCCCGAACCGTGCAGGCCTTTATCCCGGTTCACGCCTGACAGCCCCCGCCGGATCACTCCGGCGGGGGCTTTCTCATGCCACTGCATCGCGCCCCGGCGACCGGTGTTCCGCCAATGGACTTCCGGCCGGTCGCGCGGCATCCTCAATGCCTCGTCCGCGGGGAAGGTCGTCATGTTCAATCTCGCCTATCTCAAACGCCGCATGGGTCAGTACGCCGCCCTCTGGGTTGGCGGGTTCCTGCTGAGCGGCGCGGCCATATTGATGGGGCTGCTGGCTGCGGACCTGATGGTCGCGATCGACTGGGTTCTGCCGGTGCTGCTGGGCGCTACGGCCCTGGCGCTCGGGGTCGGGCTGGTGCTGAGCCTGCTGTCGGGCGAGACCCCCGGGACGAAGCTGGCGGTGCTGCTGCTGGCGATCCTGCTGGCCCTGCCGCTGTTGTGGGCCCCGGTCTCGGCGGCGGTGGCCATTGCCTTCTTCGCCGACCGTTCGATCGAATATTCCGAGACCTATGCCGCCTTCCAGATCGGCATATCGCGGGTCCTGTTCCCGCTCAGCCAGGCCCTGGGACAGGCCGATCTGTTGGGCTGGGTGTGGTCGGCGTTCCAGTGGGTCTCGACCGTGGTCGGCTTCTTCTCGGCCGTGGCGAAGATCTGGCCGGCGATCCGCCGGATGCTGGGCCCGGAGCCGGTGACCGAGGGCTGAAGGCGTCGCCTCAGGCGAGGATGTCGAGCAGGCTGCCGTACATCTCGTCGGCGGTTTTCAGCACGGCGACATTGGCCTTGAACGCGGTTTCGGCGGTCATGCGCTCGACCGTCTCGCCCGCGAGATCGGCGAGGGGGGCGGCGGCCGTGCGGGCGGCGCTGGCGGCGAAGCGTTCGGTGGCCCCGGCGATTCCGGAGGCGGCGATGGCGAAGGCCTGCATGGGGCAGCTCCGGACGGTGGAAGCCGACTATCGCGCCGCCGGCCTTTCCCGATCGCTGACAGTCATGGTGAACGGCACCGGCTTGACCGCGGGGCGGGGCGGGGAGAGGCTGGCCTCATGACCAGCCAGCCCGCACCCGGCGAACGCTACCCGTCGTTCAAAGCCTTTTATCCCTATTACATCCACGAACACTCCAACCGGACGTGCCGGCGCATTCACATCGTGGGATCGGCGCTGGTGCTGGTGATCGTCGCGGTGGCCATCGTGACGCTGAACCCCTGGTGGCTGCTGGCCATGCCGCTGGTCGGCTACGGCTTCGCCTGGGTGGGCCATTTCTTCTTCGAGAAGAACCGGCCGGCGACCTTCCAGTACCCGCTGTGGAGCCTGATGGGCGACTGGCGGATGTTCTTCGAGACGGTCACCGGCCAGCGGAAATTCTAGTCGCCGATACGGGTGAGCCGCGTCTGGTTGCGGAACCGCCAGGCGGAATCGTCTGCGCCGACCGGACGAACCATCTTGACCGAAAGCAGACTGTCGCCGTCGCGGGTCTCGGTGACGCGAATCTCGGCCGGCTGCTCATCGTCCTCGGCCACGGAATCATAGGCCAGCGACCAGTGTCCGGCATCGCGCCAGTCGAGCACGCGGCCCGTCTCGGTGACCGCCGAGACCGGGCGGCCGGCGCGATAGCTGGCCGAAGTCACCGTTCCGGCCGCCGCGTCGTGGAGACTGACCGAGGTGATCCACACGGGATTCGCCGGACCGTCGTCGAACAGGGAGGTGCGGACCTGGGTCACGCCGTCAGGGACCTGGACGATGGTCGTGGAGACGGGAATTTCGAACAGTTCGTTGGTCTGGGAGTCGCGGTAGCCGAGTGCCCCGTTCCAACGGCCGGTCAGGCTCCGCTGAAGTTCGACAGGCGTGGGTGCGCCGGTTTGCGCCGCGACCGGAGACGCCCCTGCCACAACCGTCGTTGATGCGAGGGCAAGTGCAAGGCTGCAGGCCAGTGCTGCGAAGGCGCGCATGATCGGGATCCCCTGACCGCGACGTTGCGGCGGCCCAAGCTACGCCGTTACCCCGCCCGATGGATGCAATTAACTCAGCGCGTTCCCGAGTCGGAGCCGAGCGCTGCCATCTGGGTCGTCTGGCTGGGCAGGCTGTCCCACGACGGCGGGCAACCGTCAAAGCGGCCGGCGTCGACGAGGGTCAGGCGGCGCTGGTTGAAGCGCATCGCCGGGGCCATCGAGCCGCGGCCGTGGCCGGTGTAGAGATCGATCTTCTCGCCCCGGATCGCACCGCCGGTGTCAGAGGCGTACCAGTAACCGTCGTGAATCGCGCCGTCGGGCATCCGCATGCCGACCGTTTCCGGAATGAACAGGCGGGTGCGTCGGGGAATGTAGCGGGGGTCCACGGCGATGGTGCGCATGGCGATCGGCCGGCAGCCCAGGCTGTCGTTGCCCGTCGCGCCGCCGCCACCTGCATGGTAGAGATTGACCCGTGCGGTCCAGTCGGCGCCGTCGGCCATCAGGGCCTGTTGTTCGGGGCTGAGCACGCTCGTGCCGCTGTCGGAACCTTCATCGCCTGCGGCGGTTGATACGGCGGCCCGTTCGGCGGCGACAGCCGCTTCGTAGGACACCGGATCCCCGGCGGCGGGGAAGGCCATCGCCCATACGAGGGCGAGCGCAGCGGCAGTGCCGAGCATGAATTAACTCACGGAATCACCGGCCCCTGACGCGTCCGGCGGCGGGCTTGTCCGTTTCAAATGTGGCAAAAAACAGTCAAGCGAGGCCGGGTGCGACCACCTGTCCGCCTTTCCGGTGGATAAGCGGACCTTGTGATGGTTAAGCGGAATCTCGTTTGGCCAACGCAGCGAAATCTGTAAGCTGTATTCGCAGATCAGAAACACTTTGCTGGGCTCAGATGCTTACTGTCTATGGCGATATTCGCTCCGGCAACTGTTTGAAGGTCAAGTGGTTGCTGGACCGGCTCGGGCGTGATTATCGCTGGGTCGAAACAGATGTCACGGTCGGCGCGACGCGCACCGCCGATTTTCTGGCCCGCAATCCCGCCGGTCAGGTCCCGGCCGTGGTGCTGGATGACGGACGGGTGCTGGCCCAGTCCAATGCCATCATCGGCTTTTTCGGCGAGGGGACGGCCTTCATTCCCGCCGATCCGTATGACCGGGCGCGGATGTATGAGTGGCTGTTCTGGGAACAGTACAGCCATGAACCCTATATCGCCGTGGTCCGGTTCCAGCGGCTGCTGGGCGGCAGGCGGGCGGACGAGATCGAGCCCCGGCTGATGGAGCGCGGCCACGCGGCCCTGGCCCGGATGGAGGCCGCGCTGGCCAGGGCGGACTGGCTGGTCGGAGATGGACCGACGCTCGCTGACCTGGCCCTCGTCGCCTATACGCGCGTGGCGCATGAGGGGGATTTCGACCTGTCGGCCTATCCGGCGGTCCGAGGCTGGATCGGGCGGGTAGAGGCGGCCTTTGGCATAGGTTAGACCGGAGGTCGGACATCGGAGCCTGCCATGCGCGACCATCCCTGCCAGCCTCTGACCGGCTATGTCCCGATGGACGACGGGGAGCGGCTTGAGCGGGTGACGGCCTTCCGCGCCCTTATGGCGGGGCGCAGGACAGTTCGCGATTTCTCTGACAGGCCCGTGCCGCGGGACGTGGTCGAACAGGCGATCCTGACGGCCGGCTCGGCGCCCTCGGGGGCCAACCACCAGCCATGGTTCTTCAGCGTCATCGAAAGCGCCGGGGCCCGCGCCCGTATTCGCGAGGCCGCCGAGGCCGAGGAGCGGGCGTTCTACGCCACCAAGGCGCCGCAGGAGTGGCTGGATGCCCTGGCCCCGCTGGGGACCGATCCGGACAAGGGCTTCCTTGAGACGGCGCCCGTCCTGATTGCCGTCTTCGGCCAGAAGCGGGGCGGACCGAACCCCGGCGACGACCGCAAGAACTACTATGTCCCGGAGAGCGTCGGCATCGCCACGGGTCTGCTGATCGCGGCCCTGCATTCGGCCGGTCTGGCGACCCTGACGCACACCCCTGCGCCGATGACCTTCCTCGCGGACATCTGCGGACGCCCGGCCTCGGAGAAGCCCTTCCTGCTGCTGGTGGCGGGCCATCCGGCGGCGGATGCGACCGTGCCGACGGCGGCGCTGAACAAGAAGCCGCTGGACGCCATCGCGGCGTGGATTTAACCCCAGCCATCCCCCTTGTCCGGATGTCCGTCATGAAGCGTCTCGCCGTCGCCCTCGCCGCCCTGACCCTGGGGGTAGCCGTCATGGCGACGCCAGCCGTCGTCTCCGCCTGGGGCAACACCGGCCACCGGTTGATCGGCATGGCGGCCGTGCGCGGCCTGCCCGACGAACTCCCCGCCTTCCTGCGGACGCCGGGTGCAGCGGCCGAAGTCGGGGAACTGTCGCGCGAGCCCGACCGCACCAAGGGCGGCGGCCAGCCGCACGACCGCGAGCGCGACACGGCCCATTTCGTCGACATGTTGGACGACGGCCGCATCATGGTGGCGCAGGGACCGTCGATCGACGCCCTGCCGCGGCTGAAGTCGGAATATGACGCGGCCCTGATCGCGGCAGGCAGCGATGTCGATGACGCCGGTTACCTGCCCTATGCGATCATGGACGGCTATCAGCAGCTGGTGCGGGACTTCGCCACCTGGCGGGTGCTGAACGCCGCCGAGGCGCGCGAGCGCGATCCGGGCAAGCGCGCCTGGTACCGCGAGGACCGCCTCCGCCGCGAGGCCCTGATCCTGCGCGACATGGGCTATCTGGGCCACTACGTCGGCGACGGCTCGCAGCCGCACCACACGACCATCCACTACAACGGCTGGAACCGGGACACGCCGAACCCCGAGGGCTTCACCACTTCGCGCCAGACCCACGGCGCCTTCGAGGGGGCCTTCACCAACCGGGTCGCGCGGCTGGATACGGTCGAGGCGGCCATGGCGGCCCCGGCGCTGGACGGCTTCGACCGGCGGGCCCGGGTGCCGGCCTATCTGCGGACAACCCTGGCCCAGGTGACGCCCTTCTATGTGCTGGAAAAGGCCGGCGGCTTCGCGGACAGCGACGCGCGCGGCGGCGCGTTTGCCACGGCGCGCCTGGCGGCCGGAGCCTCCGAGCTGCGCGACCTGTACATCCTCGCCTGGCGGGACTCGGCGGACGACGCGATCGGCTGGCCGGCGGTCAAGGTCAATGAGGTCGAGGCCGGCACCGCGGATCCGTGGCTGGCCATGTACGGCGAGGACTGAGCATGTCGGAAGACACGCTGGCAGCGCCCGAACTGTCCATTCGGGAGGCGTACCTCAGCATGTGTCACTTCCTTGAAGCGTATTGGGAACGTGGTGAGAAAACGTCCGATGACATTGCGATCCTCCTTGGAGGCATGACCCTGCTGGCGGACGAGGTTTCGTCCGATCCAGCCTTGCTAGCAGACTGGTTGGACGCCGTGCGTGCAGTGACGGGCAAAGGACCGGCACCAATTTGATGTCCGATCCCGCCGAAGCCCTGATGGCCCTGGCCTCGCGGCTGCGCGCGGCGGGGCGGGCGGACGAGGCGGCGCAGGCCTATCGCCAGCTTCTGGCGATCCGTCCTGACTTGCCCGACAGCTGGTTCAACCTGGCACTGATGGAGCGCCAGTCCGGGCGGTTCGAGGCGGCGCTGAACGCCTATGATGAGGCGTTGCGGCGCGGCGTCTCCGGGCCGGAAGAAGCGTGGCTGAACCGCGGCGTGATCCATGCCGACGATCTTGGGCGACCCGATCTGGCGCAGAAGGATCTGGAAGCGGCCCTCGCCGTCGCGCCCGACTGGCTGCCGGCCCTGCTCAACCTTGGAAACCTGCACGAGGACATGGGGCGGCGCGAGGCGGCGGCGGAGGCCTACGGGCGGGCGCTGGCCGTGGCTCCGGGGCATCCGGTGGCGATGGCGCGGTCGGCGGGGCTGGCGCGGCTGGCCGGGCCGGATGATCCGGTGAACGCCGGGCTGCGGGCCGCGGTCGCGCAGCCGGGCCAGCACGTCGGCGACCGGGCGGAGCTCGGCTTCGCCCTCGGCCGGGCGCTGGATCAGGTCGGGGCGTATGATGACGCCTTCGCCGCCTACGCCGCCGCCAATGCCGCCAGCCGCGCCACGGACCCCGAGGGCGCGCGCTACGACCGGGCGGCGCATGAGCGATACATCGACAGTCTGATTGCAGCCTTCCCCGGGCCCGCCGCCGCGGTTGCGGACGCCGGGACGGGACCGATCTTCATCTGCGGCCTGTTCCGGTCGGGCTCGACCCTCGTCGAGCAGATCCTCGCGGGGCACAGCCGGGTCACCGGGGGCGGCGAGCTGGGACTGGTCCCCGGACTGGCGCGGGCGATTGCCGGCTATCCGCAGGCCATGGCGACCGCCGACGCCGACTCCGTCGCCCGGTTGAGAGACCTCTACCTCGGGGGGCTGAAGACGGCGCGGCCGGCTGCCGATTTGGTCACTGACAAACGGCCCGACAATTTCCTGCACATCGGCCTGATCAAGGCGATGTTCCCGGGTGCCCGCATCGTCCACACAGTGCGCGAGCCGCTGGATGTGATCCTGTCCAACTGGTTCCTGCACCTCGACCGGTCGATGGGCCACGCGCTGGACCTGGAGGACCTCGTCCACTGGCACGGCCAGTATGAGCGGCTGATGCGGCACTGGAAGGCGCTGTATCCCGACATCCACGACCTGAACTACGACGCCATGGTCGCCGACCCGCGTCCGGCCGTAGAGGCGCTGCTGGCGTTCTGCGGTCTCGACTGGGAAGAGACGGTGCTGGACTTCCACAAGGCCGCGGCCCCGGTGCGCACCGCCAGCGTCTGGCAGGTGCGGGAACCGCTGTACCAGCGGTCATCGGGGCGGTGGCGGAACTATGAGACGCATCTGGATGGGGTGCGGGCCGCGCTCGGAACCGCTAATCAGGCCTGATGTCCGACCCCACCCCCCCCGTCATCATCCTCGACAAGTCCCAGATGGCCGAGAACATCGGCGCTGTGGCGCGGGTGATGGCCAATTTCGGCCTGTCCGAGCTCCGGCTCGTCGCGCCGCGTGACGGCTGGCCCCAGGAGCGGGCCTGGGCCACCGCCTCGGGTGCCGACTGGGTGCTGGAGGGGATCCGGGTGTTTGACAGCGTCGCGGACGCCGTCGCCGATCTGAACACCGTCTTCGCCACCACCGCCCGGCCGCGCGAGACGCGCCAGCCCGTGCGCACGCCGCGCGAGGCGGCGCGGGTGCTGTACGACGACCGTGCCTCGGGCCTCGGCGTCGGCCTGCTGTTCGGCGGCGAGCGGGCCGGGCTGGAGACCACCGACATCGCCCTGTGCCAGGGCATCGTCACCATTCCGATCGATCCGAAGCACCAGAGCCTGAACCTGGCCCAGGCCGTGGCGATAAACGCCTATGAGTGGCGCACCCTGGTGCTGGACGCCCCGCCGCCGAATTTCCGCGAGGGCGAGCCACCGGCGTCGGGCGCGCTGATGCTGGGCATGTACGAGCATCTGGAGAAGGAGCTGGACGCCGCCGGCTTCTTCCATCCGCCCGAGAAGTTCCGCTCGATGAGCCAGAACCTGCGCGTCATGCTGGGCCGTAGCGCCTTTACCGATCAGGAGGTCGCGACATTCCGGGGGGTCATCACCGCCTTGTCGAAGGGGCGGGGGCGGGTGCTCGAACGTCTGGCCCGCCAGACCGCCGGGAAGGACTGAGCGGCACCATGCTGGACCGGGCCTGTTCCATCGCCGACCTGCGGAGACTGGCGCGTCGCCGGCTGCCGGGGCCGATCTTCGACTATATCGACGGCGGCGCGGACGATGAGCAGGCGCTGGCGAACAACATCCGGGCCTTTTCCCGCTATGAGATCGTCCCGGATGTCCTGACCGACGTCTCCGCGATCCGCACGAGCTCGACCCTGTTCGGCCAGCCGGCCGCCTGGCCGGTCATGCTGGCACCCACCGGCCTGACCCGCATGTTCCACCCGGGGGCCGAGGGTGCGGTGGCGCGGGCCGCCTCCCGCCACGGCGTCGCCTACGCCCTGTCGACCATGGGCACGACACGGATCGAGGACTGGGCCGCCGACTTCGCCGGACCCCGGGTGTTCCAGATCTATGTCTTCAAGGACCGGGGTCTGACCGCCGAGTTTGTCGAGCGGTGCAAGGCGGCCGGCGTGCACGGACTGGCCCTGACGGTCGACACGCCCGTGGCCGGCAACCGCGAGCGGGATCATCGCAACGGCCTGTCCCTGCCGCCCCGGCTGACGCCCGGCAGTGTCGCGAGCTTTGCCTGCCACCCCGTCTGGTCGCTGTCGGCCCTGACCGGGCGCAAGTTCGAGCTGGCCAACGTCAGCCACCGCGTCGACGGCCTGACGCGCGGCTCGATGAGCCTGTTCGACTATATCGGCGCGCAGTTCGACCGGTCCCTGACCTGGAAGGATGTCGAGTGGCTGGCGTCCGTCTGGGGCGGACCGCTTTCGATCAAGGGGGTGATGACCCCCGAGGACGCGCGCCGCGCCATCGACAGCGGAGCCAGCGGAGTGATGCTGTCCGACCACGGCGGTCGCCAGCTGGACGAGGCGCCGGCACCGGTCGATCAGATCAGGGCGGTCCGCGATGCGCTGGGCGATGCGCCCGAGATCATCTGTGACGGCGGCATCCGGCGCGGCGCCGATGTGGTCAAGGCCCTGGCTCTGGGCGCCGACGGCGTGTCGATCGGCCGGCCCTATCTCTACGGTCTGGCGGCGGGCGGCGAGGCAGGGGTGGACCGCGCCCTGACCCTGTTGCGCGCCGAATTCGAACGCGCGCTGGCCCTGTCCGGAATCAACGACATCGCCGCCATCCAGTCCCGCCATGTGCGGTCCGCCGCCTATCCGTCCCCGAATGCCAGGAGCCCCGAATGAAAACCCGCGCCGCCGTCGCCTTTGAGGCCAAACGTCCGCTCGAGATCGTCGAGGTCGATCTGGAGGGCCCGCGCGCCGGGGAGGTGCTGGTCGAGATCAAGGCGACGGGCATCTGCCACACCGACGCCTATACGCTGGACGGCCTCGACAGCGAGGGCATCTTCCCTTCGATCCTCGGCCATGAGGGTGCCGGCGTGGTGGTCGAGGTCGGGCCGGGGGTGACCTCCGTGGCGGTCGGGGACCATGTGATCCCGCTGTACACGCCCGAGTGCCGGCAATGTAAAAGCTGCCTCAGCCGCAAGACCAATCTGTGCACCGCCATCCGGGCCACCCAGGGCAAGGGCCTGATACCCGACGGCACCTCGCGCTTCAGCTACAAGGGCCAGGCGATCGCCCACTATATGGGCTGTTCGACCTTTTCGAATTTCACCGTCCTGCCCGAGATCGCCCTCGCGAAGATCCGGAAGGACGCGCCGTTCGCCAGCGCCTGCTACGTCGGCTGCGGCGTGACCACGGGCGTGGGTGCGGTGGTCAATACGGCCAAGGTCGAGCCGGGCGCCAACTGCGTCGTCTTTGGCCTCGGCGGCATCGGCCTGAACGTCATCCAGGGGCTGAAGATGGTCGGGGCCGACATGATCGTCGGCGTGGATATCAATGACACCAAGGAAGAATGGGGCCGCCGCTTCGGCATGACCCATTTCGTCAATCCGAAGAACGTGTCCGACGTCGTGGCCCATCTGGTCGAGATGACCGGCGGCGGGGCGGACTACACCTTCGACTGCACCGGCAACACCACGGTGATGCGCCAGGCGCTGGAGGCCTGCCACCGCGGCTGGGGCGAGAGCATCGTCATCGGCGTGGCCGAGGCGGGCAAGGAGATCGCGACGCGGCCCTTCCAGCTGGTCACCGGCCGCGTCTGGCGCGGCTCGGCCTTCGGCGGCGCGCGCGGGCGCACCGACACGCCGCGCATCGTCGACTGGTACATGGACGGCAAGATCGAGATCGATCCGATGATCACCCACACCCTGCCGCTGGAGCGCATCAACGAGGCCTTCGATCTGATGCATGCGGGCGAGAGCATCCGCAGCGTGGTGGTGTTCTAGAGGCTTGCGTCGCGGAGATAGTTGTTTAAAAAAACTGTCTTGAAGTCAGGAGAGGCCAGCCATGTTCACCCACATCACCGTCGGCGCGAACGACATCGAGGCGTCGCGGAAATTCTATGACGCGGCGCTCGGCGCGCTGGGACACGAGCCGGGGCAGGGGCCCGATCCCAAGGGCCGCTACTGGTGGCGCACCCGCATGGGGGCCTTCGCGGTCGGCAAGCCGATCGACGGCGAGCCGGCCTGTCACGCCAATGGCGGCACCATCGGCTTCGGGGCGAAGTCTGCGGAGATGGTCCAGGCGTTTTATGATGCGGGCGTCGCGGCGGGCGGCAAGGCCATCGAGGATCCGCCCGGCGAGCGCACCGGCCCGTTCGGCACGCTGAACCTGGCCTATCTGCGCGACCCCTCGGGCAACAAGGTGTGCGCGCTGTACCGGGTCGGATAGCCCCGGAGCGCCGCGAGGTGTTATGCGGGCGGCATGGAAACCCTCAAGACCCATGCCGTCCACGGCGGCACGCTGCGCTATCTAAAGCATGACAGCGCCACGACCGGCACGCCCATGACCCTGTCGGTCTTCGTGCCGGCGGGGGAGGGGCCTTTTCCGGTGCTGATCTGGCTGTCGGGCCTGACCTGCACCGAGGACAATTTCACCACCAAGGCCGGGGCCTATTCGGCGGCGGCCGAGCACGGGGTGATCATCGTCGCGCCCGACACCTCGCCGCGCGGGGAAGGTGTGGCCGACGATCCGGCCTATGACCTCGGTCAGGGGGCAGGCTTTTATGTCGATGCGACCGAGGCGCCCTGGGCACCGCATTTCCGCATGGAAACCTATGTCGTCGAGGAACTGATCGGGCTGGTTGACGCGGAATTCCCGACGACGAAGACGCGGGCGGTCAGCGGCCATTCCATGGGCGGGCACGGGGCGCTGACGCTGGCGCTGCGGCATCCGCACCTGTTCCGGTCCGTCTCGGCCTTTGCGCCGATTTCGTCGCCGACGCGGTGTCCCTGGGGGGAAAAGGCCTTCACCGCCTACCTGGGTCCGGAACGCGAGGCGTGGGAAGCGCATGACGCGGCGCGGCTGATCGAGACCGGGATCGGCGAGGGCTGCTACGACGATATCCTGATCGACCAGGGCGACGCCGACCCGTTCCTGGTGGAACAGCTGAAGCCCGAACTGCTGGTCGCCGCGGGCCAAGCGGCGGGGCAGACGATCACCCTGCGCATGCAGCCGGGGTACGACCACTCCTACTTCTTTATGGCGAGCTTTATCGCGGATCACGTGGCATTCCACGCCCGGCGGCTGAAAGGACCCTGATCACCATGACCGTTCTGGCCGCCGCATTGGCATTCGGGCTGCAACTGCCTGCGCCGGCACCGGTTCTGGACGCCGTGCCTTTTGAGGTGCCCTCGGCCGACGGGTATATGATCCAGGGCGAGACGGATCGGCCCGCAGGGGCGGCGCGAGGTGTCGTGATCATGGTCGCCGGGACCGGCGTCTTCACCCGCGATGTCGGCTTCGGCCGGTCCGGTACGCCGGGCGACCGCATCTTCCTGGACCTCGCCGGGCGGTTCAACCAACGCGGCATGGCGGTGGTCCGCTTCGACCGGCGTGGCGCCCGCTACGGGGTGCCCCGTGAAGAGCGGACGGACAAGGCCGTTGCGCCCACAGCGACGCCTGAAAACCTCAGCCAGGATGTCGAGGCCCTGTACGACTGGACCCGTTCCGAACGGGGCCTCGGTGCGCACTGCGTGGTCCTGTTCGGCCATTCGGAAGGTACCGTCCACATCGCCGGGCTGGCGGAGCGTGGCGCCGCGCCGCCGGACCTGGTCATCGGCATGGGCGGGCTGCTGGAGAGCAAGGCGTCCGTCGTTCGCTGGCAGTCCGTGGACCGGGTGCCTGAGGCCTTGCTGATGATGGATGGCGACGGCGACGGGGTGGTCACCGATGCGGAGATAAGCGCCAATTTCCGCAACACGCCGGCGGGCGTCTTTGAGGACCCCGCACCTCTGCTGGATCCGGACGGGCACTGGACCACGGCGGACATCGCCGGCTTCCGCGCCGAACAGGCCGCTCTCTTTGCCCAGGAAACCGCGGACCTGGTCAATCATGCCGACGGCGCGCCCTACCCGGACGCCGAGGAGCCTCTTGCCAGCTGGCGCTGGTGGAAGTCCTGGTTCCTCGACGACACGCCCAACGCCGTCCGGTTTTCGCGCTGGCCCTCGCCCCTGATCTTCCACTACGGCTCGAGGGACTCGCAGCTGCGCGAAGACCGTCAACGTGCGGCAGCGGCGGGCGTTTTGCCGGCCGGTCAGGTGACATTCGTTTCGCATCCGGATCGGGGCCACGCGCTCGGGTCCGACGTGCTTCTGGGACCGATCGACCCGGAGATCGCCGACCAGATCGCAGACCAGGCTTCGGCAGCATGCCCGGCCGCTTCTTCAGGACGAGACCATGAGCCAGGCTGACTACGATCCCATGTTCGCTGCCCTGTGCAAGGAGGTCGGCTTCTGCCTGCACCCCAAGGGGGAGAAGCGGGTGCTGGAGGCCATACCGAACGGGCTGGACGCCGCGACGCGGGCGGTGTTCGACGCCGAGGGCGTGGATTTCGCCTCGGCCACGGGGGATCTGCGTCGCGCGGTGCGGGATTGCCTGAAGGCCAATCTGCCGGGGGCGGGCGGATAGCCGCAGGAACGAAATCCCCCGGCCTGGCTTGGGTTGGGTGAACGGGCGCCTAGATAGGGGCGGACCGAACTGATCGAAGGAGCCGTCCGATGGCCTTTACGCTTCCGCCTCTCCCCTACGCCCATGACGCGCTGGAACCCGCGATCGACCGGGAGACGATGAAGTTCCACCACGACAAACATCATCAGGCCTATGTCGACAATCTGAACAAGGCCGTCGACGCGGATCCGGCGCTGCGCGGCTAGTCGATGGACGAGATGTTCGCCGCCATGTCGACCCTGCCGAAGGCGGTGCGCAACAACGCCGGCGGCCACTGGAACCACAGCCTGTTCTGGAAGCTGCTGGCACCGTCGGGCAAGACCGGCCGGCCGTCGCCTGAACTGGCCGCCGCCATCGACCGCGACCTGGGCGGTATGGACAGGTTCAAGGACGCCTTCAACGCCGCCGGCGCGGGCCAGTTCGGCTCCGGCTGGGCCTGGCTGATCGTGCAGGACGGCAAGCTGAAGGTTACCTCGACGCCGAACCAGGACAATCCGCTGATGGATGTGGCCGAGGACAAGGGTGCCGTGGTCCTGGCAGCCGACTTCTGGGAGCACGCCTATTATCTGAAATACCAGAACCGCCGCGCCGACTATCTCAAGGCCTTCTGGTCGGTGGTGAACTGGAACAAGGCCAACGAACTGTTCGCAGCCGCCACCACCTGAGGCCTTGGCACGGGCGGTGGCGGACCCCAGATGCAGCGTGACCGTTCGGGCCCGGCCCGACCTCCGGGAGCCCGACCGATGAACATCCACGCCCGCCTCGCCGCCGCCAGCCTGGTCCTGACCCTGTTCGGCGCGGCCTGCTCGCCCGAAACGGACAGGGCGGCCGGGCCGGCGCCGGCTGTCGCCGCCAGCCGCGACGTCCACGCCTTCCGTATCGGCGCGCTGGAAGCGGTTGCGCTGCGGGACGGCGTGATTGCCCTGCCGAACACCGCGGCCGCCAGTCCGTGGGCTGATACAGCCGCGGTGACGACCCTGCTGACGGGTGCCGGTCAGGCCGGCGATGTCATACCTCTCTCGGTCCAGCCGCTGCTGGTGCGCGACGGCGAGAGGCTGGTCCTGATCGATACAGGTGCGGGCGGGCGGATGGGCACGCAGAACCAGCTGGTGGCGTCCTTGCGGGCGGCCGGCGTCGATCCGACCACGGTCACTGACGTCCTGATCTCGCATGCCCATGGCGACCATGTCGGCGGACTGGTCGGGGCCGATGGCTCGCTGACCTTCCCGGGAGCCGTCATCCACGTCAGCGCGCCCGAGTGGGACTATATGAAAGCGGGTGCGGCCCAGGCGGGGGAGGCGGCCCTGCTGACGGCGGTGACGCCGAGGGTCCGGCCGTTCGCGCCGGGAACCCAGGTCACGCCCTCGATCAAGGCCGTGGCGCTGGACGGCCATACGCCCGGACATACCGGCTATGAGATCGTCTCGGGGACGGACCGCCCGCTCTATATCGGCGACGCCATGCACAGCTCGGTGATTTCCGTTCAGCGGCCTGAATGGGTCAATGGCTGGGACACCGACAGCGCCGCCGGCATCGCAACACGGCAGGGCCTGCTGGAGCGCGGCGCCTCCCGGTCGTTGCGGATCTACGCCCCCCACTTCCCCTTCCCGGGCCTCGGCCGGTTCCAGCGCCGGGACGACGGCTTCGTCTGGGTTCCGGAAACCACCGCCCAGCCTTGACGGATGGGCCCGACCCCGTCATAAGCGCGCCCTTCACGCCGTCGGGCTTGCCCGTCTGCGCGAACCACTACGGACGATGCGTGGACCGCCGTTGAGATCGTCTCTCCAGTTGGGGAGGGACCGGGCCGCATCACGAAGAAGAGTGACACATGTCCAAGCGCCATAGCGCCAAGTACAAACTCGACCGGGTCATGGGTGAAAACCTGTGGGGTCGCGCCAAGTCCCCCGTCAACAAACGCTCGTACGGCCCCGGCCAGCACGGCCAGCGTCGCAAGCAGAAGGTCTCTGACTTCGGCCTGCAGCTGAAGGCCAAGCAGAAGCTGAAGGGCTACTACGGCAACATCACCGAGAAGCAATTCGCCGCGACCTACGAGGAAGCCTCGCGTCGCAAGGGCAACAGCTCGGAGAACCTGATCGGCCTGCTGGAGTCGCGCCTCGACGCCCTGGTCTATCGCGCAAAATTCACCCCGACCGTCTGGTCCGCCCGTCAGTTCGTCAGCCACGGCCACGTGACTGTGAACGGCAAGAAGGTCGACATCGCGTCGTACCGTCTGAAGGTCGGCGACGTCGTCGAGGTCAAGGAAAAGTCCCGCAACATGGCGCTGGTGCTCGAAGCCCAGCAGTCGTCGGAACGCGACATCCCCGACTACATCGAAATCGGCGACCGCGGCTTCTCGGTCCGCTTCGTCCGTGTGCCGGAACTGGCCGACGTGCCGTTCCCGGTGAAGATGGAGCCGAACCTGGTCGTGGAATACTACTCGTCCTAAGTTTGGGCGCTAACGTTCGCCGCGCGGCGGCTCACTGCCTGAGCGCGGACTGCGAAATACTGAAAGGCCCCGGAGCGATCCGGGGCCTTTTTGCTTTGGAGTTTCGTTACCAAAGCTTCACTTGGCTGCGCGGGTAAAGGTCGCTTTACATAACTCCGGAACCTTGATGGGGGCGGGGATGGATCGCAGGGTGTTTCTCGGGACGGTGGGGGCAGCGGCCGTGCTGCCGGCGGCCGGATGGGCACAGGACGTCGCCACAGGCTGGGTCAAGCTGCCGACCGAGCCCTACCGCGGCAAACAGGATGACATCAGTTTCGTCGACGCCCTGACCGGCTGGTACGGCAATGGCGCGGGCAAGCTGTTCAGGACCACCGACGGCGGCCAGACCTGGGTCAAACAGCTGGATCGGCCGGGCACCTTCGTGCGGGCGCTGGGGTTCGTGGACACCGAGCTCGGCTTCCTCGGCAATATCGGGCCGGACTATTTCCCCAATGTCTCGGACGCGACCCCGCTGTACCGCACCCGCGACGGCGGCGAGAGCTGGGAACCGGTCGTGATCGACGGTCCGGCGGTAAAGGGCATCTGTGCCATTGACGTGCTGAAGACGCCCTTCATCAACGCGGGCGTTCTCGACCACCGGGTGACGATCCGCGCCGCCGGTCGTGTCGGCGGCCCGGCCTTCCTCGCCACCTCGCGGGACCGGGGCGAGACCTGGACGTCGGAAGATCTGTCGGCCCACACCGGCATGATCCTGGACATGCATTTCGTCAGCGAGCAGGTCGGTTTCATCTGTGGTGCCTCGAGCGCCGAGGTCCAGGCCTCGACCGCGATCGTCCTGCGCACCGGAGACGGCGGACGGACCTGGTCGCGGGTCTATGAGGGCAGCCGGACCTTTGAGCTGACCTGGAAGATGAGCTGGCCCTCGGCGACCGTCGGCTATGTCACGGTGCAGAGCTACAATCCCGACACTACGGCCTCGCAACGCTATGTCGCCAAGAGCGTGGACGGCGGCCTGACCTGGCGCGAACTGCCGCTGGTCGACAATGCGGCGTTGCGCGAATTCGGCGTCGGCTTCGTCGATGAGAACCGGGGCTGGGTCGGGGCTGTTCCGAACGGTTTTGAGACCACGGACGGCGGCGCCAGCTGGAGTCCGGTCCAGATGGGCAATGCCGTCAACAAGGTCCGGGTGATCCCACGCCCGGGCGGCGGTCACATCGTGTTCGCCATCGGCGTCGAACTGCACAGGCTCGACCTGCCGGGCTGAAGACCTGCGGCCCACGGACCGCTCTTCCCTTGTCGGGCGAACAGGCGCATTTTCAGGGGGTGAGGGTTCGGTGCGGGAGGCTGGAGTGACGAAACGGATCGCGACGCTGGCCGCTCTGGTGGTCCTGACCGCACTCCTGCCCGGCTGCGCCGCCGTGCAGCAGATGGCGGACCGGTTTCAGGGGCCGCGGGAACCCCAGGCGGCGCTGCCCGGCCAGATCGAGCCGGTCCATGCCGCGGCCATCGCCCGCGACGAGGCGGTGTTCTGGGTCACGTCGAACGGCTGCACGGCCAAGGAAGACATCACGCCGGTGGTGCGGTCATCCAACGATGGACCGATCATCACCCTGCGTCGGATCAAGGAAGACCGCTGCCGCCAGAGTCTGCCCGAGGGAACCGAGGTTCGCTGGTCGTTCGAGGAACTCGGCCTGGCACCCGGATCGCGCCTGTCGGTCGACAACCCCTACCAGCTGCCTCCGACCTGAGGTCAGACCGCCTGGCCGGCGATGGCGTCTGAATCGACGGCGCTGATCTGGGTGTGGACGATCGACACCGTGGTCCCCGGGTGGCTGCCGATGACCTTGACGCGGGCCCCCAGTTGTTTGGCGAGTGCCTCGACGATGCTGGTGCCGAGCCCGGGGGTGTTGCTGGCCGCGTCCTTTGGCATCCCGACCCCGTCGTCGGCGACGGCCAGGGTCCAGTTCGGGCCGTGGGCCTGGTAGCTGACGGTGATCCGGCCCTTACGCCCGCCGGGGAAGGCGTGTTTCAGCGAGTTGATCACCAGTTCGGTGACGATGAGGCCCAGACTGACCGAGATGTTGGCATCCACGGCGCTGTCGTCGCAGTCGACGTGCAGCGACAGCTGATCGTGGTCGCGGATCATGGAGGCACCGACGCTGATGCACAGCTGGTCGAAATAGGCCCTCAGCGCGACCTCGCCGAGGCGCGAGGCAGCCAGCTGCTGTTGCAGGGCGGCGACCGACATGACCCGGCTGTGGGCGTCGGTCAGGGAGGTGCGGGTCTCGTCTGACTGGGACTTCCGGGCGCTCTGCAGGATGACGCTGGCGATGATCTGAAGGCTGTTGGCGACCCGGTGCTGGACCTCCTGCAGCAGGATCGCCTTTTCGCGGAGCAGGTCGTCCTTCAGCTTCTCGCTGGCCCGGGCTTCGGTGATGTCCGACATCCCCAGCAGCAGCCGGACAGCGGCACCGTCGCCATAGGCCAGCAGATGGGCGTTCAGAAGCAGACAGCGCAGGCCGAGGCGTTTGCTCTTCAGCTCCATTTCATAGGCACTGACAGCGGCGGCACCGGACAGGGTGGCGGTGAGCAGGGATCTTAGTCGCGGGAGGTTCCACTCGCCGTCGCCGAGGCCCAGGAACGGTTCGCCCACGGCACCCGCGGGGTCGATCTGGAAGGCCTTGAAGAAGGAGGCGCTGGCGGCGATGACATTCAGGTCGCCGTCGAGCAGCACCAGCGGTGCCGTCGACGATCCCACAACAGCCAGGGCGAGGCTGAGCGAACCGTTGGTTTCGATTGGCGTGGGGGCAGCCAAGGCTGGCCCTCCAGATAGTTACCGGAGACTCGCGAAGTGAAAGTCGTACCCGTCTCGGTTTGTCGGCAAGAAACAGCAGCCTCGATCCTTGATCGGGCCAACCTTGGAATGAGTGCTAGCATGTATTGGTTGCGTCCCGGCCATGGAATCGACCGGACCGGCGCAGGCTGACCGAGGGAACCAATACCGGAAACCGAGGTTTGGGCAGCGATGTTTACGGTCGCACAGTGCCTCGCCAAGGCAATGGAACTGGAACAGCGGGCCTCTGAGGACCACGCTCAGCACGTCTGTGCAGATTTCAGCGACATGGCCCTGCAATGGCGACGTCTGGCGGGCCGGGCCATGGTCCAGGACCAGCGCGACGCGGCTATGAGGCGCACCAGCCCACTCTAGGCCGCCCGTGTTGAGGCAGACGGAGATTCCGGCATTATGTCCGGAGTTCGCGGAGGCCCCATGCTGACTGTTCTGCTCGCACTGATCGCGCTTCAGGATACGCCGCCCGTCGTGGCCGACCCGCCGCTGGTGGAGATCCCCGGACCGATCGAACGGCGGGCCCCCGAGGCGGAAGCCCTCGGCCACACGGGAGACGTGACGGTCGAAGTCGTCGTCCAGCCCGATGGATCGAAGGGACCCGTGACGGTCGTCGAGACCTCGCGTTCGGACCTGCTGGACGCCGAGGCGGCGCGCCTGGTCGCCGAGGCCGGCTTTCGCGCCCCGGCCGAGGCCACACGGTATCGGGTCACTGTGGGCTTCCAGGGGGCCGATGAAGCCCTGACCTGCGCGGCGATGGCGCGACAGGTGCGCTGGTTCCAGCAGATGTGGCCGGAGCGGCCCTTGAAGGACATGGCGCTGTTCAACATGTCCAGCGGCATCCTGTTGGTGGCAGGGGTGCCGGCGGCCCCGAACCGCGACACGGCCAGGGCGGCGGTATCCCAGCGCCAGCGACTGGAGGCCGAGTTTCCGGCGCTGGCCGACCAGTGCGAACGCGAGCCCGATCGGCCCTGGTATCCGATGCTGGGTGACTGGGCCCGCCGGCAGGGCGGTGGCTGACTAGCGCCGTTCGAAGGTCGGCAGCATGTCCGCCGGGATGCGGTGCGGTCGCATGGTCTTGGCGTCGACCAGCACCCATTCGGTGACGCCCTGGGCGCAGACCCGGCCTTCGCCGTCCTCGATCCGGACGTAGCGGTTGAAGCGCGGCCCGTGGGGGGCTCCCACCCAGGTTCGGGCTACGACGCCGACCGAATCCGGCATCAGCGGGCGGAAATAGTCGATCTCGTGCCGGGTGCCGACCCAGGACCAGCGAGCGCGGGTGTCCTCGTCGAAGCGGGCGTTCCAGTGGGCCGTGCCGGCGTCCTGCAGCCAGCCGACGTAGACGACGTTGTTGACGTGGCCGTTCTCGTCGATGTGTTCCGGGCGAACCTCGAGCGGAACGACGAAGATCTCGCGGTCGACGCGGGGTTCGAGGACCGCGCGTGCCATCAGGCCTCGGCTTGCTCGCCGAGCGGAACGCCCTTTTCGGCCATCAGGGCCTGGAGTTCGCCGGCATTGAACATCTCGCGCACGATGTCGGAGCCGCCGACGAATTCGCCCTTCACATAGAGCTGCGGAATGGTCGGCCAGTCGCTGAAGGTCTTGATGCCGTCGCGCAGGCCCTCGTCCTGCAGCACGTCGACACCGACGAAATCGGCGCCGATGTGGTCGAGGATCTGGACGGCCAGCGAGGAGAAGCCGCAACGCGGCGCGTCCGGCGAGCCCTTCATGAAGAGGACCACGGCATGCTGGTTGAGCGTGTCGGCGATGAAGGCGTGGATGGGGTCGGCTTGATCGGTCACGGACGCTGGCCTTTCAGTGAAGGGCGTCAGGTATGGACCGGGCGCGCGCCGGTCAAGGGCGTCACGCCGCCTTGGCGCCCGCGACCCGGGCCATTTCGATCTGTGCCGCCAGGCCGGGCGGCATGTCGCGGTCCGGCACCAGGGACAGGGTGTTGAGCCGCTCGACGTCGCTGGCCTCGATCATGACGCTGGACACCGAGGGGTCGGTCAGGGCGTAGGCGAGGCAGATGGCTTCTGCCGACCAGTTGTTGGTGCGGTGCAGGAAGGCGAAGTTCCCGGCATGGGCCAGGGGGCTCTCCACGGTCTTGGGCCCGCCGCCGAAGCCGAAGAAGCCCTTCTTCTGCACCTGGACGGTCGCGGCTTTTTTGGCCGTGTTCAGGCTGTCGGGGAAATAGTCATAGACGAAGATGGCCATGTCGCCCTCGCGCGCCGCGCGCAGGCGCGAGCGAACCTGCCAGCTGGCGTTGACGTGGAACGGCGTGGCCAGAACGTCGAAGGCGCCGGTCGAGACATAGGTGTCCATGACCTCACCGTCGCCGGAGATGCCCAGCAGGCGCACCCGCTCCGTCGCGCGCAGGGCCTTGAGGGCGTTGAGCGTCGACTGCGGCAGTTCGTGGTCGCCCGGCTCGTCGAGGATGGCCAGGTCGAAATACCCCAGGCCGGAGGCATGCAGGGCCTTGTCGATCGCCGCGGTGATGCCCTGGGCGGAGAAGTCGCGGTCCGAGCCACGGCGGCCGTCCCCGGCACCGAGGGTCAGGGACACCTGCACCAGCTTGCGATCGACGTGCATCAACGCCTGGCCGAGGTCCTCGGCCAGCACGGGGTCTGCGTTTTCAAGACGGTAGGAGTTGATGCCCGCTTCCAGCGCCGAATAGATCAGTTCGCGCCCGGCTTCGGGACCGCCGGCGATATCGCGGGCGCCGAGGCTGAGGGTCAGGCAGGAGACGGCCTGTCCGGTCAGGCCAAAGGGGCGGTAGCGCATCGGGTCAGTTTCCCTGCGAGGTCGAAGGGGGCGGGGCGGAGGTCTCAAGGGCCAGCGCATGCAGTTCGCCGCCCATCTTGCCCTTCAGGGCGGCATACACGAGCTGGTGCTGTCGGACGCGCGGCAGGCCGGCGAAGGCCGCGGCCACGATGCGCGCGCGATAGTGGTCGCCGTCGCCGGCCAGATCGTCGATGACGATCTCGGCGTCGGGAAAGGCTTCGGTCAGATAGCCGCGAAGCGTTTCGACAGGCATGGGCATGGAACAGGCGGTCTCCGGACTCGCCGGGCATGATGGCGCGTAAACCTTAATGGGGGGCTACATCGCGCGGGGCCTTACCGCGTGGGCAAGCCGTTTCGTCTCCCGGGCCGCACCTCGGTCGCCTATCGGCTGATGCGCTCCAGCAGCACGACGGGCGAGCCCTTGTACAGCGTCTCAACATAGGGGGCGTAACCGGCCCGCTTCGCCAGGGCGTGAGACGGGGCGTTGTCGGGCGAGATCATGCAGACGGTGCGCGGGGCGTTCAGGGTGTCGTCACACCAGGCCAGGGCGGCGGATACAGCCTCGAACGCCAGCCCCTTGCCCTGGAATCGCGGTGCCACGCCCCAGCCCAGCTCGGGCGCATCGAAGGCGGGGGTCATGATCCGGTGGTAGTCCAGGACCCCGACGCTGCCGACGTAATCACCGGTGTCTGTCTCGCGAATGGCCCAGTTGCCGTATCCCTTGATCTCCCAGTGCCCGATGTCCCGCAGGAGGCGGAACCAGACATCCTCGGAACTCAGCGGTGCCGGAAAGATCGATGTGGCGAAGACCGGGTCGCCCCAGAGGGTGACGAGGTCATCGAGATCGCCCGGGGCGACCGGCGTCAGGGTCAGGCGGTCGGTGATCAGGATGGTCATGCGAACAGGGCTCCTGCGCGCTCGATACGGGTCTGGCCGGCGGCGTCGGTGACGGCGAAGGTGAAGCCGGGCTGCAGGGCAAAGGCACCCGCGCGGCCCTGTTTGTCCAGCGCCAGCAAGGCGACCTGGGAGCCCGCAACCTTCGTCCCGCGTAGCCGGGCCAGCCGTTCGATCACGCTGCGGCAGGCGGCGGTAGGGTCGAGACCGTGGCGCATGGCCTCGACCACCGAATGGGCCCCGGCGACGCGGACGACGTCCTCGCCGACGCCGGTGGCGGTCGCCCCGCCGACCTCGTCATCGACAAACAGGCCCGCGCCGATGATCGGGCTGTCGCCCACCCGGCCGCGCATCTTGAAGGCCATCCCCGAGGTGGTGCAGGCCCCGGCCATGCGCTGGTCCGCGCCGATGGCCAGCAGGCCGATGGTGTCGTGGTTGCCGGGGCCGCCGGGCATGGACGGTCCTTGGGAGCGCCAGTCGGCGTTCTCGCTGTTGGGGCGCGGGGCGTAGTGGGCGGTCTTCAGCCAGTCCCGCCACGCCGCCTCGGCGCGGGGGGTCAGCAGGGTCTGCGCCTCGAACCCCTGTTCGAGGGCGAAGGTCCGCGCGCCCTCGCCGACAAGCATGGTGTGGGGCGTCCGCTCCATCACCCGGCGGGCGACCGAGACGGCGTGGACGACGTCCTCCAGCGCGCAGACCGCACCGATGTCCCCGGCCCAGGTCATGATGCAGGCGTCCAGCGTCACCCGGCCGTCGCGGTCGGGCAGGCCGCCGTAGCCGACGGACGAATTGCTCTCGTCCGCCTCGGCCACGCGGCCGCCCGCCTCGACCATGTCCAGGGCCGAGCCGCCGCTGGCCCGCGCCGCGATCCCTGCGGCATTGGCGGCCGCGCCGAAGTCCCAGGTGGAGACCATGACGGCGGGGGCGGCGGGTTGTGCGTGGGCGGAGGTCGCAAGCGCCGCGACAGGGGCGGCGGCCATCAGGGCCCGCCGGGACACGGCATACAGTCGGGATTCCATGGGATCAGACACCGTGCGCCAGTTTCACGAGATCGAGCGTACCCGTGAGTGCGGCCGTTCAAAAGAGGCTGACTCCACCGTCAGGAATCGCTGATTTGCACCGAAGCAGTTCCCGTGCAGGGTCCAAGGTGCGCTGTCGGACGAGCCCGGCGCGGGGGGATGAAAAATGACCATGAGTCGATTGCTTTCCATTGTTTTCGCCCTTGCGCTCGCGTCGGCGCCGGCAAACGCGGCCTCAGGCAGCGCGGGCGGCCCCGCACTCGCCCAGGCCGGGTCCGTGTGCGGCCTTGCGAACCAGAACCAGTACTGGCTGTGCAAGGCGCTTGAGGAGGGAAGCTGCGGGCTAACCTCCGATTCCGAGGACTTCTGGTTCTGCAAGGGAATCGTGGACCGGCAGTGCGGGCTGATTGAAGGCGACAACTACAACCTCTGTCAGGCGCTGATCACGCCCAACTGCAACCTGGTCACGGTTAACCGCTATCAGCTGTGCCGGGGGATCACCGAACAGGACTGCTCATTGGCACCCCGGTCGCTCGACTGGATGTGTCTGGCGCTAAAGGACCGGTTCAGGTTCTGATCTCGCGAAACGGGGTCACAACAGGCCCAGCTGTTTGAAACTGGCGACGCCGTCGCGGCCGACGATCAGGTGGTCGTGCACGCTGAGGTCCAGCGCGCGTGCGGCCTCGACGATCTGGCGCGTCATCTGGATGTCCGGCCGGGAGGGGGTCGGGTCGCCGGACGGGTGGTTGTGGACGATGATCATCGACTTGGCCGACAGCTCCAGCGCCCGACGCACGACCTCGCGCGGATAGACCGGAGCGTGGTCGATGGTGCCGCGGTTCTGGATTTCGTCGAGGATCAACTGGTTGCGGTTGTCGAGGTACAGGACCCGGAACTGCTCGCGCGCCTCATGCTGCAGCGACAGGCGGACATAGGCGACCAGGGCGGTCCAGGACGAGATGACGGTGCGCCTTGCGGCCTCCTCCTTGATGACCCGGCGCGCGACCTCATGCAGGGCGGCTAGGTCGAGGGCGGTCTCGGTACCAACACCCTTCGTTCGGCCCTTCGAATCCTCGGCCTTGACCGTGCTGAGGTCCTCGACCGTGGCGGCCAGCACGGCCGCCAGCGAGCCGAACCGGGCCAGCAGGGCCTTGGCGATGGGTTTGACGTCGCCCTGCGGCTGGCTGCGGAACAGGAAGAGTTCGAGCAGTTCATAGTCGGGCAGGTGATGCAGGCCGGCCCCGCGGGCGCGGTCGCGCAGACGCTCGCGGTGGCCCGTATGGTGGGGCTTGCGGGCGCGGAGGGCCTTCGGGGCCATTTCGGGCACCCGGGACGGGGGGATCGGAAAGGGCAGCACGCTGGACATGACGACCTCCGGCACAACCATCGGATGTTGTCAGAACAGAAGGCGAACGTCCAGCGGGATCAGGCCCGCGCTCAGATCAGCCGAATTTCGGCCGGAAGATCCCCGCCGGGCTGGCGCTGAAAAGCTCGACTCCGGTCTCTGTCACGCCGCAGCTGTGTTCGCACTGGGCCGAGAGGGACTTGTCGCGGGTCACGGCGGTCCAGCCGTCGGACAGGACCTTCACGTGCGGCTTGCCCAGGTTCACCATCGGCTCGACGGTGAAGAACATGCCGGGCTTGAGCGTCGCGCCCTCGCCGCGACGGCCGTAGTGCAGGACATTTGGGCTGTCGTGGAACAGACGGCCGATGCCATGGCCGCAGAAGTCGCGCACGACCGACATGCGGTTGGCCTCGACCACCTGCTGGATGGCGTAGCCGATGTCGCCGAAGGTGTTGCCCGGCTTGATCATGGCCAGACCGGCCTCGAGCGAGTCATAGGTGACGTCGATCAGCTTCTTCGCACGGGCGTTGATCTCGCCAACCCCGTACATGCGGCTGGAATCGCCATGCCAGCCGTCGACGATGACGGTGTGGTCGATGTTGACGATGTCGCCGTCCTTCAGAACCTTGTCGCCGGGAATGCCGTGGCAGACGACGTGGTTGATCGAGGTGCAGATGGTCTTCTCATAGCCCTTGTAGCCGAGGCAGGCGGGCAGGGCACCGTGGTCGAGGGTGAACTCGCGGATGCGGTCGTCCAGCTCGCCCGTGGTCACGCCGGGGACCACGTAAGGCGTGATCATGTCCAGCGCCTGACCCACCAGACGGCCGGCTGCGCGCATGCCCTCCCACATCGCCTCGTCCTCGTGGACGCGGATCTCATGGGTGCGGACGAAGGCGTCGCTGTCCAGTTCGGGGGTCTCGTACATCGGGGGGCTTTCGGGAGGCGGCAGGCTCGGTTCAGATGGCCATCATAGCACAGATGCTCAAGGCGACACGATGACCGGACGCCTGCGGCAGTCTAGCGTGCGGAAATGACCGAATCCTCTCCCACCGCCGCCGTCCTCATCATCGGCGACGAGGTCCTGTCCGGACGAACCCAGGACACCAATCTGAACACCATCGCCCGGTTCCTGGCGGCGCTGGGGATCGACCTTGAGGAAGCCCGGACCATCGGCGACCGCAAGGCGCAGATCGTCGACAGCCTCAACGCCCTGCGGGCGAGCCACGACTATGTCTTCACCACCGGTGGCATCGGGCCGACGCATGACGACATCACCGCCGATGCCGTGGCGACGGCCTTCGGCGTGGCCCTGCCGGAGCATCCGGATGCGATCTCCATTCTGGCGCGGCGTTATGGCGACGACTTCAATACGGCACGGCGGCGGATGGCGCGGATCCCCGAGGGCGGGACGCTGATCGCCAATCCGGTGACCGATGCGCCGGGGTTCCAGATCGGCAATGTCTTCGTGATGGCGGGCGTGCCGAAGATCATGACGGCCATGCTGGAAGACGTGGCACCGAGGCTGCGCACCGGGGCGGTGGTGCATGCGCGGACGATCCGGGTGTCGGGGGTCGGCGAGGGCGCGATCGCCGACCTGCTCACCGCCGCGGCCCGGGCAGAGCGCGAGATCAGCTTCGGCAGCTATCCCTTCGGCCACGGCTCGGTCGGCGAGATGGGGACCAATCTGGTGGTGCGCGGCCGCGACGCGGCGAAGGTGGAGGCGGCGGTCGAGGGGTTGCTGGCGGACCTCGCGGCGGCGGGGATCGAGGCAGCTCGCGCCTAGCCCCGGAACGCCTCGGCCACGGCCTGATAGGCCGGATTGGCGCGTCCGCCGGCGTCCAGCAGCAGGGGGCTGTCGTCCTTCCAGCCCTTGCCCTCGTCGCGGAGCAGCCAGCTGTCCGTGTCTCGCAGGCCCCAGGTGGTGAAGGCGAAGCGCTGGCGGGCGGGCAGGGCCATGAAGGCCTCGGCCAGTTCGCCGACGCGGGCGACCTGGCGGGCGCGCTTCTGGCTCAGGGAGCGGGTGTCGACGGGGCTGTCGCTGCGCATCGAGAAGTCGAGCTCTGAGACATGGATGGGCAGGCCCAGCGCGCCGGCGTCGCGGAAGAAGTCGCGGATGTTTCCGGCCGGGATGTCGATGTCGAGGTGCGACTGGGTGCCGATGCCGCCGATCGGCGCGCCCTGCGCCAGCAGCCGCTCGACCAGCCGCAGGAAGGTCGCGCCCTTCCGCGGATTGTTCTCCAGATTGTAGTCGTTGAGGAACAGGACGGCGTCCGGATCGGCGGCGCGGGCCTGTTCGAAGGCGCGGACGATGTAGGCCTCGGGCCCCAGCTTGCGGGCGTAGACGCAGTCGCGCAGGCCGTTTCCGTCCTCGGCCACGGCTTCATTGACGACGTCCCAGCCCACCATCCGTCCGCGATAGCGACCGGCGACGGTCGAGACATAGCGGTCGAACTCGGCGGCGAAGCGGGCGGTCGGCAGGGCGTCGGTGTACTGGTCCAGCCCCTGGGAATACCAGACGAGGCAATGGCCGAAGACGCGCAGCCCCTGTTCATGGCCCCAGTCGACCATCCGGTCCGAGGCGGAAAAGTCGTACGCAAAGCCGGGCTGCAGGATGCGCTCGGGCTTCAGCTCCCATTCGGGGGTGATCTGGCTGACGTGCCGGCGCATGGCGGCGACCCAGACGGGATCGTCCAGCTGGCCGGTCATGCCGGTGGCACCGATGGGGAAGTCCGCGAGGGATTTCAGGGGCGCCGCCAGCGGACCGACGGGGGTCTGGGCCGAGGCGAAGCGGTCGCAGGCGGCAAGGGCCAGCGGCGCGGCGAGAAGGGCGCGGCGGTTCAGTCCGGGCGGATCAGCCCGCACGCCGCCTCAGGCCCAGTTCGTCGAAGGCCGCGGTCTCGCGCTTGCCGGCGGCGATCGCGGCGTTGAGACGGGTCATCTCGGCGACGTGTTCGAACTTCTTCAGTTCCTCGAAGGCGCCGGTCAGGGCGTCGCGGGCACCTTCCTCCTCGGCGTCGATGACGACGACGTCGGCCTCGGCCGCGCCCTTGCGGAGCTTCCAGCCGTTCAGATAGGCCTGCAGCATCATGGCGGCGTCGGCGTCCTCGCGGGCGCGCTCCTGCTCGATCTCGGCCTCGGACTCGAGCACGGCGATACGCATTTCAGCGGAGGCGCGGCGGGCGGTGATCTCGGCGAGGCGCTTCTGCAGCGTCTCGACCTCGTAGTTCGAGATCCGGATCAGCGATTGGGCCCAGTTGCTCATGCGTACGCGCTCCAGAGGGACGGGGTCACTGCACCATGCCCTGATTCAGAATTGCTTCCAGCCGGGTAAAGGAATCGGAAAGACCGGTGTGATCGTCCTTGTCCTGGCCGAGGAAGGCCTCCAGCGCCGGGTTCAGGGCGATGGCCCGGTCGACCATGGGATCGGCCCCGGCGCGATAGGCTCCGATGCGGATCAGCTCTTCCATATTGCCGTAGTCAGACAGGCACTGGCGGGCGCGCTTGTTCAGCTCGCGCTCGGGCGGCGTCTGGCAGGCGGGCAGGGTGCGGCTGACGGATTTCAGGACGTCGATGGCCGGGAAACGGCCGCGCTCGGCGATCTTGCGGTCCATGACGATGTGGCCGTCGAGGATACCGCGCACGGCGTCGGCGATGGGTTCGTCATGGTCGCCGCCGTCGACCAGCACGGTGAACATGGCGGTGATCGGCCCGGCGGTGGTGCCGTCCGGCCGGACCGGACCCGGTCCGGCGCGCTCCAGCAGCTTGGGCAGTTCGGTGAAGACGGTCGGCGTATAGCCCTTGGTGGTCGGGGGCTCGCCGGCGGCCAGGCCGATCTCGCGTTGGGCCATGGCGAAGCGGGTGACGGAGTCCATCAGGCACAGGACCTCGAGGTCCTGATCCCGGAAATATTCGCAGATGGCCATGGTCATATAGGCCGACTGGCGACGCTTCAGGGCGGGCTCGTCGGAGGTGGCGACGACGACGACCGCCCGACGCAGGCCTTCCTCGCCCAGGGTCTCCTCGACGAACTCCCGGACCTCCCGGCCCCGTTCGCCGATCAGGCCGACGACGACCACGTCACAGGTGGCCTGTTTGGCCAGCATGGACAGCAGCACCGACTTGCCGACGCCGGAGCCGGCGAAGATGCCGAGGCGCTGGCCGCGGCAGGTGGTGGTGAAGACGTCCATGGCGCGGACGCCGAGGTCGAGCCGCTCGCCGACCCGGCCGCGCGAATGGGCCGGGGGCGGGGGTGCGCGCAGGGGATAGGCGGCGGGGCCGACGGGCAGGGGGCCCTTGCCGTCGATGGGCTGGCCGAAGGCGTCGATAATACGGCCGAGCCAGGCCGTGGTCGGACGCACGCTGGCGGCGGCGGAGACGATGCGGATGTCGGCGCCGGGGGCCACGCCCTCGACCGGGCCGAAGGGCATCAGCAGGGCCTTGGCGTCGCGGAAGCCGACGACCTCGGCCGGCAGGGGGGACAGGTGGCGTCGCTCGATCTCGGCCCGGGCCCCGACCGACAGGCGCGACAGCCCGCCCCGGGACTCGATCAGCAGGCCATTCACGCCCGCGACCTTGCCGGTCACGACCAGCGGGTCGATCGCTTCAACGGCGGCGGTGAGAGCGTGCAAGCGGAGGACCCCGGAACTGGGGTTCAGGGATGCGGCATCGTGGTTAACGAGGGGTGAAGGGAGGGGTGCCCGTTCCGTCAGATCAACACTTCGATGGTCGCACGAACGGACTGCCCGACCCTGAAGCCCTCGCGACGGCGGACATCGGCCTTGACCGGCAGGAGGAAGGTTTCCCGTCGGCGGTCAGGGAACAGAGACGTCTTCCAGAGGGTGTCGCCAATGCGGGCGGATACGCGCATCGATCCGAAGTTTTGCGCTGGCCCGCGAAGCGCCTTCAGCCCGTCGCCGACGCCCCTTGGCAGGGTCAGGAAATGCCAGGCGCCTTCCCCTCCGGACACCCAGACCTCGGCTTCGAATTCGTAGATCACAGGCCCCTCATCGCTGACCGCTGAGCATCGAGGATGGGCACCACAGGTCAAGCCGCACGTTACGGGTTTGCGTCGGGCGTATTCGACCTATGTACTGGCTGCAAAACTGGAGAAGTCCCCCATGACCGCCGCCCCTTATGACGCCGCCCGCCATCAGAAAGCCGGACGCGGCAAGGTCTTCGCCTCGATCCTGGACACTATCGGCGACACGCCGCTGGTCGGACTGCCGCGCCTGTCGGCTGAGATGAAGCCGAAAGCCACGGTGCTGGCCAAGCTGGAGTTCTTCAACCCGATGGCTTCGGTCAAGGACCGGATCGGCGTGGCCATGATTGAGGCGCTGGAACAGGGGGGACAGATCGGGCCGGACACCGTGCTGATCGAGCCGACCAGTGGCAATACCGGCATCGCCCTGGCCTTTGTGGCGGCGGCCAAGGGTTATCGGCTGATCCTGGTCATGCCGGAGAGGATGTCGATCGAGCGCCGCAAGATGCTGGCGCTGCTGGGCGCAGAACTGGTGCTGACCCCGGCCGAGAAGGGGATGAAGGGGGCCATCGCCATGGCCATGGAGCTGAGGGACCGGACGCCCGGCGCCGTCATTCCGGCCCAGTTCGACAATCCCGCCAACCCGGCCATCCACCGCGTCTCGACGGCGGAGGAGATCTGGAACGACACGGCGGGTGCCGTGGACATCGTGATCGCCGGCGTGGGCACGGGCGGCACCATCACCGGCGTCGGCCAGGTGCTGAAGGCGCGCAAACCCTCGCTGCGCATGATCGCCGTCGAGCCGACGGCCTCGCCGGTGCTCTCGGGCGGTGAGCCGGGACCGCACAAGATCCAGGGCATCGGGGCCGGGTTCATCCCCTCGATCGTCGACCGCTCGGTCATCGACGGTGTCGAGCAGGTCTCGAATGACGAGGCCTTCGACATGGCCCGCAAGGCCGCGCGGGTGGAGGGGATTCCGGTCGGTATCTCGTCCGGCGCCGCCCTGGTCGCCGCCTTCCGGCAAGCCGCGCTGGAGGAAAATGCCGGCAAGACCATCGTGGTGATCATTCCCAGCTTCGCGGAACGCTATCTCTCGACCGCCTTGTTCGAGGGGCTTTGACCGTCACGGGCGGTTAACCCACGCGGTCCTAGGATTCGCGGGACATGTCCGAGACCGCGACCAGCCCTGAGGAGACCGTCCCGGAAGGCGTCTTCCGCGCGCGTCATGCGTTGCTGAAACGCCTGGCGGATGTCGTGTCCCTGCCGGCCAGCCGGATCAACGCTTTCGAGCGCGCCGTAACGGGCGATCTGCTGGTCGAGATGCTCCGCCTGGCCGCGCCGGAGGACCGTCGTCGGGTGGCCGCCCGGCTCGCGCCCCTCGCTGAATTGCCCAACGCCCTCGCGCGGATGCTGCTTCGTGACGATCCGGAGATCGCGGGGCTGCTGATCGAACAATGCGCCTCGCTGTCGGACGCCGATCTGGTCGCCTGCGCCCGTGACGCGACGACGGCACACCGGTTCCTGATGGCCAGCCGTCGCGCGCTGTCCGAGGTGGTGACGGAGACGTTGCTGGGCTTCGGCGAGAGCCATGTGATCGAGGCGGTCCTTCGCAACAGCACGGCCCGACTGAGTCAGACGGCGATCGAGAGCGTCGTGAGCCTGAGCCGCCAGGAGACGCAACTGTGCGGCCCGGTCCTGAAGCGGCCGGAACTCAGGCCGTCGGGTGCCTATGTGATGTTCTGGTGGAGCGGGGCGGAGGATCGCCGGACGATTCTGCAGCGGTTCGCCGTGTCGCGCGAAGTCATGCAGGAGGTATCGGAAGATGTCTTCCCCATGGCCGCGGCGGAGAACTGGCAGGACCCGGTATCGCGCAAGGCGCTGCAGTTCATCGAGCGTCGCCAGCGCAATCGGGCCGCGATCGCCCGGAGTCCCTACGGCGGGCTGGAACAGGCGGTGGCGGCGGCGGCGCAAAAGGGGCTGAACCGCGAGGTGGCGACCGAGATCGCCTATCTGTCCGGGGTCAAGCCGGTGACCGGGGCCAAGATCATGGGCGACCCCGGGGGGGAGCCGCTGGCCATCCTGTGCAAGGCGACGGGGCTGGGCAAGGCTGACCTGACCAATCTGTGGCGCTCGATGCGTCGACCCGAGACAACCGCCGACGGTGCCGTCCATCCTGCCTGGGACCGGGTGCAGATCACCTATGACATGCTGGCGGTCGACCGGGCGCAGACGGTGCTGCGTTACTGGAACTGGTCGTTGTCTTCAGCGCTCACGCCCGCTCTTCTGAGAGCTATTCGTGACGGTGAAGAAGAGGGCCTGGGCAACTACTCGGCTCCGGAACGCGCGGCCATGCTCGCGCTCGCGGACAATTTCGGCCGCTGAAGTCCGCGCGCCTGCGCGAAATCAGCGTTTATCTCGCATTTTGAAACACTGAGGGGGCGCGTTGTGAGCATGGAACCCGCAGTTGCTTTCACTGTGGAACAAATCTATTGACCTCGCCAACGGCTGATTCAGTCGAAAAACAATCGAACAAGGTGAGGCTGGCCCATGGAAGATAATGCTCAACTCCTCGAGATGACTGCGGACATCGTGTCGGCCTATGTCGGCAACAACAATGTGCAGGCGTCCGAAGTCCCGGGCCTGATCTCCAGCATCCATGCCGCCCTGACCCAGGTCTCGACCGGTGCTGTCGAGCCGGAGCCCGAGGTCAAGGACCCGGCGGTGCCGGTGCGCAAGTCGATCACCCCCGACTTCCTGATCTGCCTGGAAGATGGCCGCAAGTTCAAATCGCTGAAGCGCCACCTGCGCACCAAATACAATATGAGCCCCGAGGAATACCGGGCCAAATGGGGTCTTGCGAAAGACTATCCGATGGTCGCTCCGAACTACGCCAAGGCGCGTTCGGACCTGGCCAAGCAGATGGGCCTCGGCCAGGGCGGCCGCAAACCCGCCCGCGCCGCCGGCGGCCGCGCCAAGAAGTAATCCGGACGTTCAGTTCGGCAGAAGCGCCCGCCTCCCGTCATGGGGCGGGCGTTTTGCTGTATTGGGTCAGGCTGCGACGGCCCCGCGGCGCATGCGCCAGAAGCGCAGGGTCCTGAGTGCGGCGTCGCGGCTCAGTTCGGCGTACATCCGGGCGTAGGCATGGGCCTTGGCCATGGCGTCGCCGTCATCGTTCAGCAGGACGACCGCATAGGTCAGGAAGAGAGCGCGATCGAGGTCGGCCGACTTGCAGACCACCGCCAGGGCGTCGAGTTCGCGGCGGTCGACGATCTGGCGGGCCGTGTGGAAGTCGATGTCCGACAACTGGGCCAGGGCGATCAGGAACGAGGTCGTGCCGCCCGAACGCAGGAAGCGGGCCAGCATCTGCGGTGTCAGCTGACCCGCGGCCTTGAGTTCTTCCACATAGGCCGAGCATTCGGCGTAGTCGGCGGGCAGGGCACCGTCGTCGGTGGCAATGCGGGCCCGGCCGGCGGCCAGGGCGCTTTCCAGCAGGGCCGGGTCCATGCGGGCGTTCTGTTCGAGGATCCGCGTCCGCAGCCGGGCCTCGACCACGAAATACATCTCGTTGAGCAGATCGGCCGGGAGGCTGGCCCGCGAGACCGTGGCCTCATGCAGCGCCGGATTGACCCGCGCCCGCTCGACGGCGGCCTCGGACGATTTGCGCGACAACTGGGCCCCGTCGTTGCGCAGCAGGGTTCCGAGGGTCTCGTCGTCGCCACGCTCGACAATCACGTCGGCCACGGCTTCGGACACCGACGGGCGGGCCGAGACGGCGCGCAGGTGGTCCTGGCCATGGTTGCGAACGACGCCCAGCAGGTCCTCGTCGGTCAGGACCGGAGAGGTGGTCAGGACGGCCCTCGCGACCGCGGCCTCGTCATCGGCCAGTTTGTGGATCAGGGCATGGGGCGCGTTCGGCGCCGTGGCGAAACGGGCGGAGAGTTCGGCGCGGACGGCGGTTTCCATGTCAGCGGCCAGGCTGGACAGGACGGATCCGTAGAGGGTGTCCTCTGTGGCCGTGCGGGTGGAGGCGCCGAAGAAGCGGTCGGTCAGTTCACGCAGCAGGGCGCGCCGTTTCTCGCTCGACCCCTCCTCGGCCATGGCGATCAGTTCGGGCAGGCGGGAAGGAGACGGCGCGGCGGTCACTGGTGGTCCCCGTCGGAGGCGGCGGGCGCGGGACGCACCCGGCCCTGGGCGTCGCGGATCAGCGTCGGCCCCTGTTCAGGCGCAGCGAGGTCCTGGGAGGCTATGGTCTCGGGCATGCTGACGACCAGGGCGTCGACATAGTTCGGCGCAGGCATCTCAAGCGCGTCCGGCTGTCGGCCGTTCTGACGGTGGACCGAGTAATAGCGGCCGCCCTGCACCGGCGGGCGCTCGCCGCTGTTGCTCACTTCGGCCACGCGGCGCGGCTGGAGTGCTGCCCCGGGCGCGGCGGCGGCAGGCTCGAGCACAGGCTGGGCGGCAGGCGGCGCGGCAGCCGGAGCCGCGACGGGCGCGTCCCGCTGCATGCGGAAGATCGGCGCGTCGCGTCGCGGGGCCATGGGATCGAACGGGCCGCTCTCGATCGGCGCAGGCTGGGCCGGTGCCGGCGTATAGATCATCTCGGCGGGCACGGCCTGACCGCGACCACCGGGATCCGGCAGATAGTCGGGCGTCGCACGGGGCTGGGGCGGAGGTGCCGGAGCCGGCGCGGGCGCGGGGTGCGGCGCAGCGGGAGCGACTCTCGCGGGCTCCGCCGGTGCGGGCGCAGGAGCCGGTGCGGCGGGCTGCATCCAGGCGTTGGCCGGGGTCAGGGTCCGGCGCGCGCCGGGCGCGGGTGTGAGCCCCGGCCGCGACGGCGCAGGCGGGGTCGAGGCGAAGCCGCCGTGCGGAATGACGGTGTTGGGGCGTCGGAGGTCGCGTCTTGCTACCGCGGCAGGACCGGTGGCGGCCGCCGCGGGGGCTGCCTCGCTGCGCCCCGGCCATGACAGATAGCGCAGGCCGCGGGCCTCGCCGGGCGGTACGTCCGCGCTCTGGGCTGCGGCTCCGCCGGCGGACAGCACCAGGCCCGCGGCGGCGAGCAGGGCGGTCTTCAGGATCGGGGAGCGGCGCAAGAGGGCGTCTCCGGACGGGGGAATGGAGCGCCACGCTAGTCACAGGTCGCTTAACCTGCTGCTAACGCGAGCCCATTGGGTTCAGGACAGGCGGCGGCGCACAGCCCGATCCAGCACGCTGACGGCGGCGTTGAGCAGCAGGCCCATGAACATCAGGCAGGCCAGGGCGGCCAGCATGTCGGCCGTGCGCAGCCGGTTGCCGGCTTCGAGCAATCGCCAGGCCAGTCCCTGCGTTGCGCCCGAGCCGGAGACGAACTCCGCCACCACGGCACCGATCACGGCCAGCCCCGCCGCGACCCGCAGACCCTCGAGCACGAAAGGCAGGGCCGAGGGCAGACGCAGCCGGGCCAGCCGCTGAACGGGCGAGGCACCGTAGAGGTCGAACAGGCGCTCGAGGTCGGGATCGGCGGACTTGAGTCCCGTCAGGACGCCCGAAAACAGGGGGAAGAAGGCGACGGCCGCCGCGAGCGCGACCACGGCCCGGTCGGCATTGTCCAGCCCGGCCCAGATCATTACCAGCGGGGCGATGGCCACCACCGGTGTGACCTGCAGGGCGACGGCGAGCGGGCGGACGGCCTGTTCCGCCGGGCGGCTGAGCGAGACGGCGAGCGCCAGACCGCCGCCGAGCAGGGCGGCGACGACCAGCGCCTGCAGGGCCATCCAGAAGGTCGCGGCGGCGGAGGCGGCGAGCAGCGGGGCGCGGTCGACCAGGGCGGCGGCCACGGCGCTGGGCTGCGGCAGGAAATAGGGCGGGACGTGCAGGGCGCGACAGGCGACCTCCCAGACCGCCAGAAGCAGGAGCGTGAGCAGCAGGGGCGGGAGGATGCGCATCATGCCGGCAGCTCCGCCCCGGGCATGGCGGCCGCGAGGGCCCGGGCAAGGGCTTCGACGGCGGACCGGTATTCGGCGGCCGAGCGCCAACCGTCGGGCCGCGGCAAGGCACCGGGCGAGTCGAGGGTCGCCGCCACCCGCCCGGTCGCACCGTCCAGGACCACGGCGCGGCCGGCCAGATAGACGGCCTCCTCAACGTCATGGGTGACGAAGACGATGGCCGGGCGCGGGGTGCGGGCGGACCAGAGGCGATGCAGATCCTCGATCAGCCGGCGGCGGGTGACGCTGTCGAGGGCGGCGAAGGGCTCGTCGAGGAGCAGAACGTCCGGTTCGGTGACGAGGGCGCGGGCGAGGGCGACGCGCATGGCCATGCCGCCGGACAACTGGCGCGGACGGGCACCGAGCCGGTCGCCGAGGCCGACGGCGGTGAGGGCTTCGGCGGCGCGGGTGCGGGCCTCGGTACGGACCATGCCTGTCAGTTCCAGCGGCAGGGCGACATTGGCGAGGGCGTCAGCCCAGGGCATCAGGGTGGCCGACTGGAAGACGAAGCCGGTGCGGCCGTCGGCCCGCTGGACGGTGCCTTCGGACGGCGGCTCCAGCCCGGCCAGCAGGCGCAGGAGGGTGGATTTGCCGGCCCCGGATGCGCCGACGACGGCAACGATCTCGCCGGGGGCGATGGTCAGGTCGACGGGGCCGAGCGGCGCACGGCCGGGATAGCGGACGAGGACGCCGTCCAGCGACGCCGCGGCGTCAGCTCCGGCCACGGCCGGGCAGGTACTGGGTGGTGAAGGCCTGCCGCCAGTCCAGATTGGTCGGATAGACCCCGGCCTGGGAGGTGACGTCGAAGAAGGCCTGCCAGCGTTCGGCGGTCATGGCACCGAGACCGTAGAGGGCGGCGTCGCCGCCATCGACGATGCCGTTGGCCTTCAACCGGGCGCGGGCCTGGTCGAGGATGGCCTGGGTCATCTCCGGATTGGCCTTGCGGATCAGGGCGTCCGCGGCCTTGCCGTCGCCCTGGATGTAGTCGCGCCAGCCCTCGGCCGAGGCGGCGATGAAGCTGCGCAGGGCGGCGGCGTTGTCGCGGGCGAAGGCGTTGGGGGCCAGGACCATGGCGGCGTAGGAGGGATAGCCCTCGTCGGCCAGCAGGAAGACCTTGGGCGCGAAACCCGCAGCCTGTTCAATGCTGTAGGGCTCCGAGGTCAGATAGCCCTGCTGCACCGCCCGCTCGTCGGCCAGGAAGGGCGCGGGGTTGAAATTGTAGGTCCGGACCTGATCGTCGGTGAAGCCGTATTTGGCCTTGAGCCAGACCCAGAAGGCGTCGCGCGAGGCGGTGGCCAGCAGCATGGGGCGGCCGGCGAGGTCGGCGATGGTTTCCAGCGCCGGGTCCGGGTGGGCGATGAGGACCTGGGGATCCTTCTGGAAGAAGGCGGCGACGGCCTTCACCGGGGCACCCTCGGCGACCAGGTTCATCGGGATGAAGCTGTTGGACCCCATGCCCAGCTCAACGGCCCCGGAGGCCAGCAGCTGCGGCACGTTCACGCTCGGGCCGCCCTGGATGATCTCGACGTTCAGGCCGCGCTTCGTATAGGCCCCCGAAGCCAGTGCCTGGTAGAAGCCGCCGTGCTCGGCCTGGGCGCGCCAGTCGGTGGCGAAGCGCAGGCGAACGCGGCCCTCTGCGTCGACAGGGGCTTCGGAGCCCTGGCAGCCGGCGAGCGCCGCTGTGGCCGCGAGCGCGCCGGCACCGGCCAGCAAGGCGCGGCGGTCGGTCGAGAAACGGCGATTCCCACGCAAGGTCATGGCCGTGATGTACGGCTCAGGCGAAGGGAAGGGAAGAGACGCCCCTCATGCGGACTGGACGATCATCCAGACGCGGCTGAAGTCGCCCATGCGGGCATCCTGTTCCCGGACCCAGACATAGAGGGTCCCCGTGTCGCCCCACATGAGTCCGGCCGCATCGTCACTGTCGATCTGCAGCAGCAACCGCCAGTCGGCCGCGCCGGGCTCGAGTGCAGCGATCCGCGCGTCCGTGTAGCTGTCCGGCCCGCCCATATAGATGCCGTTCGAGGCCAGCTGTGCCTCGAGCTCCATGACGTCCCCCTGGATGGGGCTGGGAAAGCCGCCGACCTGATGCCGCGGACCGTCGCCCAGCCCGGCGTCCATGAAGGCGTGCACCGGCTCGAACTCGAACGTCCGGCCGACCTCCGGAGGCAGGTCCAGACGTTCGGTGGTCGGATAGGTCAGGGTGCTCCGGCCAGCGAGTGCGACGGGCGCGAAGACCCGGTCGCCGGACAGGCCCGGCGGACGCGGCAGGGGCCGGGGGGCGGGAGCGTCGGTCATGATGACCTTCCAGCCGTCGTGGTCGGCCGGATCAAAACCCCAGGGTTCCTCCTCGACGTCAAAGAACAGGTGGAGGACGCCCGATGCCGGCAACCAGTCCGGGCCGCCGACCGCGCGCAGGGCGGTCAGATCCAGTTCGGCGATGAAGGACAGCGGTCTGCCCTGCCGGTCGGGCCAGGCGGTCGACGCAGGCAGGCGCGGCGCGCCTCCGAGCCGGCACACTGTGGGCCGGTCTGCCTGCTCCAGAACCACCGCGCGCATGGCCAGGGGCTGCAGGGCCGCGATCACGGCGCGCGTCGCGGCTGCAGGATCCTGCGCCGCCGCACCGCGCGCGGACCCGGCGACCAGCAGGGCACTGACACCCGCCAGCAGGGCGCGACGATCAGCGGAAAAGACGGGGGTTCCGGGCGACGGCATGCCCGGACGCTAAGGGCCGGCGGGCCGGAAGGAAAGGCGCCGGTTGACGGCGATCCGGAGCCCGGAATTGAGCGAGGGGACGAAGATCCCCGGCGAACCGGTTTTCCTCGTCCCCTCGCCAAGTCCGGGTTGGACTTGGCCATTGAGGTTCAGGGCCCTGGCTTCGGCATCAGCGAGGCGAACCCCGGTGATGGTCAGCTGTATCCTGTCGCGCTCCTGGTCTCCGGCGTTCCACGAGGTCGAGCCCCGCGCCGTCCATCGATCCCGATCCGGTTCCCTCCGGTCTTCTCCGGCCGAAGCCTTTGAAGGGTCCCTTGGGCCTTGATCCTGTCTCCCGTCCGTTAAGGTCGAAACCCCCCGGTGCGTTCGATCAGAGAGCCGGGCCGGTCCGCTTTGATCCCCGGGTCTCCTCGGTTTTCCGCGCCGCCGTGTCCCTCGGCCTGATCAAGCTCGCTCCGATCCGCGGATGTGGCAAGCGGTCCGGAACGGGCGGTTGTGGATGGTCCGGGGGATAAATCGTGCAGGAGGACGGACTTCCTGTGACGATTTTCGAATTTTCTTCGCTCTTCGAACGTCTTGGGACTTCTGCACAGGCTCGCGAAATCGGCCGGAAATTCGGTCAGAAAGGCCGTTTTGGACGCCGCGACGCCGCGATCAGACGTTGGCGAGGGCCTCGCGCTTCGCTTCCAGCTCCAACCATTCCTCCTCCGCCGCCGCCAGCAGGGCGCGGGCGCGGTCGGCGTTGGCTGTGGCGCGGTCAAAGGCCTTGCGGTCGCGCGCGTAGAGGTCGGGATCGGACAGGGTCGCGTCGTGCCGGGCGATGTCGTCCGGGAGGCTGGCGAGCAGGCCCTCCAGCTCCTTCAGACGGTGGGCGTCCTTGAAGGTGAGTTTGCCGGGTTTCTTCGGGGCGGCCGGCGTGATCGAGGCCGGGGCGGGCGCTGCCGCCGCACGCTGGGCGGCGTCCTTGTCCTGCGGGCGCGGGTTGGCGCCGGGCTGGAGGAAGCCGGGGTTCTGACGGATGAAGTCGGTCCAGCCGCCCGGCGTCTCGACGATGTCGCCGCGGCCGTTCATGGCGATGGTCGAGGTGGCCAGACGGTCGACGAAGTCGCGGTCGTGGCTGACCAGGATCAAGGTGCCGTCATAGGTCTCGAGCAGCTCTTCCAGCTTGTCGAGCGTATCCATGTCGAGGTCGTTGGTCGGTTCGTCGAGGACCAGCATGTTGGCGGGTTTGGCCAGGGCGCGGGCCAGCAGCAGGCGGTTGCGCTCCCCGCCCGACAGGGTCGAGAGCGGCTGACGCAGCTGGCCCTCCTGGAAGAGGAAGTCCTTGGCATAGGCGGCGACGTGTTTGGACACGCCGCGCACCAGGACGCTGTCGCCGCCGCCGGGGGTCAGGGCGTCCCACAGGGTCATGTCGGAGCGCAGACCTTCGCGGGACTGGTCGAGATAGACGGGCTCCAGATTGGCACCGAGGCGGACCGTGCCCTCGTCGGGTTTGAGCTGGCCGAGCAGGATCTTGACCAGGGTGGTCTTGCCCGCACCGTTGGGGCCGACGATGGCCAGCCGGTCGCCGCGGATGACACGGGTGCTGAAGGGCTTGATGACGGTGCGCTCGCCGAAGCCCTTGGTCACGCCCTTGAGCTCGGCCACCAGCTTGCCCGACAGGCCGCCGGAATCGACGCCGAGGTTGAGCTCGCGGGGGATGTCCTTGACCCGTTCGGCGCGGTCCTCGCGCATGGCGTTGAGGGCGCGGGCGCGGCCCTCGTTGCGGGTGCGCTGGGCGGTGATGGAACGGTAGAAGGTATAGGTCTCGCGCTCGATCGCCTTGTTCAGGCGGCGCAGGGACTCGGCCTCTTCCTCCATGACCTTGTCGGCCCATTCGTCGAAGGCGGCGAAGCCCTTGTTGAGGGTGCGGACACGGCGGCCTTCCAGCCAGTGGCAGGACTGGGTGACGCGGTTGAGGAAGGCGCGGTCGTGGCTGACGACCAGCACAGAGAACCGCGCCTGGAGGAGTTCGTCCTCAAGCAGTTCGATGGCCAGGAGGTCGAGGTGGTTGGTCGGCTCGTCGAGCAGCAGCAGGTCCGGCTCTTCGGCGAAGGCCTTGGCGAGGGCGGCGCGGCGGATTTCACCGCCCGACAGATTCACCGCGGCCTTTTGGGGGTCGAGACCGAAGGTCGCCAGCCAGGCCTCGGCGGTCCAGCGCTCGGCCCCTTCGGAGGCGGCGTAGTCCAGCAGGGTCTCGCCGGTGATGACGGGTTCCTGGGCGACATAGGCGAAGCGGGTCCCGGCCTGCATTGAGCGGTCACCGGCGTCGGGCTCGATCAGGCCCATGACCATCTTCATCAGGGTCGACTTGCCGGCCCCGTTGCGGCCGACGAGGGCGGCGCGCGTGCGCGGCTCGACCGCGATGTCGACCCCGTCGAACAGCGGGCGCTGGCCGTCCTGGAGACGGACGTTCTTGAGGGCGACGAGAGGAGGACGGGGAGCCATGCGAACCCTGGATACGCGGCACAGCGGGGAGGCTGCGCGGTCGAAGGCGGCCATATAGGCGGTGCGGGGCCTTGTGGCCACCGGCTGCGGCCTTCGCGTGTCGAGGGATTTGCGGCGGCGGCAAGCGGAACGGTGTTAGGTTAAGGCTGAACGTCCGGGGGGATGAGGATGAGTGATCAGGGTCAGGACGCGGGACCGGTCGTGCGCCGGAAGCGGGGCTTCGGCTGGGGCGAGCTGCTGGGCGGGATCGTGCTGGCGCTGACGCCGGTGGCCGGCACGCTGGCCTATGACACGATCTCGCGGCCCTCGGGCGAGGTCGCGGCGGCGGCGGACATGCTGGTGCAGATCGCGCCGCATATCGATGCCTATCGCCGCCAGTCCGACCTGTTCGACGTCAACAGCCGCCGCGTCGCCAACGCCATGTTGCGTGGCGGATCGCAGGAAGCGGCCCAGACGCGGTACGATGACTTCACCCTGGTCTGGAGCGACTACCAGACCACCTATTCCGATCTGAAGGACCTGATGCTGCCGGCCGACAATACGGCCGCGCCGGAGCTGCGCGATCTGGTGTCCTATATGGACGGGGCGATGGCGGCGTCGAACCGGATCGACCTTTGCCTGCAGTCGGCGCTGGGCAGCTATGACGCCGGGGCACCGGACCGGATGGCGGCGAGGGCACGGAGCCGGACCGGGATCGACGAGGGCGAGGCCCGGACGGAATCGGCGGCGCGTGCCCAGGATCAGGAGCTGCGCTGCCTGTCGGGCGAGGAATATTTCGTGGTCAGCGAGCGGATGCAGCGGCTGGGCGGCTGCAATTACGCCCTGCGCAAGGCGATGATGGGCTCGGTCGCGAACCTGCGCCGGACGCGGGATGACGGACCGGTGGCGCGGCTCGCGGACCGGTTGACGGGCCGTTCGGCGCGGAAGACCTCCGACCAGAGGCCGGAGTTCTGGGGACCCCTGCTGGACCGGGTGAAGGCGGAGTGTTCGCGCGAGCGGCTGAGGCCGAGCCGGGGCGATGCGCCGCCGGCCAACCGGCTGAATATCTGGCAGAGGGTGGACGCCGTGGCACCGGTGCCGGTCACTCCGCCGGCGCCGGCAGCGACCTGAGGCCGCCGAAGGGCGGAGACAGTCCACGAGGTTCCGCGTAAGAGGCCGCCGATGGATGATCGGCCCTTCTGGCAAACCAAGCGTCTCGAACAGATGACCCGCGAGGAGTGGGAGAGCCTGTGCGACGGCTGTGGCCTGTGCTGCCTTGTCCGGTTCGAGGACGAGGATACGGGCAAGGTCGTTCCGACGCGGGTTCACTGCAAGCTGTTCGACAGCGATCGCTGCACCTGTATCGACTACGACAACCGGCGCGCACAGGTGCCGGACTGCATCAAGCTGACACCGTGGAATATCGAACAGCTGGGCTGGATGCCGAAGTCGTGCGGCTATCGCCGGATCCATGAAGGACGGGGCCTGGCCGACTGGCATCCGCTGATCTCGGGCGATCCGGAGAGCGTGCACGCCGCGGGCGTTTCGGTGCGTGGGCAGACGGTGTCGGAGCTGGCGCTGGAGGAACCGGAGGACGCGCTGGATTTCGAGGCACCGGAGTGGGACCTGGAGCGGGGCGGGTGATCACGGTTCGCCGGTAACCATTAATTCGTCAGCCTGTGACCTTCTGCCACCGCTAGGCAGGACGCGGGGGCGACGGTGAAGCATCAGGACAGTCCGGGACACAACACACCGTTCGACCACCTGACCGCACTGCTGTGCAGCCAGTTCGGGGTTCCATTCAGTCTCGTTTCCTTCATCCACGGCGAGCTTGCGGTGTTTTGCTCGCAGGTGGGGCTGGGCGAAAGCGCCGTGCCCCGCGAGCTCAGCGCCTGCAATCTTCTGGTCGGCATGGGACCGGGCGCGCGACTGGTGATTGAGGACACCACGCTTCATCCGGTCCTGAAGGACCATCCGCTGGTCACCGGTGAGCCGTTCCTGCGATTCTTCGCGGGCGCGACGGTCAGCAACAGCAAGGGCGAGGCCGTCGGGGCGGTCGGCATTATGGACTCGAAGCCGAGGCCGGCCCTTACCGCCTCAGAGCTCGTCATGCTCGACCAGACCGCCGCAATCGCCGGAAGCATGTTCGACCAGACGACCGCCCAGCAGGGTCAGTCAGAGCAGCTGAAGCTTCTGAAGCTCGCAGAGCAGATGTCGGGCGTCGGCAACTGGCGATATGACGTCAGAACCGGCAAAGTTACCTGGTCTGACGAGGTCTACAGGATCCACGGCTATGCGCCGCAGGAGGTCGATCCCAACTGCGACCTCATCCTCGCGTCCTATCATCCCGACGATGCGCAGCGGCTGGCGGAAGCCGTGTCCCGGGCCCTGGCGACCGGTGAGGGCTATGATTTCGAGCTGCGCCTCAGGACCCCGGATCTCGAAGAGCGCCTTGTCGTCACCCAGGCGGCGACGGAGCAGGATGACCAGGGGCGGATCGTTGCCCTGTTCGGTGTGTTCCAGGATGTGACCCAGGCGATCCGGGCCAAGGAGCGGCTGGAACGCAGCGAATCCCTGTTCCGGGTGATGAGCGAGACCGCGACGGACGTCATTGCCCGCTATGGCCCGGACGGGACGTTCCGCTACCTTTCGCCGTCGGTGGAAACGGTGATGGGCCGGACGCCGGGTGACCTCATCGGCCGGAATTGTAGCGAGTTCATCCACCCCGATGACTTCCCGCAGGTCCGGGCCAGTTTTGCGTCCTGTATGGTGGCCAGCCCCGGCGCAAAGCCGCTGCGCTTCGAATACAGGGCCCTCAAACAGGACGGTTCGGTCGTGTGGCTCGAGGCGTCGCCGCGACCGGTTTTCGACCTCAATGGCGATCTGCTCGAGTTCCACGACCATGTTCGGGACATTACGGCCCGCAAGGAGGCCGAACGGGTGCAGACCGAACTGGTCGAGACCCTGAGCATGGCGGAAGAGCTTGGCGGTGTCGGCAGCTGGCGGCTTGATGTGGCAACCGGTGCGGTCACCTGGTCAGACGAGGTCTACCGCATCCACGGCAAGAGCCGGGACAGCTTCGATCCGAGTTTTGACGACGCTGTCAGTTGCTACCATCCGGACGATCGCCAGACCGTGGCGGACTGCTGCCGGCAGGCGATCGAGACCGGGATCGGTGGAGGGTTCCAGCTTCGGCTCCTGCGGGAGGACGGAGAAACGCGGATTGTATCGTCCCAGTGTCGCCCGGAATGCGACGAAACGGGTGCGACCGTCGCCCTGTTCGGCGTCTTCCAGGACGTGACCGAAAGCATTCGCGACCACGAGAGGGTCGCGGCCAGCGAGGCGCGGTATCGACTGCTGGCGGACCGGGCGAGCGACATCATCGTCACCTACGGGGTGGACGGCCGCATCCGGTACATCTCCCCGTCCATCGAGGCGGCGACGGGCGTGGCGGCGGAGGAACTGGTCGGTCGGCCGGTGACGACCCTGATCACGGAGGAGGACGTGCCTGCCCTGACCGAACGGTTCAGGGCCATGGTCAAGACGCCGGCCGGGACACCGATCGAGGGCTTTCGCTATCGCAGCACGGCGCATCTGGGCCAGCAGCGCTGGTTCGAGGCGCGCACGTCACTGATCCGGGACGAGGATGGCCGGGTGGTCGAATTCCAGGACGTCGTCCGCGACATCACCGCCACCAAGGCGCTGGAAGACCAGCTGATCGCGGCGCGCGACGTCGCGGAGGCCGGAGCCCTGACCAAGTCGGAATTCCTGGCCAACATGAGCCACGAACTACGGACGCCGCTGACCAGCGTCATCGGCTTCTCGGGCCTGCTGCAGGCCAGCGCGAACCTGCCCGAGGCCGAGCGGCGCTACGCCGACCGGATCGCTACCGCCAGCGAGGCCCTGCTGAGCGTCATCAACGACATTCTCGACTACTCCAAGCTTGAGGCCGAGGCGGTCGACCTTGACCCGCAGGCATTCGATCCCCGCGCCATGGCAGAGGGCGCGATCTCGATCATCGAGAACCAGTGCCAGGCGAAGGGCCTGACGCTCGAGACCGCGATCGACGCCGACCTGCCTGCGACCCTGATGGGAGACGAGGGGCGATTGAGGCAGGTGACCCTCAACTTCCTGTCCAACGCCGTGAAGTTCACGGCCGCCGGTTCCGTGCGTCTGTCGATGACCATGAGCGGCGGGCGGCTGCGCGTCGCGGTGACGGACAGCGGCATCGGCGTCGCGCCGGACAAGGTCGACGCCCTGTTTGATCGCTTCACCCAGGCCGACGCCTCGACCACGCGGGTTTACGGCGGAACCGGACTGGGCCTCGCCATTTCGCAGCGGCTGATCGAGATGATGGGCGGCGAGATCGGCGTCGAAAGTGAGCCCGGGAAGGGCTCGACCTTCTGGTTCGAGGCACCGCTCAGGGAGGCGGCGGCGGGGGCCGACGCGGCGGAGGCCGGGGAACTGACCGTCAGCGCAGGCCTGCGGGTCCTGATGGCCGACGACGCGGCACCGAATCGCGAGCTGGTCACGGCGATCCTCGGCAGCTTCGGTCTGGCGCTGGAGACGGTGGAAAACGGCGCGGAGGCCGTCGAGGCGGCCCGGAGCGGTGCCTATGACCTGATCCTGATGGATGTGCATATGCCGGTCATGGACGGGCTGGACGCCACGCGGACGATCCGGGCGATGGGTGGGACGGTCGGACGGACTCCGATCATCGCGCTGACCGCCAATGTACAGCCGGAGCAGGTCCTGCGCTGCCGCGAGGCCGGTATGGACGGGCATGTCGGCAAGCCGATCCAGGTGACCGAACTGTTCGCCGCGCTTGCTGCGGCCGGGGGCGGCCCGGCCGGCATGGCGATGTCCGCCTAGCCGCAAGGCACAGGCCGCATGACGCTGTGCTTGCAGTCCGCGAACCCATAGTCGAGTTGGCGAGATAATAGCACGACTAATCAACGGGTTGTGATTTTGTAACGGCGACTTGTCCGCCGGGCTACGCTGGTCGGCTACTCTTTGGGCATGACGGGAAATCAGGACAGGGCGGGGCGCGCGGCGGCGTGGGCCGGCGACCTGCAGGCACGGTTGATGCCGATCATCGATCGAGGCGTCGCTGTGGTGGCGGCCAGGGCACCGGGCCCCGACGAGGTGGCAGAGGTTGAGCGGCAGGCGCGGACCGTCGGTGTCATCGCCCGAGCGGGCAGGGCCATTGTGGCGCTGACTCCGGCGCGGGGCGGCGCAGGAGCCCGCGACGTTGAAGAGGACGAGATGAAACATCGTGACGACAGCCCCGAGACCCTCGAGCGAATGCGGGCCGAACTGGAGACCCGTCTCGATCGCCTCAACGCCGTCCTGGAAGCGAAGGGAATCGTTGTTGAGCCTGGATGCTGGCCAGTTGCACGAGCTGACCGGGAGTCAGTTCAGTCTGCATGAGCATCAGGCACCGCGCGCGGCCGCGGACTGGCGGACATGGGTGCTGCTGGGTGGCCGCGGGGCGGGCAAGACCTTCGCCGGAGCGTGGTGGATCAACCACCTGGCCGAGATCAGGGAGCGGCGGTTCGCCCTGATCGGGCCGACCCTGCACGATGTGCGCGAGGTCATGGTCGAGGGGCCGTCGGGGTTGGAGGCCTTGCCGGAGCGGTGCAAGCGACCGCGCTGGGAAGCGGGTCGGCGAAGACTGGTCTGGCCAAACGGCAGCGAGGCGCATGCCTTTTCAGCCGAGGATCCCGACAGTCTGCGAGGGCCGCAGTTTCACCACGCCTGGGCCGACGAGTTCTGCGCCTGGCGCAGGCCGGAGGCGGTGTTGGGCAACCTGCGGCTGGGGCTGAGGCTGGGCGACGATCCGCGCCTGATGGTGACGACCACGCCGCGACCCATTCCGGCTCTGCGCCGGCTGCTGGCCGAGACGGGCGTGGTCATCGACCGGGCCGGAACCCAGGCCAATGCAAGGCACCTGTCGCCGGGCTTTCTCAAGCATCTGAGGACCCTTTACGCCGGGACCCGGCTGGAGGCGCAGGAACTGGAGGGGCTGGTGGTCGAGGCCGAGGGGGCGCTGTTCCGGGCCGAGGATCTGGCGCGGGCGCGCGGGAACCGGCCGGCGACCTTGGAGCGGATCGTCGTGGCGGTGGACCCGCCGGCGAGCGCGGGCGGGGACGCCTGCGGGATTGTGGTGGTCGGGCGCAAGGACGGCCGGGCCTATGTGCTGGCCGACCGGTCGAAATCGGGTGAATCGCCGCAGGGTTGGGCGACGATCGTGGCGCAGACGGCGCGGGCGTTCGGGGCGCGGGAGATCGTGGCCGAGAAGAACCAGGGCGGCGAGATGGTGCGGACCGTGCTGGCCCACGGCGGCTGTGAGGTCCCGATCAGGCTGGTGCATGCGAGCCGGGGCAAGGCGGCGCGGGCCGAGCCGGTGGCGGCGCTCTATGAACAGGGACGGGTCGTCCACTGCGGGGCGTTTCCGGCGCTGGAAGAGGAGCTGATGGCGCTGGGGTCGGCGGAGGGCGGCGGACGCAGTCCGGACCGGGCCGACGTCCTGGTCTGGGCGGTGACCCATCTGCTGCCGGCGCCGAGGGCGGGGCCGCGGGTGCGGGTTCTCTAGGCAGACATTCAGGAAGGAAGAGGATGGCGAAGCTGCGCTGGCCGATGGGCCGCCGCGGGCGCGAGCGCGCGCCCGAAATCAAGGACAGCCGGGTCGGACCGTTGATCGCGCTGACGGCCGGCGGGCGGGCGCGGTGGACGCCGCGGGACTATGCCCATCTGGCCGAGGAGGGGTTTGCGAAGAACGCGGTGGCCTATCGCTGCGTGCGGATGATCGCCGAGGCGGCGGCGTCGACGCCGCTGGTGGTGTTCGCCGACGGGGTGCGGCGCGAGGATCATCCGCTGGCGGCGCTGCTGGCGCGGCCCAATCCGGAGCAGTCGGGGGCGGAGTGGCTGGAGGCGCTGTACGGTGCCCTGCAGACGGCGGGGAACGCCTATGCCGAGGCGGTGGGCGAGGCGGCGCCCGAGGAGCTTTGGACGCTGCGGCCGGACCGGGTGAAGGTCATTCCGGGGCGGGCCGGCTGGCCCGAGGCCTGGGAATATTCCGTCGATGGACGGTCGGTGCGGATCGGGCGCGCGGCGGACGGCTGGTCGCCGGTGATGCAGTTGAAACTGTTTCACCCGACCGACGACCACTACGGCTTCTCGCCGCTGGAGGCGGCGGCCTTCGCGATCGATGTGCACAATGCCTCGGGGGCCTGGAACAAGGCGCTGCTGGACAATGCGGCGCGGCCGTCCGGCGCGCTGGTCTATGGGGCGAAGGACGGGGAGCGGCTGACCGCCGAGCAGTTCGATGGCCTGCGGGCGCAGGTCGAGGAGAGCCATGCGGGGACGATGAATGCCGGCCGGCCGATGATCCTGGAAGGCGGGCTGGACTGGAAGCCGATGAGCTGGACGCCGGCGGACATGGACTTCATCGCCGGGAAACATGCCGCCGCGCGGGAGATCGCCCTGGCCTTCGGCGTGCCGCCGCAACTGCTGGGGATTCCGGGGGACGCGACCTATGCCAACTATCGCGAGGCCAATGCCGCCTTCTGGCGGGGCACGGTGGTGCCGCTGGTGAGGAAGACGGCGGCGGCGCTGACCGGGTGGCTGGGCGGGCGGTTCGCGGGGACACGGATCGAGGCGGATCTGGATGGCTTGCCGGCGCTGCAGCCCGAGCGGGATGCGCTGTGGGCGCGGTTGAACGCGGCGAGCTTCCTGACGGACGACGAGCGGCGGCGCATGGCGGGGGTGGGGGCATGATCGACTTCAGGAAAATCCCGGTCGCCGTGATCGCGGCGCTGGCGGTGCAGACCGTGGGCGGGCTGGTCTGGGCGGGCGGCGCGGCGGCGCGGATTGCGACGCTGGAGGAACGCGTCGGCGAGCAGCGGCTGGTGGCCGAACGGCTGGCGCGGCTGGAGGAGCAGAGCCGGGCGACGAGGGCGGCGGTCGAGCGGATCGAGGAGAGGCTGGAGGGATGGGGATGATCGCTGCCGCCAGGGTCGACGCGGATCTCAGGATCGAGGGCTATGCCTCGCTGTGGGGCGTGGCGGATCTGAACGGGGATGTGGTGGCCAAGGGCGCTTTCGCGGCGAGTCTTGCGAAGACAGGCGTCGCGGGCGTGCGGCTGCTGCATCAGCATGAGGGGCGGGCCGCGGTCGGGGTCTGGGAGCGGATGGTCGAGGACGAGCGCGGGCTGTTCGTCTCCGGTCGGATCATGGACTGGTCGGCCGAGGCCCGGTTCGCCCGGGCGCTGTCGCGGGCGGGAGCGCTGGATGGGCTTTCGATCGGATTTCGCAGCAGCCGGGCGCGCCGCGAGGGGCGGTTACGGGTGCTGGTCGAGGTCGAGCTGTGGGAGGTGTCGCTGGTGACGTTCCCGATGCTGCCGGGGGCGCGGTTCCGGGTCGCCTGATCGTCAGCCGGCGGCTGGCAGATAGTCGGCCGGGATCGGCTCGGCCGGGGATTCGCCCTGCCAGTAGACGCTGAGAATCCACCAGCGGCCGCCGTCATGGAACAGCTGGATGCTGTTGATGCCGCGGGCGAAGGGCTGGGTGTCCGAGAGGGCGTGCAGGCTTTCGTAGGTGGTCCAGACATGGACGATCCGGCCGAACCGCTCGCTGCGGCGGGTGATCTCGCGCTCGTGGAACCCCTGTCCGACGAGGACGGGCTCGGCGAGGGCGATGTATTCGTCCGGGGTGATCGACCGGACCACGCCGACGCCCTGGGCGTTCAGGCCGGAGGGCATGAGCCGGGCGGTCGGATGGAACAGGGCGCGGAAGCGGTCCCAGTCGCGGGCGACGCCCTGGTCGCCGGAGATGACGTTGTAGAGGGCTGCGACTATGGCCTCGGGCGTGGCCACGTCGGCGGGCGCGGCAGCCCGGACCGACGGCGGCACAGGCGGTGTCCGGGCGGCGGCCGGAGCGGCGACGGACAGGAAGACGGCGGTTGCGAGGATGGAAAGGCGCATCGGATCTTCTCCCGGAATGGCCGACTATGGCGCGCCGACCGAGGGTGGATCAAGCGGGGCGCAGAGGTCGGAAACCGGGGCGGGATCCGGACCGGCTCTGCCCAAATGCGGACGTGATCCGCGGGCCTAGTCGTCGGGTATCGACGGTCGATGACCAGGACGTGGGTGATTGAATGAAGCGACTTTTCCCGATCCTGACGGTTCTGTTGGTTGCGCTGGCTGCACCGGTGGCGGCGCAGACGACGGTGGGCGTTAATGCGGCGGTCGAGAACCGTGTCCAGACCCAGAGCGCCGGTGAGCGCGACTGGCGGCCCTCGGTCGTCGACGGGACGGTGCGTCAGGCCGATGCGATCGTGACCGGCGCCGACAGCCGGTTGCTGATCCGGCTGCTGGACCAGTCGGTGCTGACGGTCGGGGCGAATGCGGCCTTCAACGTGGACCGGTTCGTGATCGACACCGAGACGGATCCCGCGGGGGTTCTGGTGTCCATGGCGCGCGGGGCCTTCCGCTTCGTGTCGGGCAGCCGGGGGGCGGAACGCGAGCGCGTCGCCTTCCGGACACCGACGGCGACGATCGGAATACGCGGCACCATCATCGAGGCGGCTGTCGGATCAGAGGCTCTGGAGCTGCTGGACGGAGAGGCGGGGACGCCGCTCCCGGGGGATGAGCCGGACCAGGCGGCGGTGATCGTGCTGGTCGAGGGCGAGATCGAGATCGAGGTCGATGGCGTGCGACGCATCGTGAGCGAGCCTGGACAGGCTGTGGCGGTGCGGGGCCGGCGTGTGTCCGAGCCGTTCCGCCTGTCGCCCGAGGCCGGGCAACGGCTGGCAGGCAGACTGCCGCCGAGGGAGCCGGACGGGCCCGGTGCCGGGCCGCAAGGACAGGGCCAGGAGGGACAGCGACCGGCAGGGCAGGGCCCGGGCGGTCAGTCGCCGCAGGGTCAGCCGCCCCAGGGGCAGGGCTCACAAGGTTCGGGCCCGCAAGGGTCCGGCCCCCAGGGACAGGGGCCGGCACCGCAAGGGCAGGCTCCAGAAGGACAGGCCGCCAAGGACCAGACGCTTCGGGGACAGGCCCCCGAGGGGCGAGGACGTCGCGGTCAGGAAAACAGGGGCGCGACGTCGCGATCCGGGTCAGCCGGGCCGGGCCAGCAGCCGGGTCAGGGCGGGGGTCTGGGCGCGGGCCAGGGCGCAGGTCCGGGCGGTGGGCAACGGCCGGGCTAGACCGGTCGCTTCAGCCGGCGCCCCGGCAATCGATCCAGTTGAGAGCGGCGGTCATGCCCATCAGGGAGAAATAGGCCTCCGCCGGGCCGTCCGCTGACCTGTAGTTCCAGCGGGCGATGCGCTGGCGACGCAGGCCCGACACCAGGGAGCGGGTCAGGATCGGGTCGCTGACGCGGTACTCATTGGAGCCCGGCGAGGTCGGGACCAGCCAGGGGCCGGGGTCAACGGTCTGGCCGGGGGTGGTGAAGCGCATGACGCCGGCGACGGGCATGGGGTCGGTGGCCGCCAGCTCAACCAGATAGTCGGCACCGGGCGTGGGCCGGGCGACGCGGAGCTGATGGCGCCAGGCGGCCTGGCCCGTAGGGTCGGCGATGGCCACGACGGCGGAGCAGTAGCCGTCCGGGCGGCAGGCCGCGAGCGTGTTGCCGAAATAGGCCCGGGTCTCGCCGAAGCGCATGTGGGTCTCGGCGCCGCATCGGTCGGCGGCCTGGGCCGCGCCGGCGGAGATGAGGGCAGCGACCGTGGCGGTCGCGGCGAGCATTCTGGACATCGGAGCCATCCCAAGCTTGACCATGGTTAACGGAGATCACGCCGTTCCGTGGGTGTCAATCACGCGCAACTTCAAGGGTTTCAGCGCTCGGGCGGGCGGTATTCGTACTGGCCGAGTTGGCGGACGCGGCGGGCGAGGGCCGAGAGAACAGTCGGCCGGCTCAGCATCCGACCGACGGCGAAGGTGAGAAAGATCGCGACGAAGATCGGCAGGCGCAGGACGAGGGTGATGAGCAGCGAGCCGATGGCGACGGCGACCCAGAGGCCGACCTTGAGAGAGGTCTGATCCGCCTTGTCGACCGGGGCGTCGTCGCCTGGCGTGGACGTCGCGGGATGGACTGTGCCGAACCTGTCGATGAGGCCCTGCAGCTTTTCGCTCTGAAACTGCTGCACCTCGGCAATGGTCATCACGCGCGGAGCGGAGACGGGAGGCGGCGGCGCGGGGTCGGCGGGCTGGTGCAGGTCCGGCAGGGGGACGGGCTGTATCAGGGCCGCGGGATCGAAGGGGACGGACTCGCCGCGGTCGTCGAGGGTGAAGATCTGGTCGAAGGGCACGCGCGCGAAGTCGATGGCGCGGGTGTCCTGGCCATAGGCGTCGCCGTGCAGGGCCAGCAGGCAGCCCTGCCGCAGCTCGACCTGGAAGGCGATGGGGTCCGGCAGATCGCCGACCATGGCGTGGACCGTGCCGTACCGGCCGGTCGGGGTGGTCAGGGGCGCGGGCCGGGACCGGTCGCCGATCAGCTCGGTGAACAGGCCGGTGCCGGTGTTGCGGCGGGACCCGGGAAGGGAGCCGGCGAACTGGCCGGCGAGATCAGGCGCGACCTCGCGCAGCTCCCAGGCGAGAGCGTCGAGGATGTCGGATTCGAGGGGGGTGAAGCGGGTCACGGTGCCGGTGTCTCGTCAGGGTGAGGCCCTTGGGAATCCGCTCGCTTGCCGAACCAAGCATCAAGAAGCGGACCTCGCCATTTCGGGACGAAGGCAACGACGCCGAGCGGGAGGAGTGGAGCCGCCGCGATCCAGAGCGGCCATCGGAAGCTTATGCAGGCAAGCGCGGCCATCATTACGAGGAACATTGAGAAAAGGCCGAACGGAACCCAGTCCGATTTCGGGAGGTTGGGTCGTTCTTCCGGAGGCGCGAGCCGGTCACGTTGCTCGATGGCCCAGTGGCGGAGGACCATCAGAACCAAGACCGCCGTCGTCCCGATCCAAAGGGCATCTCGTACAGATGAGTTCGACGCCGCGGGATGGAGTTTGGCCCAGGGCGCGGAACCGTAGGCCAAGGCCCAAAGAACGACGATCGCAGAAAAGAATATCGCCAATTCGGCTAACGGGAGCCAGCTTTCCCGGATTGGACGATGTCCAAAAACCATCACCATCCGCCGCAGAGACGACGGCGGACGTAAACCGCCTGCCGGCGGTTCCGACCAGGCCTCAAATCCGTTTTCTGGCGTCCCCTGTAGCCAAGGACGCGGTCCTTTCCGGAGAAGAGGACGACGGTTTGCGACCGCGCCCAAACCCCAGGCTACGGCGAACAACGCAAACACGGAGAACATGAGCGGTAGCATGACTCCGAAATACTGGTCGGGCTGCCGCTTCTCCCAAAGTGATCCGATCCACCACAAAGGAAACACGCGCAAGAAGAGCCGATCCAGAAACAGATTCTGGACGGCGTCGATGATCTTTCGGGCGAGATTTCCCACGCCCCGACCCTAACCGCGATCCGCGGTTCTTCAACCGGAGATAATATGAAAGAGACCAAGACCGTCTCGGGCACGCCCGAGGCGCGCGCCGCCATGCATGAAATGATGGCGGCGTTCGAGGCGTTCAAAGGGGCCAATGACGCCCGGCTGGACGAGATCGAGCGGAAGCGTTCGGCGGATGCGCTGCTGGAGGAGAAGGTGGCGCGGATCGACCAGGCGGTCGGGGCGGCGCAGGCGCGGCTGGACCGGGTGGTGAGCGAGGGGCGGCGGCCTGAGCTGGCCCCCTCCGGCACCTCGGCTCAAGGCCGGGATGACAAGGAGACGAAGGCCGCGTTCGACGGGTATCTGAAGACGGGCCAGTCGTTCGGGCTGGAGCTGAAGGCGGGCCTTTCGACGGCGTCGAATTCGGCCGGCTATGTGGTGCCGGAGCAGACCGAGCGGGCGATTGAGCGGCGGCTGATGGCGGGGTCGCCGATGCGCGAGATCGCCACGGTACGGACGGTCGGTGCGGGGGTGTTCAGGAAGCCGGTGTCGACGGCGGGCGTGGCCTCGGGCTGGGTGGCCGAGACGGCGGCACGGCCGGAGACGGATCCGGCGACCCTGGCGCTGCTGGAGTTCCCCTCGGCCGATCTGTACGCCAATCCGGCGGCGACCCAGTCGCTGCTGGACGACGCCCTGATCGATCTGGACGAATGGCTGGCGGCCGAGGTCGAGGACGCCTTTGCGGCCCAGGAGACGACGGCGTTTGTGACCGGCGACGGGGTCAACAAGCCCAAGGGCTTCCTGAGCTATCCGATCGTGGCGGATGCGAGCGCTGTGTGGGGCGAGATCGGGTATGTGGCGTCGGGCGCGGCGGGCGCGTTTTCCTCGACCAGTCCGACCGACCGTCTGATCGACCTGGTCTATGCGCCCAAGGCCCAGTACCGGCCGAACGGGCGGTTCGTAATGAACCGCAAGACGGTCTCGGCCGTGCGGAAGTTCAAGGACGCCGACGGCAACTACATCTGGCAGCCGGCGCAGCGGGCGGGCGAGACGGCGAGCCTGCTGGGCTATCGGGTGACCGAGATCGAGACCATGCCGGACATCGCCGCCAACAGTGCGGCCATCGCCTTCGGCGACTTCCAGCGCGGCTATCTGATCGTGGATCGCGCAGGTGTGCGGGTGCTGAGGGACCCGTATTCGGCCAAGCCCTATGTGCTGTTCTACACGACCAAGCGCGTCGGCGGCGGGGTGCAGAACTTTGATGCGATCAAGGTGATGAAGTTCAGCGCGACGTAGTCGCGCGGTGCGCGGGTCTCCTCCCTGTGCCGCAGGCATGGGGAGGTGGCTCGGCGCGAAGCGACGAGACGGAGGGGCGGCGCACCCACCCCTCCACCACTTCGTGGTCCCCCTCCCCATCGCTTCGCGACAGGGAGGAGACGCGACTTCCGACATCGGAGATTTCCCATGACCGCACCCGTCTTGCTGGCGGAAGCGAAGCTGTTCCTGCGCGTCGAGCACGCGGCTGAGGACGGGCTGATCCAGACATTGATCGATGCGGCGCGGGCGCGGGTCGAGGGGGATGTCGGGCTGACACTGACCTCGACCTCGCCGGCGCCGTTGCGGCTGGCGCTCCTGATGCTGGCCCTGCGCGCCTATGAGCGGGGCGACCCGGAGATGCCGCTCGCGCCGGTCGAGGCCTGGGTCGCGCCGTACCGCGAGGTGCGGCTGTGAAGGTCCTGGCGGAGCTGCTTCAGGACGTCGAGAGCGAGACGCCGTATGGCGGCCGGGCGGTCAGCTGGGAGCCCCTGGGGTCGGCCTGGCTGAAGCTGGGCGCTCGGCGAAGGCGCGAGAAGAACGAGCCCGGGGGCGCGCGCGCGATCGAGACGGTGACGGCGGAGACGCGGTCGGACGCGCGGCTGACGACGGGACGGGTGCTGCGGTTCGGCGGCGGCGACTGGCGGATCGTCTCGGGCGAGAAGGTCGGCGGGCGGGCGATCCTGAACCTGGAGCGGATGCGATGAGCGCGCATGAGCTGGCGCTGCAGAAGGCCCTGATCGCGCATCTGAAGGCGGATGGAGCGGTGGCGGCGCTGCTGGGCGAGCCGGGGCGGATCTGGGACGCAGCGCCGAAGGACGCGGCCTTTCCGCACCTGCTGATCGGCCGCTGCGAGAGCCGGCCGGTCGGGGCGGACGGGGGCGGGGTCGAGCAGGCGCTGACCCTGACGGCCGTGTCGCGGTTCCGCGGGACCGAGGAGGCCAAGGCGGTGCTGGCGGCGGTGCGGGTCGCGCTGACCGAGGCGGTCCTGGCGGCTGACGGGGTGCGGACGGTGAGCCTGAGGGTGACGTTCGCCGATGTGTTCCCGGGCGCCGACGGGGCGCGGACTTTTGCGGTGCTGCGGGTGCGCGCCGTCACGGAGGAGGTGGAGACATGAGCGCACAACGGGGCAAGGACATCCTGCTGAAGATCGAGGGCGCGCCGGGCGTGTTCACGACGGTGGCGGGGCTGAGGGCGCGGACCATTTCGCTGAACGCGCGGACGGTGGATGCGACCGACGGCGACAGCGTCGGGCGGTGGCGCGAGCTGCTGGGCGGAGCCGGGGTGAAGTCTGCGGCGGTGGCCGGGCAGGGGATCTTCAGAGATGCGGCGTCGGACGTCCTGATCCGCGAGGCCTTCTTTGAGCAGTCGGCGCGCGTGTGGCGGCTGATCGTGCCCGACTTCGGCGTGCTGGAGGGGCCGTTCCTGGTGTCCGCGCTGGAATATGCCGGCGAGCACGAGGGCGAGGCGACGTTCGCGATCAGCCTGGCGAGCGCGGGTGAGATTTCCTTCGAGGCGCTGTGATGAACGCAAACGGCGCGCGGGGCGAGGTGGTCGCCGGGCTGGCGGGGGCCGAGCGGCGGCTGTGTCTGACGCTCGGGGCGCTGGCGGAGATCGAGACCGGGCTGGGGCTGGAGGGGCTTTCCGGGCTGGCGGAGCGGATGCGGGCGTTGTCGGCGCGGGATCTGATGGTCGTGCTGGCGGCCCTGCTACGTGGCGGGGGCGAACGGGCGCTGGCGGATGAACTGGACCGGGCGGGCGTCGATCCGCGGGAGGCGGCGGAGGCGGTGGCGAAGGCGTTCGCGGCGGCGGCCCCGTGACGCAGTGGGGCGGGATGGTGCGGGCGGCGGCGCTGCTGGGCGTGGGGCCTGAGGCTTTCTGGCGGTTGTCGCTGCGGGAATGGCGGATGCTGACGGAACGGCCGTCCGGTGCGGCGCCGCTGGGGCGGAGCGATTTCGAGCGGGTGGCGGAGGCTTGGCCGGATGAGTGACAGTTCTGAACCCACCGGCCTGGACGGTGTGCCGCGCAAGGCGGCCGAGGCGGCGGCGGCGCTGGAGGCATTGCGCGAGCCGGCGGCGCGGGCGGCGGCGTCGATCGAGGATGCCTTTGGCCGGGCCGGGGACGGTCTGGTCCGCTCGCTCGCGAGGGCGGCGGTGGACGGGGAGGTCAGCCTGGCCGAACTGGCGCGGGCTGTGCTGGCGGCGGTGAATGCGGCGTCGGGCGCGGGCGGTGGAGGCGGGCTGGGGCAGGCGATCGCCCAGGCGGTGCAGACGGTGTTCGCGGGCTCACGCGCCGACGGCGGCGCGGTGACGGGCGGCGGGGCCTATCTGGTCGGTGAGCGCGGACCGGAAGTGTTCCGGCCGACGGTCGCGGGCGTCGTCGAACCGGCCGGCGGCGCGGGCGTCACGGTCAATGTGCGGGTGGATGGCGGCGCGCCGGGACTTCTGCGTTCAGAGGCCCAGATCGCCCAGATGCTGGCGCGCGCCGTGTCGTTGGGCGCGCGCCGGCTCTGAGTTCTGTTCGTGATCGCCCGCCGCGCGGCGGGCGTGACTGACTAAAGGCCCTTGGGGTTCGAGCCGTATTTGTTCGAGCCGGGTTTGCCGTCGACCAGACCGACCCAGAGCAGGAAGCCGAAATTCACCAGGAAGAG